>Ga0210383_10000920_pt1 | contig 27067 bp, 22 predicted proteins | sample IncBWC14OmetaG_FD_160072 | JGI IMG/M metagenome (GOLD analysis project Ga0210383, IMG submission 160072) | Forest soil microbial communities from Barre Woods Harvard Forest LTER site, Petersham, Massachusetts, United States - Inc-BW-C-14-O ... | reverse complement strand
TTCTCGCAAATATTTCAGGCGTGCAAACTATTTCTTGTTGACTGACTTCTTAAGTTCGGCTCCAGGACTAAACTTCGCAACTTTGCGGGCAGCGATTTTGATAGTGGCGCCGGTTTGCGGGTTGCGCCCGTTCCGTGCTTTTCTCTGCGACACCGAGAAGGTGCCGAAGCCTATCAAAGCCACGCGATCTCCTTTGCGGAGCGCACCCGTAATGCTGTCGACGGCGGTATCAATGGCGGTCGTGGCCTGCGCTTTGCTGATTTCACACGCGCCTGCGATCTTGTCAACCAGATCGGCTTTATTCATAGTCTCTCCTCGCAGGTCTCTTTCGTGCCCAGCCTACACCGGGAAGAAAAAGCTGGCTTGGCTGAGTTGGGAAACCTGACGGCTTGTATTCTCCTCCGTCTGCTGCGAAAGTCAACTGTGAAAATCCGCGCCGGAAGCCTGTTTCGCACCCTCTCGCCCCGAATTGGGGCTGCCCGAGCGCCTTTCCAGCCCCTCCGACGCGGTTTTCCTACGCCCTCCACAGCCCACCCTCTTCCTTCACAGGATGTACACAGGCAGCCAAGGTTTCCGGCTTGCGCTGAAGCCTCCCGCGGGTGCAAAGTCAAAAGAGGAGAATTCGTTTGAAGATGATGGGCTCGAAGATGGCAGAGTCGAAGACGATCGGCGCGAAGTCAGAAGAGTTCCAGGGAATTAAGGCGCCAGCAGTTTGCCCCCTTTGCGAGGGCACGGGCTGGAAGACCGTCGCAAGCCGTGCCAAAGCCGGCGGCAGCGCCAATGATCGCCGCGTCACGCGCTGCGACTGCCAACTGCGGTCGCGAGGACAGTCCCTGATGGCGGCCGCACGCATTCCGCGCCGCTACGAGCATTGCGAACTTTCCAACTTTGAATTCGACGGTCCCTACCGTTCCCTGGCTCCAGCTCGCATGGCGGCCTGCAAGTTTGTAGAGGAATATCCCCTCGACAAAACGGGCCTGCTGATCATCGGCACGATTGGCGTCGGCAAAACCCACCTGGCCGTCGGAATGATTAAGGAACTGATCGCCGGCAAAGGCATCGCCTGCCTCTTCTACGATTACCGCGAATTGCTCAAACAGATCCAGAATTCCTACAACGATTCTGTCAAAACCACCGAGCTGGACGTGCTCCGCCCCGTCTTCGAAACCGAAGTTCTGGTCCTGGACGAACTGGGCGCGGTCCGTCCAACCGAGTGGGTGTGGGACACCGTGAGTCTCATCCTTAACACGCGCTACAACGACAACCGCACCACCATCATCACCACCAACTATCCCAACCTCACTGAACGCGATCGACTGAACGGCAACGTCAGCAGCCGCAGCTCCGAAGCAGCAAAGTACGCGGCCGAGCGAGAGACTCTAGGCGATCGCATCGGCGACCGCATGCGCTCCCGCCTCCTCGAAATGTGCCGCATCGTCACCATGGAAGGCCAGGATTATCGCGAGCGGGTCAAGAGTGCCAGCTTCCGCTGAGGTATTCACTCGGCCTGCTCGGGATTCTCCGTCCCCGATTTAGATTTATCCGCGTAATTCGTGTTGATCCGTGTCGAAAGAAGTTCTCCCCAGTGCGCCCAGCGCGCTCGCAAACTAGAATGATCTCGTGCTGACCGTGCGCCTTGAATTCGCGCCTGAACGGGATGCGGAGGTCTTCGCAACAGTCCCGCCAGCCCCGGCCGTTTTTCTACTGCGAGCAGCCAACGCTCACGCCGAACCCTACGTGAGCAAGACTGCCAACCTGCGCCGCCGCCTGCAGCGCCTGCTAGGCCCAGTCGAAGAACGCACGAAAAAGCTCAACCTCCGCGACCGTGTCCACTCGATCGAGTACGCGCTCACCGGATCCGATTTCGAATCCGGCTTCCTGCTCTACCGCGTTCTCCGCACAGCATTCCCCAAAACCTACTCAGCTCGCATGCGCTTCCGCTTCGCGCCGCTGGTAAAGCTGCATCTAGAAAACCAGTACCCGCGTGCTTCCATCACCACACGCCTGGGTCGGCTTAACGGACGTTCACTCTACTACGGCCCATTCGTTTCCCGCCTCGCCGCCGAAAAGTTCATGAACGATTCGCTCGACTTCTTCAAGATGCGCCGCTGCGTCGACGATCTTCATCCCGACCCGAAATTCCCCGGCTGCATTTACTCCGAAATGAAGATGTGCCTCGCGCCCTGTTTCAAAGGATGCACCGATCAGGAATACGCAATTGAAGTGAACCGCGTGCAGACTTATTTCGATTCCGCCGGAGATTCCCTGCTCCGCGAACTCTCAGCCGAGCGCGAATCCGCGTCAGCCAACCTCGCATTTGAAGACGCGGCCGCGATCCACGTGCATGTCGAAAAGCTGAAGCCCATCGTGAGCCAACTCCCGGAGATCGTGCAGCGCCTCGACCGCCTCTCAGCGCTCATGATTCAGCCCGGTTGCATCGCGGGCTCAGTCGCGTTCTTCCAGGTGGTGTGCGGACGAATCTCGGGCCCAGTCGCTTTCAGCATTCAGCCCGCCGAGCATGCCAAGTCACAATCGATGGAAGCGCGAGTGCACGAGACTCTGCAATCGCTGCCGGTAGAGAAAACAAAGTCGGCGCTGGAAACCATGGAACACCTCGCGCTGCTCAAACGCTGGTACTACCGCGGCAGCCGAACCGGTGAGATTTTTTTCGCCGACGGAAAAGGCGAATTGCCCATGCGCCGCATAGTTCGCGGAATCTCGCGCGTGTTTCACGGAGAAAAGCCGGAAGAGCCAGCCAGCGCGCCAGAAACCCCTCAGGCTGGCACGTGAGCGCGGCGTTTGCTTCTGAACACTCCCACTCTACTGTCGAACTCCATACAAAACAGAAGCATGTGGTCTGAGACGAACGCGCACTCCATCCGCCGAGCCAAGCCCTTGATGCTGCCACAAGTCCCGCACCTCGGCAGGTCGCGCAGCGATCCCTACATCCTGCCATCGCAGATCGATGTTCTCTTCCGACTCTCCGAGATTGAATACGGCCAGGTAATGCTCGCCGGGCTTGGCGCCGTCGGCCACCCACACGCGAACATTTCCTCGATCCAGCGCTTGATGCCCGCCGCTGCTATGCTGATCGACTTCGAGCACTTCTTCATTCGTGATCAGCGCGGTCGTGGCGGCGCCGTTGCTAGGCAAGTCTCCCCCGAAAATCAGCGGCGAACGAAACATGCTCCACAGCGTCATCACGGTCCGCTGTTCATCCGCTGTAAATCTCGTTGGCGTACCTCTACCTTCTTTGTCGGTCACTTTCAATTTGCCCAACGGAAGCATGTCCGCGTCCGGCCAGGTTCCGTTCTTGCCCGCGAACTGCGCCCAGTCGCGCGTGAAGTCAAACTGTTGCCTCAACAGTTTCCAGTCATCCCAGAAATCATCCGAGATGCGCCACATCTGAGCATACTTCTCAAAGAACTCCGCTTCCGAAACCGGCGCCGGTCCCGGAGAAATGCTCAGCACCATCGGCCGTCCCGTCTTGCGCATCGCTAAGCTAAGCGCCTTCATCTCGGCCGGCTGATAGAGATGGCTCCCCATGTCGTCCGCCTTGATGAAGTCGACTCCCCACGACGCATACAATTCCGCAATTGAATCGTAATAAGCCTGCGCTCCGGGCTTGGTCGTGTCCACACCCCACATGTCCGGATTCCACCGGCACGCGTTTTCCCTGTCGGCGATGTCAGCCGCATGATACGCGCTGTCCTTGATCGGAAGATTTTGTTCGACGGCCTGCCGTGGGATCCCGCGCATGATGTGAATACCGAACTTCAGCCCTTTGCTGTGCACATAATCGGCCAGCGGTTTGAACCCCGCGCCATTCACCGCAGACGGAAAGCGATTGACTGCCGGCAGCAGCCGCCCGTATTGATCCATCGTGAGCGGAGCACCCGGCCTATAGTCGTGCCCTTGCGCGTTGGGCTCGTACCACTGGATGTCGACCACAATGTACTCCCATCCATACTTCGCGAGATGCTCCGCCATCCAGTCCGCATTGGCCTTTACCTGCGCCTCACGCACCGTGGTCCCGTAAGAATCCCAGCTATTCCAGCCCATGGCAGGAGTCGGAGCGGGGGAAGGATCAGTGGCGGACTGAGCCAGGGCGGTTGCAATCAGAATGACGGGAAGCAACAAAACAGATCGGCGAAGCATGGTGCCGCCATTGTAAGGCTTGCTCGCTATATGTGCCGTTTCACGCACGCCAACTGCTCGCCGCTCTTAGAGAGGATGAGCACTTCGAGATCATCTGAGAGCGGGACTCTGTCGGCTGGAATTGTCATGCGATAGAAAGCTTCCGGCTCAGTCCATTCGCGCCACGGTTCGACAAGAAATTCAGACTGTACTTCTCCGAGATCTTTCTGCTGTTCACCCAGCCATCGCACTTTGAAATGCAGATCCTGCGCCGCCTCAGGCGATGGAGGCCCACTGGGCACCCAATCGCCGATTTCCGCTGGGCAAAACCAGTGATGGAGCCCGACTTCCAGCACAAGATCGCCCGCGAAGGCGGCAACGGTCTGGCCGTTCTTGCGAAACTGAGCCGGTCCTGATTTCTCCGTCCGCTCCAGGTCCTTGAAAAAGTCGCCAGAGAGGACGACACCGTAGGAGACGCAGCGCGTAATCCGTTCCAAGCGGGCCATGCCTAACTCGGCACCGTGCCCATACTTTCGCGGTTTTTCGCTCTGGCTTCTGAGAGCCGAGATCGGGAGTGTTGTCTCGCAGTCCTTCTTGGCATTCAAGTCCGCGGCAGCCTGAGCGGCCTCCAGAGAGGGCTCCCGGATATAGCGAGTATCGAAAACGGACTCGCCAGCCCCTACGTTCTGCTCGGTGCGGATCACGAGTTGTTGTGAATCCGGAGACAGCTCCCACTTTTCTTCTACATTCGCAGCTACAGTCAAAGGGAACCTCATCCCCAAATCCAGTCCGAGTCCGGGACCCTGCCGCTTGACTGTCCCTTTAAGAACAAGATTCTCGCCTTTCAGCCACGCTTGCACCGTTCCCGATTTCTTGCCATCAAGCCGATAGTGGGCTACCGCGCTCTCGCCATTTTGCGTCGACGTCACTATGACCTCGTCGGCCGTTTGTTTTATGTCGAGAATACGTGGCGACGCAGCCTCCGGACGCCCCCGGAACATGGTTTCCGTTCGCAGAAAGGTCCCGGAGAAGCCCACCCTGGACTGCGCGAGAGAGAAGTTGCCCAGCAGCAACAGCGTGATCAGGAATTTCATACGCCCCCTTTTGAAACGAGGCCCTTATCTAACGCGATTCTACTGCTAGGATGCGACCTAAATAAAAAGGGCGGCCAAGGCCGCCCATTCTTTTGACGTTATATCTTGCGAATTCGTGAATATCCCTGGCCAAAGTTTCTAGATGTCCAGGTTCTTCACGTCGAGCGCATTCTCTTCGATGAACTTGCGCCGCGCCTCCACGTCTTCGCCCATCAGCGTGGTGAAGATGGTCTCACACTCGGCGATATCTTCCAACCGCACCGACAGCAGCGTGCGCCGCTCCGGATCCATGGTCGTCTCCCACAGCTGAGGCGCGGTCATTTCGCCGAGACCCTTGTAGCGCTGGATGGTGAAATCCTTGCGGCCTTCGTTGATCACATAATCGCGAAGATCGCGGACATTCAATTTCTCCACCACTTCAACCTCGGTTTTACGCTTGACAGCTTTTGCCGTTTTCTTGTCGCCCTCGGCTGCAACCTCGCCATCAGCCCCGTCGCCGTTACTGCCCGCGGGTGCGGCCTTGACCAGCGTCTCCACCACGAACGGCGGCTCCATGTAAGGCTCGATCTGCTTGTATTTCGAAATCAGCTGGCGGGATTCCGCGCTCGAAGCCAGCACCCAGTTGATGACGTGTTCGGCGCCATGCTTGTTGACGAATTTCACTTCCCACAAGTTGTGCTCTTCGTCGAAGTGCTTCTCTACGCTCTTAAAGCTGTGCTCTTTCTCCAGCTTCTTCAGTTCCTTTTCCAGGCGCTCGATTTTCTTCGGAGGCGTATTCTTGTCACCCTCAAAATCGGCACGCTTGGCCAGGTCAAGTTTCGGAATCAGCTCGGTCACGCGCTCGTTGCGCACGCGCTTGTCGAGCTTCTCGAAAAAGCCCAGATACTCGTCGAGCACGGCCATAAATCGCGCCAGGTCTTTGCCTTCGATCTTGGCCGCGCCTTCGCCGTAACGCACGCTCAGTCCATCGGCCGCCCGCTTCACCATCACTTTCACGAATTCGCGCTCGTCCTTGATGTACTGCTGCGACTTACCTTTCTTCAGCGAGAACAGCGGCGGCTGCGCGATAAATACGTTCCCGCGTTTGATCAGTTCCTGCATGTGCCGGAAGAAGAAAGTCAGCAGCAGGGTGCGGATGTGGCTGCCGTCAACGTCCGCGTCAGTCATCAAGATAATCTTGCCGTAGCGCACTTTCGTCGGATCGAAATCATCCTTCGCGATCCCGGTGCCAAGCGCCGTGATCATGGCCCGTATTTCCTCGTGCGCCAGCATCTTGTCGTAGCGAGCCTTTTCGACGTTAAGAATTTTACCTTTGAGCGGCAGGATCGCCTGGAAGCGGCGGTCGCGTCCCTGCTTGGCCGTGCCACCGGCCGACTCGCCCTCGACCAGAAACAATTCGCAGCGATTCGGATCGCGCTCCGAACAATCTGCCAGCTTGCCGGGAAGCCCCCCGGAATCGAGCGCGCCCTTGCGCCGCGTCAAATCGCGCGCCTTACGAGCCGCCTCACGAGCGCGGGCAGCATCGACCGCCTTGTTGATGATCTTCCGTCCGACCGTTGCATTCTGTTCGAAGAACGCACCCAGCCGTTCGTTCACGAACTGCGTCACCGTGCCGGCAATGTCGGAGTTCAGTTTCCCTTTGGTCTGCCCTTCGAACTGCGGCTGCGGCAGCTTCACGCTGATCACCGCGACCAGACCTTCGCGCACATCGTCGCCAGTCAAATTTTCTTTGACGTCTTTGAACAGCCCCATCTGCTGCCCCGCATAGTTGATGGTGCGGGTCAGGGCCGTGCGGAAGCCGGAAAGATGAGTGCCCCCATCAACTGTGTTGATGTTGTTGGCAAAGCTGAAAACAGTCTCGGAATACGCGTCGTTATACTGCAACCCGATTTCCATGTGAACGCCGTTGCGGTCGTCTTCCATGTAAATCGGCTTGTCGTGCAGAACTTGTTTGCCGCGATTGAGATGCTTAATGAACTCGGCGATGCCGCCGTTGTACTTGAACTCGGTCTGCTTGGGCTCGCCAGTCTTCGAATCGGTCGAGCGCTCGTCAGTCAGCGTGATCAGCAATCCCTTATTCAGGAACGCGAGTTCGCGCAACCGCTGCGCCAGCGTGTCGTAGTTGTATTCGACCGCTGTGAAGATCGAGCGGTCGGGCAGGAAGTGAACCTTGGTCCCGCGCCGCTTGGTCGCGCCCGTCTTGCTCAGTTTGTTGGTGGGATCGCCCTTGGAATAGTTCTGCTGCCAGGTCGCCCCATCGCGCCAGATTTCCAGATCAAGATCTTCGCTCAACGCGTTGACGCACGACACGCCCACGCCGTGCAGCCCGCCGGAAACTTTGTAAGTCGACGAATCAAATTTTCCGCCGGCGTGCAGCGTCGTCATCACAACTTGCGCCGCGGAGATCTTCTCGCCGTCGATCATCATGTCGTCGCAGGGAATGCCGCGTCCGTCATCGATTACCGTGATCGAGTTATCGAGATGTATCGTGACTTCAATCCGCGTGGCGAATCCGGCAAGCGCCTCATCGACAGAGTTGTCGACAACTTCATACACCAGGTGATGCAGTCCCAACTCGCCCGTCGAACCGATGTACATGGCCGGACGCTTGCGAACCGCCTCCATGCCCCCCAGCACCTTAATCGAGTCGGCGTTGTAGTCATTGTTGCCGCCGCCGTTCGACGTGTTGATGGGAGTCACTTTTCCGTTTTTTGTCTTGGTGTCAACGATGGGAGTATTGATCTCTTTGGTGGCCATTCCGCTCCGCGAAAATGTCCCGATTTTTTCTGTGAACCTGGGTCTTGCGGATCCCCGGAATTTCGGCGGCAATCAGCGCCTCGACTGGGGCGCCCGAAGCCTCCGCGAAAGACTTCAAGTTATTGAAATTCCTAATACTTAGGGTCGTATTGATACTGTGCTAATTATACCACATACGGACGCTTTTCCAGCCTCTCGAAACGCGCCGAATCGAAGGAGTAATGGACCTTGTGTGGGGCGGACACTCCTGTCCGCTGCTGTTGTCTTTGATCTCGCTTTTTGGTGTTCGATTTTGACCCTCTGCACCCAGACTTACAAAGAGCATGTGCTCGCTTAGAGAAGGACACCGGCAAGGGCGACGGACAAGAGTGTCCGTCCCACAAACAACAAGGGCGGCCGTCAAGGCCGCCCCCTAGAAAGATATACGCCATGTTCTTACGCCGTCGCCGGCCGCTCTCCGCCCTTGGCGCGTCCCGGCTGCAGGTCCGGCTTGATCACGTGCTGCACGCCGTCGTCCTTCGACGTTGGCGGCGGCTGCACCGGTGGAAGCTGCTGGTTGTCGACCAGCATCTTCAGTTCGGCGGCGTCGAGCACTTCACGTTCGATCAGTGCCTTGGCAATCCGCTCCAGAATGTCGCGGTTGTCAGAGACGATCTGTCGCGCTGTGTTGTAGCCCGCTGTGACCAGCTTGCGGACTTCCTGATCGATCTTGATCGCTGTGTCTTCGCTGTAGTCGCGATGCTGCGAAATCTCACGGCCCAGGAAGATCTGTTCTTCCTTCTTGCCAAAGGTCAGCGGCCCCAGATCGCTCATGCCCCATTCGCAGACCATTTTGCGCGCCATGTCGGTGGCCCGCTCAATGTCATTACCCGCGCCAGTGGACACTTGATTCAGGAAAATCTCTTCCGCCACGCGTCCGCCCATCAGAATGGCCAGACGTGCCTGCAGATAATCACGATAGTAGCTGTGGCGATCATCGATTGGCAGATACTGCGTCAGCCCCAGCGACATCCCGCGCGGAATAATCGTGACCTTGTGCACAGGATCGGAATTCGGAAGCTTCACGCCAACCAAAGCATGCCCCGCTTCATGGTAAGCCGTGTTTTTCTTCTCTTCGTCGGTGAGCAGCAGCGACTTGCGCTCCACGCCCATCAAGACTTTGTCCTTGGCCAACTCGAAGTCGTACATCAGCACGGCCTTGCGGTTCTGCCGCGCCGCAGCCAGCGCCGCTTCGTTCACCATGTTGGCCAGGTCAGCGCCAGAGAACCCCGGCGTCCCGCGGCCCAGGACGGACAGGTCCACATCCTCGGCAAGAGGAATCTTGCGCGTGTGCACGCGAAGAATCTCCTCGCGTCCACGCACATCCGGAAGACTCACCACCACCCGCCGGTCAAAACGTCCGGGCCGCAGCAGTGCCGGGTCCAGCACGTCCGGACGGTTCGTCGCCGCCATCAGGATGACGCCTTCGTTCGACTCGAACCCATCCATTTCGACGAGGAGTTGGTTCAAAGTTTGTTCGCGCTCGTCGTGTCCACCACCCAAGCCAGCACCGCGGTGACGTCCCACCGCATCGATTTCGTCGATGAAAATAATGCAGGGAGCGTTCTTTTTGCCCTGCTCAAACAAATCGCGCACCCGGCTGGCGCCCACGCCGACAAACATCTCGACGAAGTCCGAGCCCGAAATCGAGAAGAACGGAACATTCGCCTCGCCCGCAACAGCCCGAGCCAGCAGGGTCTTGCCCGTTCCAGGAGATCCCACCAGAAGCACGCCCTTCGGAATGCGCCCACCCAACTTCTGGAACTTCTGCGCCTCGCGCAGAAATTCGATAATCTCGCGCAGTTCTTCCTTCGCCTCTTCCACCCCGGCCACATCTTTGAACGTGACTTTCTTCTGCTGCATCGAGAGCAGCCGCGCGCGGCTCTTGCCAAATGACAGCGCCTTATTTCCGCCGGTCTGCATCTGCCGGATCATGAAAATCCAGACCGCTCCGATCAGCACAATCGGAATCACCTGAATCATCCACGCCCAGTTCCCGCCATTAACGTCGCGAAAGCCGTAGTTCACGCCCTTGCTATCCAGACTCTTGAGCATTTCCGGCGTGAAGTACGTTGCGGGCACGGTGGTGTGAAACGCGGAATTATTCTTGAGCTTGCCCCGCACTTCCATCCCATCGACGGTGAATTCCTGAACGTTGTTTTGTTCCACTTCGCCCATGAATTGGGAGGTTTTTAGCTCAGTATCCTTCTGGCCTTCGCGCGCGCTCTTCACCACTTGCCACAGCAGAAGCGCTGAAACCCCAATCAGCAACCAGAACAGCACGGTCTTTACAGTTGAATTCACCTGGAAAACTCCTAAATTCGAAACGGTCGGCTGACTACACCAACCCCCGAGGCTCCTACTGCGAATTAGATGCCCAAGCGCGATTTTCGATTGGCAAATTGCTGAACGTTTATTCTACCTTTTCCCCGCCAAAAAGGCCCGTTCCTACTGCGGTGACTTAAGTCACGGGGATTGTTGGGCTTGCCGCCGCCAAGTAGGGCAAATTCCGGTTCGTCTGTTCCGCTGCCCCCAGCCCATAACCCACCAGAAAAGTTTCGTCCACCAGAAAACCGAAATAGTCCGGCTGCAGCGGCACGCGGCGCGCCGCCTGGCGGTCAAGCAGCGTCACCAACTTCACGGTTGCTGCTCCCCGGGATCGCAGGTCGCTCATCAAAAACTCGCTAGTCACGCCGGAATGCACCAGCCCCTCTACCAGCAGAATGTGCTGCCCGCGAATATCGGGCTCGTGGCTGAAAAAAATCTCCATCACCTCGTGTGCCGATCCGCTGGGTGGCCGAGTGTACCTGGGCTTGATGAACTGGCAGACCACCGGCACATCGAGAGCGCGCACCAGGTCGGCCTGAAACATGAACGCGTTCTCCAGCACCGCCAGCATCTGGATGGTCTGTCCCTTGTAGTCGTCGGAGATTTGCCGGGCCAGCTCCTTCACTCGTTTCTGGATCTGATCCGTCGAAATGACCGGGCGAAGAGGCTCGACTCGCGGACCGTTCATGAAGTTTGTGTGCCTCCCGGCACCTGCGTGTTTATTCTACGTCGACGGCCGACTCAGCCAAGAACTTCGGCGAGGGATTTCTCCACGATCGGCTTCTCTACAATCACGATCGCCGCTCGCCCCTCCCGCGCCCGCAGTTTCGCCGGCACCGGAAACCCTCGCACCCACACAATCTCGTCGCCGCCCACCACCACCGGCCACAACCCGCGCTCCGGCTGGGCCACATGACGCTCCTGCAGCAACTCTTTGATCTTCTTTGGGGACTTCGTATGGGCCGGCCAGAATCGATCTCCGGGACGCCAGTTCCGCACCCTTACCGGTCCGGGCAAAGACTCCTCGTCCAAGAGGTGATCCGAATTATACGCCCCCTGGTCTCGACTGGAAATCCGCAGCACCTCGATCGCAACCCCGGCCTCTTGGATGACAACTTTTCCCGGGATCGTAACCTCGTACTCGTAGTCTCGCGCTGGCGAAGCCCCGCGTAAGTCGGGAGTCACGAACGTCAACTCCTCAGATTCAACGACCAGCCTCCATCCCAGCGGAAGTGACACTTCCTTGCCAGATGCCGCGTCTTCCGCCGCGACCCGCAGGATTTCCTCCACATGTTTAAACTCCAGCGGAATCCCGGCGTTCTCTCCAACCGCCTTCACGAGCCGCCGCTGCACCGCCATCGGCTCGCCCAGAAACCACATCCGCGGTACAGACGCGTTCATGACCAGCCACGAAGCGTTGTCGATCTTCGTACGGAGATCGGGTTGGAGATCGTCACCTCCGGCGCCCGTGAGCGGGTGCCCCGTTTCTCGCGCGTCTTCTGCGCGAGAAAGCCTGCCCTGAGCCTGCCGAAGGGTGGGGGTTTTGCTGGAAACCGGCGGTCCCAGCCCCGCGATCTGCACCAGACTCTTTTCTACAGACACCGCCCGAGACCACTCTGGCTGCACCCACTGCACGACCGTCCCCAGCCATCCCGAAACTTCATTCTCCCAATAATCTTCCTCACCCCGCGCAATCTCCGCCAGCTCCGCCAGATTCTCCGCCACAGCAGGATTAAACTCCCGCTCCAGCAACGGAACCACCAGCTTGCGAACGCGATTGCGAGTGAAATGCTCATCCGTATTGGTCGAGTCTTCCCGCCAGCCCTGGCCGATGTCGTTGAGATACTTCTCGAGTTCGCGACGCCGCACCCCCAGCAGCGGCCGCATAATCTCGCCAGAAACCTCTCCATCATCATCCTCCACCAAAATCCGCGGATGAATCCCACCCAGCCCCCGCACCCCCGCCCCCCGAATCATCCGCATGAGCACAGTCTCCGCCTGATCGTCGAGCGTATGCCCAGTCACGATCTTGTTTAGACAGACGTCGGAGTTCCGAGGGACCGCGGCTGGGTTCAGAGAAACGGCGCCGGAACCGCGCTCGCCATCACCGTGGAAGAGCGGCCCTTCAGGGCCGCGAAAAGTCGCCTTCTCGAGGTGGGGCTTTAGCCCCTGTGGCACTCTTTCGGACGGCGCGTCTCGAGATGCCTCGCCTTTGGGTGGCGCGGCGCTTTCAGCGCTGCGATTCGCCGATCCCGTATGAGCCGGGGCTTCAGCCCCCAAGGGATTCCCCTCCGAACCCAACAGATACCGAAAGAATCCATACCGCAATTCCCGCGCAGCCGTCTCGATGCTCACATGCTCTTCGGCAGCCTGAGCGCTCACGTCCTCGTCATCGACATAAAATTCCAAATCAAACTCGCGCGCCAACCTCGCCACAAATTCCTGATCGCCGTCCGATTCCGCCCCGCGCAGCCTGTGATTGAAATGAACCACCGAAAGGACAATCCCCAACTCCCCCCGCAACTCCAGCAACACCCGCAACAGCGCAACCGAATCAATCCCCCCGGAAACCGCCACGCCGACCCGCTCCCCGGCGGAAAGCAGTTCGTCCCTCCGGACAAGGGAAAGCACGCGCTCCGCCAGTGGGTGCACGGAATCATGGTACAACTATCGCTGCGGATTTCCGCTAACGAGATCCAAGATGAGCTACGACCTTATGGTTTTCGATCCCGAAACGCCTCCCTCCGACAGGCAGGGTTTCATGAAGTGGTACGAGCAACAGGTGCAGTGGAGCGAGGGGCACACCTATGACGACCCGAAGGTCTCGACCGCGGAGCTACGTGCCTGGTTTCTCGAGATGATCGGCCGATATCCGGCAATGAACGGTCCCTATGCCTCTGATGATGTCGACGATCCCAAAGTCACCGACTACAGCGTTGGTAAACACGCCATCTATGCCGCCTTCGCTTGGTCCGAGGCAGAGAGCGCTTTCAGGACAATGTTTGAATTGGCCGAGAAACACCGCGTCGGTTTTTTCGACGTAAGTGCAGTGGATGGAGCCGTCTGGATTCCCGGAGAAAGCGGGAAATACGCGCGAGTACACGGCGGATGACGATGTCTTCCGCTGCTAAACTCCCGCGCTCTTCTCCGCAATCACCTTCCGAATCTTCTCCACAAACTCCGCCGCCAGCATGTCCTCCGTCTTCTCTTTCCCGCGCGAACGCACGTTCACCTTCCCCGCCTCAGCCTCTTTATCTCCCACGACGAGCAGGAACGGCACCTTCTGCATGGCATGCTCGCGAATCTTGGCATTCATCTTTTCGTTGCGCGCATCGACCACCACGCGCACGCCAACTTCCTTCAGCTGCGCCGCGACTTTGTTCGCGTACTCCGCATGCCGCTCGCTGATCGGAATCAGCGCCACTTGCACCGGCGACAACCACACCGGAAACGCGCCCGCATAGTGCTCGATCAGCACGCCGAAAAATCTCTCGATCGATCCGAACAGCGCCCGATGTACCATCACCGGCTGCTTGCGTGAACCATCTTCCGCGACATACTCGAGACCAAAGCGCTGCGGCAGGTTGAAGTCAACCTGCACCGTCGAAAGCTGCCACAGCCGCCCGATCGCGTCCACCAGCTTGATGTCGATCTTCGGCCCGTAAAACGCTGCCTCGCCAGGAATGGTTTTGTAATCGACATTCTTGCGCTTCAGCACGTTTTCCAGCGACTGAATCGCGTGGTTCCATTGCTCTTCGCTGCCCACAAAATTCTTGCGGTCGTTCGGATCCCAGGTCGAAAGCTCAGTCTGGAACTGGTCGAAACCAAAATCCTTCAGCACATCCAGCGCAAACTCAAGGCACCCGGTGATCTCGCCTTCCACCTGCTCCGGCGTACAAAAAATGTGCGAATCATCCTGGGTGAAACCCCTGACCCTCAACAACCCGTGCATCACGCCCGAACGCTCATACCGATACACGGTGCCCAACTCACCCAGCCGCACCGGCAAATCGCGATACGACTTCAGCGAATCCTTGTAAATCAGAATGTGCCCTGGGCAGTTCATCGGCTTCAACCGATATTCGGCGTCGTCCAGCTCCATTGCGTCGAACATATTCTGCGAGTAATAGCCCTCGTGCCCCGAGGTGTAGAACAACTGCCGCCGCGCCACATGCGGCGTGTACACGAGTGAATACCCGCGCTTCAGGTACTGCTCGCGCATCCAGTCTTCCATCTCTTTGCGGATGATGCCGCCCTTGGGATGCCAGAAAATCAACCCCGGCCCAGCCAGCTCCTGAATCGAAAACAAATCGAGTTGCTGGCCAATCACGCGATGGTCGCGTTTCTTCGCCTCTTCCACCTGCTGCATGTGCGCGTCGAGATCCTTCTTCGAAAAAAACGACGTCCCATAAATGCGCTGCAGTTGCGGATTCTTCTCATCCCCCAGCCAGTACGCTCCAGCGATGTTGAACAGCTTGAAAGCCTTAATTTTTCCGGTCGACGGAATGTGCGGCCCACGGCAAAAGTCGGTGAACTTACCGGTGCGGTAAATCGAAATCTTTTCATCGGGCTTGGTGAATTGCTCAATGAAGTGGCACTTCATGAAGTCGCCTTCCTTTTTGAACTCGGCCAGCCCCTGGTCGCGAGGCAGAAATTCTCGCGCATACGGCAAATTCTGCTGCACCAGTTCCTGCATTTTCTTTTCGATCTTCTCCAGGTCCTCAGGCGTGAACGGCGTAGGCCGGTAGAAGTCGTAAAAAAATCCGCTCTCGGTCGCAGGCCCGTGGCCGAGCTTGGTCTCTGGGAAAAGTTCGAGCACCGCCGCCGCCAGCAAATGCGCCGACGAATGCCGGAGGATCTCCAGCGACTCAGGATCTTTCTCGGTCAAGAAACGAAGATCAGTATCTTTTTCCAGCGGCCGCGCCAGGTCGATAAGATCGCCATTGGTTTTGGCCGCCAGCGCCGCATCCGCCAGCCGCGGACCGATCTCCTTCGCAATCTCGAGCGCAGTCCTGCCCTTCGGAACTTCCTTCACGCTCCCGTCCGGGAGCTTCACATGAATCATGTCAGCCATAGTTTGAGACCTGCTGGAATCCTGAATCCTTCAGTCTAAAGAAGGGACTGAGGAGGGTCAAACGGGAGCCGAACCACGGTCTCGCCTTAATTTCAAATTATGTTTGAGCCCATTGTCATTCTGAGCGCGGCGACAGCCGGGCGAGGAACCTTACGCCCGCCAACACTTCGGATGCCGTGGATGGGAGTGTTCGTCCTAGCTGCCGCCAGACGCTCCTCGCACCAGTACAACCGATATATGGGCTTCGTAAGGTCCCTCCGGAGCGCTTGGCGCGCTCCTACGGGATGACATCGGGAGGTGAGTCATCCTCAAATTGCCGCGGTCAGGTACATGTCCTATTTCCTGCCGCGACAGCATGCCGACCTTACTATGAAGAATCAAGCACTTCTGCGCGGTAACCTGGCGAGGGTGACGAATGGCACATTGCAGCGAGCACGAGCACGCTCTAATCTCGCGATCACAATGAATTTGAAACCTGCACACCCCCACCAAAAATCGCACCATCCGCACCCATCCACTCACGCAACCGTCGGCCGCAGCATGCTGGCCAAGCGCCGCAGCAATCGCATGGCTCTGCACGCATCCGTGGGGCTTTCTGGAGAAGATCGCCAGAAATGCTCCTTCACCATGCCGGCCAAGGCAACGAAACTGAATAAGCACGGCGCCGCCGTCGAACTCGGTCGTGAGCTTTCAGTGGGCTCGGTGGTCACCGTAAGAAACAAGAGCGGCACTCAGATCTCGGCTCGCATCGTGGCCCAGTTGGCCGGCCTGCACGGCGTTGCCACGTATGCGATTGAGTTTGTCGACCAGGATGAAAAGGCGGAATCGTTTTGGGGAATCACGTTCCCGCCCAACACCTCAAACGCCTGAGGTAAAACTTAACTCCGTCTTGACAGCGGGCTCAGTGCGCCAAGTCCTTCACACGCGTAGCGATCCACCACTGATTGCCGAATGCATCGGTCACTGCGCCCACGCGATCGCCATAAGGCTGGTCGGCGGGTTCGTTCATCGCCTTCGCGCCCGCGGCCAACGCCCTCTTGTACACCCCATCCACATCCGGCACGTACAAGTAGAACATCGACTTCATCGGCTGATACGGCCCCTGGGCTTCGCCCATCTCCAGGTGCGAGTCGCCAATCGCAATCGTCATATGGTGGACCACACCGTCCGGCGAGGTGAACCGCCCCAGGTCCGCTGCCCCGAACGCGCGCTTCAGGAAGTTCATCACCGGCTCCACTCGCAGCGGATGCAGATACGGCTGAATCGCCGGCGCGCCCTCCGACTTGTAGCCGCTCGCCTTAGCGGTCGCGATGTACCAGTAATTGCCGGCGGCATCAATCACATGGGCCGAGCGTTCCCCATAAAACTGATCGGCGGGCTCAGTGAGCGACTTCGCACCTGCCTTGAGGGCACGCGCGTACGCCGCATCGCAGTCGCGAACATAAACGTGAAACGCGCCCAGCATCGATTCACCCTTCCAGGCCACTCCGGCACCGCCGCCCCCAATCATCAGCATCGAGTCTTCCACCCGAACCTCGCAGTGGTAGCCGCCCGCTGACCCGACGACGCGGAATAACTCCTCGCCCCCAAATGTCTGCTTCACGAAATCGACCACGCCGATAGCGTCCTGCGCCACCAAATAAGGCGTGACCGTATGGTAGCCCGCCGGAACGGGGTCCACGCCCTTCTTCTTTTCAGCCGTGGAGCCGCCCTCGGGTCCTTTCGTCATCCCCTGCATGCGACGATGCATCTCGTCGCCCGACATCTCCTCTTTGACGGTAAATACGCCCCACGAATAGCCAAACGGATCCTCCAGCGTCGCATCGCGGTGCCCGTAGAACTGATCCTTCGGCGCACGCACCAGCTTCATCCCGGCCGCCACAGCATGTTCCGCAAATGCATCTACATCCGGGACCTGGATGGAAATCGAAATCGGCGAGCCTCCCAGCGTTTCCGCACTGAAGCGGCCTCCCTCGGGCCATTCGCCGGTTATGTCGATGGCCGAATCCCCGATCATCAGCTCGGCGTGCGGGATGCTGTCTCCCACCTGGAAACGGAATACTTCTTTCGCACCCAACGCTTGCTTGTAGAACTCAATCGCTTTGGCAGGATCGCGGAACGCGATCCTTGGGGATGCAGTCACGCGAACGGCTGCAAGGGGCTTGGCCACGGGCTCGGCAAGGGTAGACATACTCTTCTTACCTCCTAATTCGGATTTCAATCGTGCCTTGAAACTCGCACTCGGCAGATTGCGCAAGTCCGCCGCGATGCGCACCAGTGGCTCAATGCCGGCCTCAACCTTCGGCGGCTTGCCGTCCACGCGGGCCAGCATCGCCTCGACAGCTTTATTCAGCTGTTCAACCTTCTTCGATTCGTTGCCCGGATTCCTGCTTCCTGAAAGAGAGCGCTTAGGCATCTGCACCCTCCATACGCGCCCGCAAGCTGCTGAGCGCGCGGAACTGCAGCTGCTTCACCGCGCCTTCAGTCTTGCGAATCTCCCGCGCCACGTCCTTGATACTTTTTTCTTCGACAAACCGCAGCACGACAACGCGCTTCTGTTCGGCCGGCAACGTCTCGACCAGGCGGAACAAAGTAGCCCGCCACTCGACTTCCTCAATCTCCGCCGGACTCGCTTGCGCCGATTCAATCTGCGAGTCGTCCGCCACTTCCCGCCCGGAGCGCTGCCAGCGATCGGTAATCAAGTTCGCCGCAATCCGAAATAACCACGCCGCAAACGGAATCCCGCGCCACTCAAACCGTTTCAAATTGGCCAGCGCCTGATGAAACACCTCCGACGTCAGATCTTCCGATTCCGCCCGGTTTCCCACTTTGCGCATGACGTAGGCATACACACGCTCAAAGTTGATCTCATACAGTTCCGCGAAGCAGGCGGGATCCCGCTGCGCAGCTTCGATCAGAAGCCGCTCGTCCGCTTCTTTCTTCAGAGCCTTCAACAAGTTCTCCGCGGTCTGGCCTTACATCAGGTTAACGGCAGACAGCCACAAAGGTTACGGAATATTTCGATAAGAATTCAAGGTTCGTGACAGTTCGGCAAGTTCGGTTGACGTCGGTTGAATGTGCGGTTGAATGTGCGGTTAACAAAGTCAGTATCTTGCGATAAAATCCCACTCCGACCATGTCCCGCCTGCGCAAATTGCTGACGCTAGCCCTTCTCGTCTGCGCTCCAGCCTGGGCCCAGTCGAGCTCGGCCCCAGCGCAGCCAGCCCAACCGCCTCCGCCCTCATCCGATTCCGAAAGGAAAACATCGCCAGACCAACCCCCGGTCCCCGGGCCCGGAGACTCCACCAAGCTAGAGCCGATTAAGAGCCAGAAGGCGGCCTATCCCGACGAGGCCCGCGAGAAGCAGTTGCAAGGCCAGGTCATGGTCAAGATGCTGGTCTCGGAAACAGGCGACGTAGACAGTGTTGAGGTCCTCAGCGGAGACCCCATCCTGGCCAAAGCCGCGGTCGAAGCGGCGGCAAAATGGAAGTTCAAGCCTTTCATCAAGAACGGCAAGCCCGTCCAGGTCTTCACCAAAGTTCCTTTCGACTTCGCATTCTCGGGCAACGTATCGGACTCAACCCGAACACCGCAGCGGGTCCGTGTCTCGGCGGGGGTCAGCAGCGGTCTACTGATTCATAAGGTGAACCCCGTGTACCCGATGGAGGCGAGGCAGGCGCGCATTCAGGGCACAATCATTCTGCAGGCGCAGATCAGCAAAGAGGGCAAGATCGTCAATCTGAGCCTGATTTCCGGTCCACCCGAGCTAGCCCCGGCTGCCATCGGCGCGGTTCAGCAATGGCGATACAAACCCTACCTTCTGCAGGGCGTGCCCGTAGAAGTCGATACGCAAATCCAGGTGAACTTCCAGCTCCGCTACTAGATCAGAGCGAGGCGCAATCACAGCCGTCCTCGCATCCGGTAGGACTGGTCTTCTTAGAGCAGTTCTGAACAGTACTCGTTGTTTTCTTGGCGTACACTTATTTCCTATGCCGAAACTGTGGAAGTTTACTCTGTTCGCGCTGGCCTGCAGCCTGGCTCGATCGCCGTCCGCCCTGGCTCAAGCGCCGCCTAACGGCCCGCCGGTGTCCGTCGCTGTGGCCACTGCGACACCCAGTCTTGCCTCCCGCCAAAACTCCCCCGATCCAAAATCAACCGAATTCAATCTGGAGTCGATCGAGACTCCTCCGGCGACGTACCCGCCGCAAGCCCTGGCACAAAAAGTCCAGGGCAAGGTCACTGCCAAATTTCTTTTGTCCGAATCCGGCGATGTGGAATACGTCGACGTTCCCAAGGATCAGCCGCTCCTCGATGTCGCCGCTCAAGAAGCCATCGTGAAATGGAAGTTCAAACCCGTTATCAAAGATGGAAAACCGGTCGCAGTGATTTCCAGCGCCATCTTCAACTTCGTCCTCGGCGGCGATGGCGATGCTAAAGACGCGGCACAAACCATCGGCACGGCATCAGTGTTTCCCGAGCGAGTCCAACTCCCAAAGGCGGTTGCCAAGGGCGCGTTGCTGCACAGCGTTCCGGCTGTGTACCCGCAAGGGGCCGTGGCACTGCGAGTGGAGGGCAGCGTCATACTCCAGGCCACAATCGACAAGGACGGCAAGGTCGCCGATTTGCAGCCCGTCTCCGGCCCCAAGCAACTGGTGCAGGCAGCCATCGACGCGGTGAAACAGCGGCGCTACAAACCGTTTTCGCTGATGGGTCAGCCAGTCGGGGTCGAAACGCAAATTCAGGTCGATTTCTCGCTGGCCGGCGGCTCCTGACGCATCGCGGTTCGCTCAAGTGCAGCAGTCACGCTCGATCGTACCGATCCTCGACCGCCTTCTGCACTCTCGCCGAAAGCGCTTCTAATTCCACACGCCATAGGCCTTCACCTGCCCGATTGGACTTCGTAAAAGTCAGTCAAGCAGGCGGAATCGCTCCGCGCACCCTCCGATCAAAGAGACAAGGGCAGCGAAAAAATGATCTTTACAATTTTCAATGTGGCCGCGTCGCCGAACTAAGCATCTCAACTATCGACACCTCTGGGCGACCATCGCAACTCGAGTGAAACCCGACTGACCAAGGAGGATGACCATGGAACCAATCAGTGGAGTATTCAAAACGCGGACGCGTGCGGACAACGCAGTACGGGAAGCGCTCAAGGCGGGCATTCCATCCACTAGAGTCACGCTTCTGACTCCTGGTAGCGCCGATCATCTGAACAAAGAAATCCAGGCAGCCCCCACCGATGCGACCGAGCAGCCCGGGATGGGAGAGGCCTTGGGCGCTCTGGCGGGCGGAGGTGTCGGGTTGACGGGCGGGGCACTCCTTATGGCCCTGGTGCCCGGAGTCGGCCCCATCACTGCGCTCGGGATGTTGGGAGCCGCGGTCCTGGGAGCTGCCGGCGCCGCGCTGGGCGGAACCCTGGGGAAGGATATGGAGATTTCCACAACTGACGGACTTCCCGAAGACGAGATCTTCGTCTATGAAGACGCCCTGCGCCAGGGACGAAGTGTAGTCCTCCTAATGGCCGAGGATAAGCAGCAGGCATCGCTCCTCCGCGAACTCCTCAAAATGCAGGGAGCCGAGTCGATCGATGCGGCCCGCGAGCAATGGTGGATCGGCCTGCGCAGCGCCGAAGAGAGCCACTACGCAAAGCCTCACAGAAACTTCGCCGAGGATGAAGAGTATTTCCGCCGCGGCTTCCAAGCCGCATTGCATGCGCGAACCCGCTGCATGGAATTCGACCAGGTTTCCGCCGCAATGGATGCCGCTCTTGAGGAAGTGCAGCGCGAGCACCCGGGTGGAGACGTCGAAGAACCCTTCACCCGCGGCTACCAGCGCGGCCGGGAATACTATCAGCGAATCTGCGATGAGACCTCGAAGGCCGCCTGACGAGGCTGAAACGATACACCCGCGAGGCCATTACTCACTGCGGTGCGTAGTAGAGGTCCTCGACTGCCTTCTGCACTCGCGCCGACAGCGTTTCCAAATCCTTCCCTGTCAGCCCCGCGGTTGAGATCGGCTCGCCCACCCGCATCTCCAGCGGGCGGCACTTTATGTGATACGTGTTCATCGGTAGCAGTTCATAGGTTCCGACCAAAGCCACAGGAACAATATCCACCTGCGCCTTGATGGCCAGAAAGAACGCTCCCGGCAGAAACGGTTTAATGTCGCCATCCGGCGTGCGCCCGCCCTCGGGATAAATCACCAGCGGCAGCCCCGCCTTCAATCCCTTCATAGCCGCGCGAATGCTGCTGATCGATCGCCCCGGATTCTGCTGATCAATGCAGACCTGCCCCGATCGCTTCAGCTGCCAGCCGATGATGGGATACGACAGCAATTCCTTCTTGAACACAATGCGGAAATGAAACGGCAGATAAGTGTAGAGCACCGGAATATCGAGCGCTGAGGCATGATTGACCGCATAAACATGCGGCTTCGTCGTGTCGATCCTGTCGAGCCCGGTCACCTTCACCGGCGAAAAGATCGTCTTCATGATCAGCCACGACCAGGCGTAGGAAAACCAGTGCAGCCGCCGCCCATCGGGGTCGAAGAAACCGCCGGGCACAGCCAGCAGCCCCATCACCAGCGTGAAAAGCCAGATCAGCGGATCGAGAATGAACATCGACCGCAGCAGGCTCAGCCAGCCATGCTTCAGCTCTGGAGCGGCATGCGCTCTTCCCCGCTTCGATGCCGTGAGCGCAGCCACCGGAACCTGGACAGACGCCCTTTCCACGTCGCCGTCCACCGGTCGGCTTTCCACCTGATCAAGAGATGACTTCACGTCCTGCACACTTCCATTCTAGGCGAACGACTGACAAAAATCCGCCACCCGTCGTTTTCGCCAACGCCACAATCCGTCGCGATTCAAACCGTTGCGATTCGAACCGTCGTGGTTCGTATCAGGGCATGCCTTCAGGCATACCGCAGAGGACCCAATTTGAATCGCGTCTTCAGGCGCTGGCCCTCCTCAAGCTTCCCGCACTGCCAAAAGGTGGCTAATAACTGCACATCCGTACGGCATCGCTAAAGCGACACCCCGATGCGAATCAACCCCGCATGCCACGAACTATGCGTTTCTCGGAGCACATACCTCAAACTCGCACTCCGAGCAGTCGCATCGCTTCCCCAACCAGATAAATCGAACCCGTCACCACTACGACGGCCGCAGGCGACGAGGCGTCCCGCGCTCGCTCCAGAGCCGCTTCTACTTCGGTTACCGCTTCGATCTCAGTCCCGGTCCGACTCCCGGCCTGCTGAATTTCTTCCGGCGACGCCGACCGCGGATTCTCCGCGCGCGTGGCAATCACCCGTTCGGCCAGCGGGAACAGAATCTCCGTCATCTCTGAGATTGCCTTGTCGCGCATCGCGCCGAAAACAAAAATCAGCGGACGGTCGTCATAGCGCTCCGAAAGGGCAGACCGCAGGGCCCACGCTCCCGCCGGATTATGCGCCACATCAAGCACAATCTCTGGCCAACCCACCCGCGCAGGAATAACCTGAAAGCGCCCCGGCCAGCGCGTCTCCCGAATCCCGCGCTCAATCGATTCAGCCGTGACGCCAGCCACTCCCTGCTTCGACAACTCCTCCGCCGCCGCGACCGCCAGCGCCAAGTTGCGCAGCTGATGCCGTCCCACCAGCGCCGACTCCACCAGAATCTGCTCGCCCATTACCTGCAGCGGATAGCGATAAGAAGACTTCTCGGCGCTCCCGACTCGCGACTCGCGACTCGGCACCAGATACTCGCCACTCCCCGGCGACACCGGCGGCACATACTGCACCGCACTCACCCCGCGCGCTCCCAACTCAAGAATCGTATTCCCGATCACATCGTTCGCCTCCGGCTGTTGCGGCAAAGTCACCACCACTCCTCCCGGCCGGATAATCCCCACCTTCTCCCGTGCGATCTCCCCAACTGTGTCACCCAGAAACTTCTGATGATCCAGCGAAATATCGGCAATCACGCTGACCAGCGGCTCCACAACGTTGGTCGCATCCAACCGCCCGCCCATACCGACTTCGAGCACCGCAATCTCCACCCGCTCGCGCGCAAAGTGCGCAAACGCAATCGCCGTCATCATCTCGAAAAAGCTGGGATGCCAGGGCAACTCGCCTTGCTCGACCAGCCGCTCGGCAATGCGATCCACTTGCGCATGCAGCCGGGCGAAATCATCGTCGCCGATGGCTTCTCCGTCAACGCGAATGCGTTCGTTAATCCGCACCAAATGCGGCGAAGTATAGAGCCCGGTCTTCAACCCGGATGCTCGCAGGATCGACGCAAGCGTAGCCGCCGTCGAGCCCTTCCCATTCGTCCCTGCAATCAGCACACTGGGAAACGCATGCTCCGGATGCTCCATCGCCCCCAGCAACACTCGCATGTGCGCCAGGTCGAACTTGTTCGACGGCGTCTGGGCCAGCTCGTGCCCCAGCGCAAACATGCTCGCCACTGCGTTTTCGTAGGACATGAAGAAGCTCTTGGCTTCTAGCTTACCAAGTCCTTCTCGGAGGATTCGAGCCTGCGGGTGTGAGGAAAAAAACGGGGCTTGGCCAGAGGGGATTTAAGCCAACAGCCGAGAGCTAAAGGCCAAGAGCGCCTTACGCCACCATAAACTCCAACGCCCGCGCAATATAAGGTTTCAGCTGTTTGCGCGGAACCACGGCATCCAGCATGCCGTGTTCCAGCAGGAACTCGCTGCGCTGAAAACCGGCCGGCAACTTCTGCCGGATCGTCTGCTCAATCACCCGTGGCCCCGCGAAGCCAATCAGCGCGCCCGGTTCCGCGATATTCAAATCGCCCAACATCGCGAACGATGCCGTCACGCCCCCGGTGGTCGGATCGGTCAGCAGCGAAATGTAGGGCACCTTGGCCTTGTCCAACCGCGCCAGCGCCGCGGAAATCTTCGCCAGCTGCATCAGGCTGATCACGCCCTCCATCATGCGCGCCCCGCCCGACGCGGACACAATAATCAACGGCGTGTGCGTATCGACCGCACGTTCCACCGCCCGCGTAATCGCCTCACCCACCACCGCGCCCATGCTGCCGCCAATGAAGGCATACTCCATCACGCTGGCCACCACCGGCCGCCCCTGCAGTTTGCCGTGGGCATTGATGATCGCGTCGTTCAGCCCCGTATCCTCCTGCGCCTGCTTCAGCCGCGACGAATACGGCTTCAGGTCGACAAACTTCAGCGGATCGGTCGACGAAATATTCCCGTCGAAAGTCTCGTACTGGTTATCGTCGAGTAACTGCGCCAGTCGCGTCCGGGCGTCGATGCGGAAGTGCTTATCGCACTTCGGACAAACATTCAGATTCTCTTCCAGATCCTTTTTCCAGATAATCTGCCGGCAGCCCTCACACTTTACCCACAAGCCTTCGGTCTTCACGCGCTTCTCCCCCGAAGTGTCCAGCTCGCCGGATTCGCGTTTAAACCAAGCCATAGGAAGAATTTTGCCGCCTCAGCCACACATCAATCGAACGATTGATTCTACTAGATGCCGCTCCTCGCCAGTACGCCTCGTCCATCGATTCCGCTTGGTCGAGGCGAGTCAGGGCGTCGCTCAAGTCGTGTCCAATACCGGACAGTGCGGTCCCGGAGTGGACAACAGAATCGACTCCCGAAACTTGTTATCCCCGTGTTTCAAGCATTTGGCCGCTGCCCTGCGTGGAGGGGCAGTTGCACTCATGTGCATCAGCGCCGTGGGGCGTTAACCGTCAGACTCGCTTTTTTCCCAGGAATAAACTGAAATAACAGTCCGTTTGTACCGTCTGTATGTTCAGAGAGAGCGTACGAGAAGTGCTCCAAGGTAGAATTGCCCGGCCGCGACACTCAGAATGGTTGATGTGGATATTGGTACAAAAATCGGTGGTAGCTAACTTTTCCACGGAACTGCCGCATCCAAGGTTGCGTAGCTCGGTCAGGCGGATCTCTGTCCCCTCGCAAACTGCGGAGGTCTCATCGTGATCAACTGGGTTGTAATCAACAAGAGTGTGTTGTTATCGTTGTCTCTCTTCGTCGCACTTCCGGCCTTCGCGGGCCAGCACATAGCCGTGCATCCGCGGACCTCGCTCGATCCCGCCGACCAGGCGACGATTCGGGAAATCGTCGACATGGAACGCCAGTCGCGTGACGCCAGCATCCACCGCGACGCCGACTTCTCCCAGCGCACCCTCGCCGAAGATTACGTCGCTATTTCTCCTCTGGGCACGGTGACCACCAAGCAGGACACGCTCTCGGCCCGCAAGAATGGCCAGCTCCGCTATGACACCATCGACGTGAGTGACATGGTAGTCCGGGTCTACGGAGACACGGCCGTCGTCACCGCCCGCGCCGACGTAAAAGGCCACCAGCTTGGCGAAGACTTCAGCGGCCCCTATCGTTACACCCGCGTCTGGGTCCGCCGCACCGGCCACTGGCAAGCCGTGAGCTACCAGGCCACCGTCACCCAATAACAAACCGGCAGCAATAGCAACGATGAATGGGATCGTGGCCCGGGAACATCTTGCGCACAAGCCTTGAAAAGAAGCTTTGTTTACGAGTCGCGTGGATGAGCCTCGTGGACAAGTCTCGCGAACTAGCCCCGCGAAGAAAGCCTCGCCAACGGGCCCCGTGAACAGGCCTCGCAACGAGCCGCGAACAGGCCTCGCGGAGTCCCGTGGAAGAGCGGCCCTTCAGGGCCGCGTCAAGAACTCGAAACAAACCTGGGCTTTAGCCCCGGCGGTAGCTTTCCTCTCAACGAACCGCATGCCGATCGAGACGGCAGCTCGCAAACTCATGGCCTCGACCACCCGACTCCCCCTCAAGAAATCCCCTCCGACTGCCGATAACGCAACAAGGAACAACCCTTGTCATGAAACCTTCGAAGTGGTCGATCGCGCTGGTTTACCTCGCAACAGGGCTCGTCACAGGGCTTGCCCACGCGCAAGACATGGTCGATGCCGAATCGAAGGTGGGAACGCTGGAGCATCTCTGGGGCGAAGCTGCGCAACTCCGCGACGTGAAGGCCCTGGAATCGATCTTCGACGACTCTCTGGTGTATGTACACATTGACGGCAGATTGATGACGAAGGCGCAGGTTTTGGCCGACACCAAAGCGGCCGACGCCGTCGATATTGTGGTGCAGTCTTCTCTCGCGCAAGCTCACGGAAACACGGTGATCGTCAGCGGCGTTATGCAATTAAAGGGAGTCGAACGCGGCAAGCCCTACCTGCGCCACGGCCGTTTCATCGACACCTGGGTGTATGAGGAGGGCCATTGGCTCTGCGTGGCCAGCATGACCACGGCCATGCAACCATGAACGAACGAAAAGTTCGTCTGCCCCTCCAGCGTTTCCTGGGTTCCATGAAAATGGGTTCCCCCCTGAAAATGATCGCAATCGTCGTGGCCTTCGTCTGGGCAACCACCGTCATGATCCCGGGGCAACAGATCAACGCCGGCTCTGGCCTTGCGGCCAAGGTTCGAGACCTGGAATACGCCCGTTTCGACGCCCAACGTCGAAAGGACAACCTCGCCCTGGATGCGATGTTCGACAATGCTCTCGTGTGGGTCGAACCAGACGGCGTGCAGCTCACCAAAGCCGACTACCTCGCAAAGCTGCGCAAGCCTGACATCAACGTAACCGAGATCAATCCGGAATCAATGACTGT
>Ga0210383_10000918_pt1 | contig 27083 bp, 14 predicted proteins | sample IncBWC14OmetaG_FD_160072 | JGI IMG/M metagenome (GOLD analysis project Ga0210383, IMG submission 160072) | Forest soil microbial communities from Barre Woods Harvard Forest LTER site, Petersham, Massachusetts, United States - Inc-BW-C-14-O ... | reverse complement strand
GGCTAATACACTGCATCCTGAAGAAGATTCCGACCAGGAATCTGACCAGAATTACCGAGATCAATTGGACGCACCGCTTCGAATATCACGCCCACGATTTCATGAGGCAATTTATCGGTGAACACGACTCGTCACCAGGATTTGAGATTACGTTCGACCGACCGGTCCACAAGGATGGAATCACCCAAAGAATCTTCCAGGCCATCGCCGTCCGGTATGTCGAGAATATGTATGGCGCGGGTCTACCGGAGGTGGTTCCTGCCTCCGTCCGATTGAACGAAGAGCGAACGAGGATCCACCTCCACATCGATCCGCACTACGCCCGAAACCGATTGGAGAAGACCAGGTTCGACCTTTACCTCTTGCTGCGGAGCAACCTGATTATCGACGACCACGGATCTCCCATCGATGGTGAATTACTCGCCGGTCTCGACGGCGATGGAGAGTATGTAACGAAATTCCCGACCGGAGACGGCGTTCCGGGCGGGCTGTTTGAGAGTTGGATCCGAGTCGTACACCACTCGGACCATCATTCTTAAGGAGTAAGCTATGCCCCTTGCACCTAATAATTCGACAACGACAGCAACCGCGACCAAACCGAATGGGGCACCGGCTTCATCGGCTCAGACCTGTTGCAGGCTGATGAGCTTTGAGCGACCAAACTATTTTGCCGGTCATCTGCTCACTGACGCTGATTTAATGCGCGAACAGCGATATCTTCGTGAGAAAAATAAACTATATCATCGGTCACTCCACGGTGCCGGGGTCGTCTGCGGCTTGCGCTTGACCTGCGATCCCAATCGCGCCGGCGCTGTCCTGGTCGGAAGAGGGTTCGCCATCGACGATTGCGGTAACGACCTTGTTCTACCTGAGAGAATGCCTTTGGATGTGATCGGCCTGCTGACTCAAAAAAGGTTAATCGGCACCGAGTCGACACCCGATCCCTGTCGACCAAAGAGCGCCGAAGTTGATTGTAAGCTGCAGCAATGTTTCTACATCACCATCTGTTATCAGGAAGATCAGGTCGATTTCGCGACGCCGTTAGTGTCAACCTGCCAGACGACAAGTAGCGAATGTGAACCGACGCGGATCCTCGAGACGGTGAGCCTTGACGTGGTCGACGCGCTCCCGCGCATGAAATCGGACGAGGATCTCCTGAAACGTCGACTGGAGACATGCTTCAAGCTCTTTAGTGACGGGGCCTTTTACCATGCCCTGCATCGGCACCAGAAATTACTGGGCGAGATTATCGCCCCCGCGCCGGAAGAAGAAAAGGCGCCGCACCACCACGAGCGTCACCCCGAATTCCACAAACTGTTTCTCGAGCTGCGCGGACTGTTGCTGCTCTATCTGGATAAGCACCCGGACAAGTACAACTGCCGGCTCAACGAAGAAATCCGGAAGGTGCCGTTTCCCGAGATTCACCGACACCCGAACAAAGCTGAGCAAAGTTATCTCGACGAAGTCCGAGAGGCATTTTCCCGCCTTTTGTCTCTGGCCTGGCAGCATGCGGTTAGCTCTGCCCTGGGCGAGCTTATGCCTTCCTGCGAGGAGGTCCCTGAGGCGTGCTGCGTTGTGCTCGGCTCGGTCGTCGTGGAGAACGGAAGAATCGTGCGCGTTTGCAATTGCCCACGCTCCTATGTCTGGTCGGCCGCGAACTTCCGCGAGGTGCTGCTAGCAACTACCCTTGGCGAATTAGCTTGTGGGAAGAAGCATGTCGAGGAGGGCGAGTCCGACCGCGAGGAGAACTATTCAGAAGCGATTTGTTGCCGCGATTTCGAGTTTGACCTCGAATGCTTCCTGCAATGGTTGAAGGTCAGCCCGAAAGCCCCATTCTATGCAGCGACGGAATTGCTTCATTGGATGGAAACGTTTCCTAAGTCTATCCAGGAGGGGTTCGACTTCACGGATCCCTGTAATTTCTCGCCCAGAATCTTTCACGGATTGCAGGAGAATAAAGTGGCTGATTTCATCAAGGCGGCCAGTGTTCGATCGCGGACGGTCGAGGCGCCACTGGAGACGAAACAGCCGGATCTATTTACCTGGGTGCAGACAGCCGGCCTCGGCACCGTGGAGACGCCGCTTATGCTGGCGGTCAAGGATTCGGCCGTTAGCAGTGCGACTCTGGAGAACCCGGAGCTTGTTAACCATATCAACACTTTGTATAGCCAGATCAGTGGCATCAAGGCGCACCTGGAGAGAATTCGGCCGCAAGGCGGGTAGTGCTGAGTGGGGCAGATCGAAAAGGATGGCCTGCCCGACACTGACAGAAAACGAGGACGAGGACGATTACGATTGAAGAACGAAATCGATTCGAGGTACGAGGAAGAGATTTCCAGCACATCTGGACCTCGTCGGCTCGCTTTGCCTTCCTCACAAACGTTCCCCAATCATACTCGTCCTCGTACTCGGAATCTCCCGTAGATTCCGGAATGAGTTCCCAGGGTTTGTATCTGTTTAGGGCCATTCATACGGCCCGAAGGGCCAAGAAAGCATAGCCCAGGGTTTACCCTGGGTTTATTCCCCCAATCGATTGGGCCCTGAAGGGGCAAGAGATCACGACCGACTTGGCGCGTGTTGTGGACACGTTTGCCCCCGCCCTTTTGGGGCGAAAAAACATCCCAACCTCCATCAAGAAAGCCAGGGATTATTCATGAGCACTGAGATTGAACGTTTGCGTTATTACGAACGGCAGTACCTGCAGAGTTCCGACTTCACGGATGAACAGACCTACCACCTGGAAATGCGGCGTCGGCTCAATCTCGCCTTGCATCTGTGGGGAATCGTCAAGGGCCTCGAACTACTTTACGGTGAAGTAATTCAGGGAACTCCTGACCAGTATTACGTCAGCGAAGGAATGGCCATCGATGCCTATGGGAGGGAGATCATCGTGCCCGCGAAGCATCTCCTTTCCGGCGACTTGGAGACAAACCAGATCACCGCAGCCGGAACCTACTCCGTCTGGATCGGATATACCCGCGAGCTAACCACGCCGCCGCAAGCCGGCTATCAACGTTGCGATGCGACGAACCAATACACGCGTTGGCAGGAATCCTTCGAAATCATCCTCACCTCAGTGACCGCTAACCCGAATCCGACGGAAGATCCGGACCCATTTGGGGATCTACCCGATGACCCAACCAAATACCCATGGTTGATCCACCTCGGAACGATCAACCTAGACAAAAAGCTAACCATCACCGCGGCGACTAATGCAGACCGCGTCTACATCGGGATACGGACGCAACGGATTGTTGCTCCGCATCGGGCAATCGATGAGTATAACGTTCTCGATGCCAATGCGCCTTTGGACCCGCTCACTTCGATCAAGGTCAGAGACAATTTCTTCCTTGAACAAAATCTGATCGCCGGCACCGACTTTGCGGTCGATCCGCAGAAAATCCAACCAACGCCCGTCGCGTCTCCGCCGAACACGTTCCCGAACCCGACGGGAAACGTGAAAATTGCCAGTGATGTTTTCCTTCAAGGCAACCTGTACACTCATTGCGACCCCACTCAACCGGACCTGTGGCTGAATCTCGATCAATGCATTCGGGAGCGCATCGTCAATTCCATCCCCGAAATTCAAATCGGTTCCGCGCCACTAAAGCTTTCGTCGCAGAGCTTTCTCGACAGTTCCGGCGCAATCTCCGCGACTGCAGCAATCCCGATCACCACGCAATTGGCCCAAGTTGATCGGATGACGATCACGACATCGATTGGCAGCCTCCATTGGTTGCCCGAGCAACCGGTCGCTGTTTCCTCGCCTCCGAGCTCGCCGCCGACCTCGCCGCCTCCGAGTCCCAGTATTTTCTTCGGGACGCATCCTCTTGCCCCGCATCCGCATGCCGCGAATCCGCCTGACCCTGGTACGCTTGCCACGAGTCCGCCCGCGAACACCGACGGCCTGCAAATCGATACGTGCGGCCAGGTCTCCCTCGTCTCCGGCAACAATTATACCGCCACCGTGAAGTGTTCGGTGGCGCCTGCTTACCGGATTCCCTCCAGCGGGACAACCCTGTACCAGGTGCCGATCGACTTCGTTGCGATCAGTTACGTTGTCATCTTTTACCCACCAACATCGTGACGCTGACCATCGCCAGGCTTGTCACGCGCGGCAAAATCCACAGAGAGCTGAAAGTCGACAGTGGGCTCGTGCAACGAGTGGCGCGTGAACGGTTTGCCGCTGAATGTTCCAGCGCACTCCAGCGGCCCTGGCCAGTCCAGCCGAAGGTAGCGCGCATCCGTCAGCTTCGGGTGCGCGTCACCATTCCGGCTGCCCAGTTGACGGCTGACGCCCTGGCCGCAGCCTGGACCGCGGCGTTCGTTCGGGAACTGTTCGCTGCGCTCGCTCACCCGGACGGGACCGAGATCATTCGTTTCGAGAGCCACGTCGAATACCTGGCGTCGGCGATCCGAGCCCTCTTAACCGGAGCTGCCGACCAAGGCTGGGTGTATGAGGAGTTTGCGCTTTCATTTAGACTGGGCACCGCCGGAACCGCTTTTGTTCTTTTCGCCGGAGAACCGTCGGAAATCGTTCCCACACTCTTGCTCTTACAAGATTGGAGTTTGCTTGATCGGCTGCTCGCGGTCTGGGATGCAGGAACCTTGGAACGGCTATTTCTCGCAATCGAATCCACGAGCAATGTCCAGGATGAGAAGCTAACAGTCGAAGATTTGCTCACTGTCGCCCGTCTGTTGCTTAGTCATCGTCTGATCCTGACCGGGGCGGTTTCATCCCGGAAAGCGAGCCTGGGCGAACGAACGGTTGCGCTAAAGCTTTTTCTTGGCCTGGCCCGCGAGGCTGACTGGCGAAAAGCGAAAAGTCCTTCACCGCTGAGGATACTCCGCGCCTTACGGGTGCTTGACGCACTCCTCGATTTGCACCAATCGGTGACGGCGGCCGGTTGGCAATTGCGGGTGGCAGCTCGCGCGCCTGGCAATGCCGCCAACCTCTCCGGGGAATCACTCCTGTCTACTCCGGCAGACGGCGTTCCGACAGGTTCAACAGCGTTCCGTGAGTTGTTGGAGAAACTCGGATCGATTACGAATTCAGAAACTCGTCAAAAGATACTCGCTGCGTTCTGGAACATTTTTGGGACGGCGCCGAGCGCCAGTGCAACTGCCTTCGCCGACCTGCTGGCTGAACTCGGAGCGGTCTTTACTTCCGATGCTCATCGACAACAAATCGCCCGGCTCTGGAATATCATTGCGGCAGAGAGCAACGAACGTCGACTAGCGTTCGCCGAGCTCCTGGGGGAACTAACAGCGGTTGTTCATTCCGACAGCCATCGACAACAAATCACTCTGTTCTGCGAGCTCATCGTGGCGGGAAATAGCGAAAGTCGAACCGCCTTCGCCGCGCTCTTTGAGGAACTGGCGTCCGCAACCGATTCCGGAAGCCGGCAAGGCCAAACAACCAAATTCAGGTGGATTACAACCGAGAGCGTAGGTCTCTTCCTCCTGATCAGCCTCGTGGAACGCCTTGGCTGGGCTGATCGTCTCAGCCGTTTGACATTCGGAACGACAACCGGTCCGCGGCTGCTAACCTATACTCTCGCCAGCCTCGCCTCCTCGATTCTGGGCCATTTTGACGCGACGCCGGCATACCTTGATCCAGGGTTGGCGTTGTTCTCCGGTTGGATGGAGGCACCCGACCCGGGCGGACTACGTCGTTTCCTTGCCTCCGAATCGGATCAGGCACGCCGGGATCTTCTCCACGAGCTGCTTCCGGACGAAGTCACCGAGGAAGACTCGTTAAATTGGGAGGCGTGTTTTGATTCTCTGGCCAACCACCTGATCCGGGCATTCGCCGGGCGCATTCGCGGCTTTGGACGGTCCAGCCGGCAATTTGTGGTAAAAAACTTCCTGGCTTTGCCTGGCCGGATCCGAGTAGAGGAGACTCGGCTTTTAGTTGTCTTTACGTCCAGTCCGTTAAACGCTGTAATTCATATGTCCAGGTTAGACGACCCAGTGGAGGCGGTCGGCTGGCTAGGCGGCCGTCGAGTCGAGTTTGAGCCCTATGGCCTATGAACGGAGAGATTGTTAGGTCTGAGGCAGAGAAATCGTCGCTCAATGGTGGGGATAAGAGACTAATTCGCTGCCTTCCTGACGATGTCTCCACGAACCCACCGTGGCGACGCAGCGGCGTATTGTAGCATAGGCTTCCCGCCTGTCTCGGGGGCTGAATATTATGCCAGCGCGCACCCATCGTTGCGTAATATGAGAGTGCGCAATTCAACACAGACCGACGACGACGACGAGGACGATTAAGATCGAGAAAGAGGATCAATGGAACCGTACTCCGATAGCATCGAACACCTGCAAGACGAGATTTCCCGTCTGGACTTGTTGCTTAAACGGGCGGTGGTCATCGCCCGTCAGGCGGGGCCGGGCACAGAATCGGACGAGTTCAGGGGTCTCGTCGTCACCGAGAATGAGATCGACGACATTCTCCGCACAAAGGATTTGTTGGGAGAAACCTGGGAGCGCGCCGCCGCCAGAGAACCGGAGTTGACCCGAATCGACAAGGAACTCGACAAACGGCGCAAGCAGATCGATGCCCGGGTCAAACCCGGTCGCGGAAAACGTCTTCGTCTCGCCCTTCTCACCCTCGCCGCGCAATTCGAACTTTCACCAGCTGAGGTAGACATTGTACTGGTGGCACTCGCACCGGAGCTCGAACCCCGTTACGAGACTCTGTACGCCTACTTGCAAAACGATGTAACGCGCAAACATCCGAGCGTTAATCTAGCATTAAACCTAATCTGCCGATCCGAGCGTGAAAAACTCGCTGCCCGGAGCCTCTTTTCTCCGTGGGCGCCTCTAATGAAACATTGCCTTCTCGAACTCGCCGAGGAAAGCCAGGACCGCCAACCGTCGTTGCTGCGGAAGTTTCTCAAGCTGGACGAGACGATTGTCCGATTCTTACTGGACCAGCCGCCCAGGGCGTTCGGTGCGGCCGCGCTCGTGACTCCGAGTGAAGAACTCGAGGGGCTGGAAGTGGACCAGGCCACCGGTGCAAAACTCAAAAATCTGGCAACCCATCTGAGCAAAGCGAAGACGGATGCTCCTGTGGTCCGGCTCATTGGTGAATCGGACTCAGCACTCCGTGGTGCGGCTGAAGCCTTCTGCCTGGTGTTTCGTCGCAGTATGCTCTTGGTCGAACTCACCCAGCTCGCCGATGAATCGCGTCTGGCCAAATTGCTGCGCGACTCGCAGCTATGGCAAGCGATTCTGGTGGTGCAGAGCGGCGGACCGACCGCCCAGGAAGCTGACGCCCAGCACGTCCGCCAGGTGGAGACGATCCTCTGGAATCGGCTCCGCGAGTTTAAGGAGCCAGTTCTCTTGCTTGGGCCACCCACTGGGTTCGTCCAGGTTCCACCGGAAGTCAGCTTATGGCGAGTCGAAGTGGTCGCGCCCGATTTCGAGGCGCGCCGCAAGGCTTGGAGTTCGGAGCTCGGCAAGGAAGCGACCGAAGCGGAAACGTCACGGCTGGCGGATACGTTTCAATTCGGGCCGCGTCGGATCCGCCAGACGATGAATCTCGCGGCCGGATTGGCCGCGGTCCGCGATCCAGAGAGCCCGCAGCCAACAACCGGAGACCTGCTCGACTCCGGACGCGCATTGACCGCGCCACAGGTCGGCCACTTTGTTGTCCAGATCAAACCGCGCTATACCTGGGAAGATATCGTGCTGCCACCTGATAAGATGCGCCAGCTGCGTAGCATCGCGGCCTGGATGCAATTCCGGCGCCGGGTCCACGAGGAGTGGGGCTTCGGCCAGAAGCTCTCTCGGGGCAAAGGTCTCAATGTGTTGTTTACCGGACCTTCGGGCACCGGGAAAACCATGGCCGCAGAAATCCTGGCGCACGAACTTTCGCTCGAGCTTCTCCAGATCGATCTCTCCAGTGTGATCAGCAAGTATATCGGGGAAACCGAGAAAAATCTCAGCGCGATCTTCCGCGAAGCCGAACAAAGTCAGTCCTTGCTGTTTTTCGATGAGGCGGACTCTCTCTTTGGCAAACGAACCGAGGTCAAGGACGCTCACGACCGCTACGCTAACATCGAAGTGAATTATCTTTTGCAACGGGTGGAGCAGTACGAAGGCGTCGTGGTGTTAGCGACTAACCTGCAGCGCAATTTGGACGATGCCTTCCTCCGCCGGATCAAGGAAGTGGTCGACTTTCCCTTTCCCGACGAAAAGCTTCGCGAGCGGATCTGGCGCGCCCATTTTCCGTCTGGAGCGCCAAAGGAAGCGGATATTGATTTTAACTTTCTGGCCGGCCAGTTCAAGCTAAGCGGAGGGAACATCAAAAACGTCGTGTTAAGTGCTGCATTCCTGGCGGCGGCGGAGGGAAGATCGATTACCATGGCCGATCTGATTCTTGGTCTTAGGACGGAGCTCCGTAAAGAGGGCAAGCTCTGCACGAAGAGCGATTTCGGACCATACTACGAATTAATTCAGAAAACTGATTAAATCGTCTGGTCCTCTTTGTATTGACCCCTCGTGGCTGAGCTGTGGTGGCGCCGCGGTGCTCCGGAGTTTTAGGAGCAAACGAGCGTAAAATCGCATACAAGGCGGCGCACACCAACGTCGCGAGAGAAACATGTCCCTCGGAACTGAAGCCGTTCAACTTACTCGGGATTCCGAATCGAAACGTCCAGAGCACGCTCCAACAAGGGAATCTCCGGCCGCAGACAATTCGTCTCCGCTGCTCGGGGGCCTTCTAAGCTCGATCGGCACATCGGGCTCTAATGGCTCGAACTCGCAACTGATGACCAGCTCGTTAATGCGTCATCCTGCCAGCGGCGAGATTCGTGCGCTGGTCATGCGCCGTTACCAGCAGCACGTTGGTAACCAGCGGGCGCAACGACTCGTCGCCGGTCTGCATCGCTCTTCGCCAGTCCAACGTCACTGCAATTGTGGCGGCACTTGCGAAGAATGCAGAGCGCAGATGAGCGGTCCAACCGCTCCTGAGAGTCAAGTGGTTCAAGCACAAGCAAACGACGAACATCCTGTCGGACCGGTAACAGCTGAGAGCCTTCGCCCTGAAAGCAGCGCCGGTCAACCTCTCGATGCTGCGGTCCGTCGATCAATGGAGACACACTTCGGCACAGATTTTCGACAAGTCCGTGTGCACGCAGACGCTCCTGCTTCTCGTGCAGCAAATTCAATCCACGCCGATGCGTACACGATCGGCCGTGATGTTTATTTCGGAGAAGGCCATTACCGTCCGGAAACTGCGGAAGGCAGCCATCTGCTGGCCCATGAACTGACTCATGTCCAGCAGCAAGCTGCCGGCGTAGCGCCGGTCGAAGTCGAGGCCTCTCCGAAAGGGGACATCCTCATCGGTCAGCCAAATGACGATCTTGAACGGGAAGCCGAAGCACAAGCCGATAACTTTACCCGAAAAGAAAGGGAGACTAGTCCCGTAAAACCGGACTCTTCCGGTGCCGTCCGCCGATCGGACTGGAAGAGCCTGACAGACAATCCAATCGCCAACACGATTGCCTCAGGCGCCCGCAAAGGCATCAACTTCATCGCGTCGCAAATCGAAACACTTGCTCCCGGCGCCATAAAGTTCTTCCGCAATATTCGTGATTACTTCAAGAGCGCCATGAGCAAAGGGGTCGACGGCCTGTTCGGCGGCATTCTCTCCAGTTTCCGCGAAAAAGGCATTGTAGCAACGCTCGAGGGTATGGTTGGGTCATTCGCTTCCGGCGCCCTCCAGGCCGTCGGCGGTTTCGTCTCCGGCCATTGTGCGGCGATGGGTAAGCTGGCTGAGTATCTGCTAGATCTCACTACCAGGCTGGGAGGCGCCGCACTCGATGAAGCGAAGAAGGGGTTTGAAGCCATTCGCGGACCGCTCGAAAATTTGTGGACCGAGTACGGTGCACCCCCCTTAGATTGGGTAAAAAGAAAACTCAAAGGGGTTTGGAAAGAAGTTGAGGATACTGCCAACAAATTTTGGAACTTCCTGCAGCCTCTTCGCGACGGACTCACTTCCGTATGGAACGAAGTGACTGACTTTCTGATCGAAAGTCGCCGCAGCTTCAACGAATGGTTGGAGTGGTTCGTTCCCAAAGCGATCGACGCGTGGGAAGAGGTCAAAGCAAAGATTAAGCCGTACATGGAGCACGTGAAAACGGCAGCCAAAGTCGCCGGCGCCGTAGCATTGCTGCTTTCTCCGGCCGGCCCGTTCGTACTTGTCGGTGCGGCCGTTTACGGACTCTATCAGGGCGCGAAGGTTCTCTGGGATAAGTGGGGTAAGGGACTCACTCATTCGGCCCGCGAATGGTGGGCGAATGAGGGTATCCCGTACGTTCAAGGAAAGCTAAAAGACTTCCGGTCGAAAGTCGATTCCCTGAAACAGCGGGTCCAAAGCGGTCTTCAGCAACTCCACGACATCTTTATGAAGGTTCTAGGTGCGCTCGGAGTACTGAGTTTCCTAACGTCGGTCAAAAACGCGATCGACACTGTGACGCGCAATATCGAGGCGTTCAAGGCAAAGCTCGACCACCAACTTGAAGAATGGTCGCAAAAATTGCAGGCGCTTATCGCTAAAGCGGATCCATTCTTCCAACAGATCAAAGAGGTCTTTCGGCAGAGTCTCTTAATTGCAGTTTTCGGGCCTCTCGCCATTCTCGACGAAGGCGTCTGGAGTACCGTCAAAAAGTTCACCGGCCTGGTTTTGAAGACGCCGTGCTTACGTGAGCTCGGCGGCCTGCTCCGCCTACCTTCCCTGCTTCAGCGTCTCGAGCACGTTCGATCGGGAATCAAGCAGGCCTGGGAAGTCATCAAAAACCCGGACCCCCTTCTAGAAAAATTGAAGCTAGCGATTGCTCCGATGATCGCCAAAATCGAGCCGCTGGTCCGCGCTCGCGTTTCCAGCATGTTCACGGATCGCGAGATCTTGATCCAGGTATCCGTCTGGCACTACCTATCGGATAGCCTCTCCGCGCTACGCGCTGACTGGTGGCCGCAATTAAAGAAGATGGGTGGCGACTTGCTCTGGCCATGGCCCGAAGTTGCCAAAGACTTCATGCCCATGCTCGAGGATTTCGGTGGCGCCATCGGCGCCGTCTTTAACCTTGAATTCAGCGAAGCAACGGACAAATACTTGTCGGGCATGAAGCGCTTCAACGGCATTGCCGGCGCGCTTTCGGGTTGGATTTTGGTGGCTTCGGTTTTGATAGGCGCAGGCCTCGGCGCGCTCGGGTTTACTTTTGGGCCGGCGGGAGTAGCCACAGTGGGCGCGGGCGCAACAGCCGGCTTGGCGTTCGCCGAACAACTCGGGATGGGGCTTCTGATCGTAGCGGCGGCCACCGAAGCCGCGGTGATCGAAAAAGCCGACTTTGATCTTCGCTTCCAGAATCCCCGGATCAAAGACCAAACGGAACGAGACCACACCGACCAGGAAGACTGCAAAAAGATCGCCGGGAGCCTGATTAGCCTCATCACAATCGGCGCCCTGATGCTGCTCGGCTCATTAGCATCCAAATTCGCGAAATTCCTTTGGGGATTAGTGGAGGACGTTCCAATTGTCCGCGACGTCTCCGCATTGCTGAAGGACGTCAAGAAGACAGTTGGAGATTTCAGCCTTAAGGATGAGGGCAAAGCAGCGCCGAAGGAGGCTACGCCGGAAGGACGACCCGCTCAGTCTGATAGCGCCGTCGATCCTGACACGACTGCGAAACCCGGCGACTTCACTCCAGAACAGGTTGACGCCGCCAATAAAAAACTCGCCGAACGCATCAACGACCCAAAGAACGTCCGCGAAATCGCCGATCCGGAGAGCAAGTACGATTTTGAAGTCGATCTGGAGGATGGCCAGACCTACCGCCGTAAGAAGGACGGCACTTGGTGCCTCTTCAGAAACCCGATCAAGTGCGGCCTGGAGATGGATCCGCGCATCAACCAGGCCGCCGATCAACAGAAACAAAAGCTCGAAGCGGAGAAAGCAAGTGAGCAAACTACTTCTGGGCCGTCCTTCGAGTGGCCACCGAAGAACGCTCCTGAACCTCCAAAACCTCCCATCGATGCGCCCAACGGCGCCGAGTGGCGATATCGCGAATACCGCTATAAAAAGTACCAGGAGAATCCAAATATCAAGGAATCGGAGCTACCGACGTTTCCCGAATATACGAAGCGTTATATTACGCCCGGGATCGAAGGCGGCCGCCCCGGGCGTGCGGGCGGCGAGGCACATCAGACCGATGTCCAGGCAACTCTCGACAACAACCCAGGTGCACGGCCGGAAGCCGTTGGAAATCGAGTACCCGATATCGTGGGAAAGCCTGGCCAGTCTATGAAGGTCCGGGGGGACACGATAAAACCCGTAGGAAAGGGACGCGTCATTGTCGAATCTGACAAAACGGTGTACGGTGGAACGATACCGGATTCTGAGGCTAGAGCCCAAGTTCGCGATTTTCGAAAAGCAGACCCCGACGCCACTTTGGTCGTAACCGATTACAATGATCCCAGCGCGAAACCGTTGATTTACCAGCCTGGCACGCAACCCCCACCCCCCGGACCTTTAGGGCCAAATCCACCGATTAGCGTGAAAGTCGACACCGGAGGTTAATTACGATAAACTAGCGATGGCCGCGGTCGTTACATTCTGGAGACTACCTGAAGAGGAAGGAGCCTTCCTGGAATTCCTCAAATCAACCGGGGATGTAGTGGGCGTTCCATGGGAAAAAGTGCCGAACCGCTCTCTGCTTGTGCCACGGACAATGGCGGAACTTGTCTCCGAAGACCCGGATTCGATCTTGATCGGACTTCGTGAAACGCTGGGCGATATTCCGATCAACGAATTTTTCGACGAATCAGGCCACTCGTACGCGGCGGCGGCTTCCACGTTGCCAATGATGATTTACAGCCGCGGCAAGTGGCGTGACAGCAATAAGCTCGGGGCCTCAAATCTTTCAGGCCAGTGGGCTGTTGTGCCCTCAGGCGCGAAAGAGTGGGTCGACCAACCAGCGGTTTTCATTAAATGGGGCAGGAAGGTAATGAGTTGGGTCCGCAAGCAAACGCCACTCTGGCACAAATACGAACGATACCGAATAACACGAAAAGTCGACGAGGCTATCAAACGAGGCGCGGAGATCGTGCCATGAATTTTTCCGTTTACCTACTTTGTCAATCTGACGCTCCAGTCTCGCGATCCGAGGTCGCTTCCTTTATTGAGGATGGCTCCTACTTCGACACTCCCACGACGTATGAACCCGCTTTAGTGGGTGATCTCGGTGACCTTACCATTCGATATGCCTCGGGCCGATCAATCCGATTGACGCGATTGCGTGACGACGATAGGGAGGGCGTGATTGCGGAAGCTTGCGAGTCAGTGGATTCGGCACCGATCACTCATAACTTGGCGGAGCGCCTTCGAGACCACCTCGGGCGAACAAAAAGTGTAATCGATATCGAGGTCGATCGCGCGAGCATTGACGAGAACGCCTGGGCAATGTTGGACGCATTGGAAGCTGACATTCTTCGGTCGCGACAAGGCCTTTTGTATGTGTATGGCGAAGGAATCTATGGACCCGACCTGAAACTCTGGCCGGTGATTGTGTGAGCGAGGCGGTTGGATTTTAGGCCAATCAGCATCAGCAAAAGGGCGGCAGACAAGTGCCTAAGGGTCGCATCTAAAGATTTCGATTCTGCTGAAAAACCAAGATTTCAGAAAGTTATGATCGGCAAGAGGGAGGTCAGGTTGGTAGAATTTCGATTCAACTTAGATGAGTCTACCGCAGTTCGATGTGCAGGGATCATTGTTCGAAAGCCTTGGGGCGATCGCACCGGAGTTGTTCAGCGACAATGATAAATATAAGCGTTTCGCCCAGAAGGTCTGGCCAGTGCTGGCCCAGAGCCGGGAACAATTATTGGAATGTTATCAAGCTGACAACGGGCGGCCTGGAGTAGAGCCGGTGATGTTACTTGGGGTGATGATTTTCCAGTTTTTGGAACGGGTGCCCGACCGGCAAGGGTCGAGTTGGTGTAGTATCATTTGGGCTGGAAACTAGCGTTAAACTTGAAGTTGAGCGAAGGCGGTTTTCATCCGACGACCTTGGTCTATTTTCGTCAACGATTGATCGAGCACGCCAAGGCGGACCTGGCGATGCGGGCGGTCTTAGAAGCCCTACAGAAAGAGGGCTTGGTTCCAAAACGATCAAAGCAGCGACTGGATTCGACCCATGTTTTGAGTGCGGTGAGGGATTTGAGTGCTTTGGAATGCGTGCGTGAGACCATGCACTTAGCACTCGAAGAACTCGGAGCTAGGCTGGCGGAGTCCGAGCGGCCCGACTTCTGGGAGTTGTTCTGGGAACGCTATGTGCAGAGCAAGCTCGATTATAGGGCTGGGCAGGAGCTTCTTAAAAACAAACATTATCAAGCTGGCGAGGATTGTCGGCGCCTGTTGCAGTGGCTCGAGCCGATGGCTCCGGAGCTACGTTATGGTCCAAAGGTGGAGTTGCTGCGTGAAGTTTTCGAGCAACAATATGTCGTCAAAAGCGCAGAGGTCCAAGCGGTTAAAGAACATGCTCCCGGAGTGGTCCGTACTCCTCATGATCCGGATGCTCAATGGTCGGCCAAGGGCCAAGGCATAGAGAAGAAAAGTTGGGTGGGTTATAAAGTGCAGGTGGCCGAAAGCTTGCCAGAGGAAGCAAAAGCGCTTTATAACTTCGATCGTCACTCAAAAGGCCATAGCCAGCGACGATCCCGGTTGAATGAAACCCTTAGAGATCAAACACTCAGTGGCTTGCAACGACCGACTGAACTCTACGTGGATGGAGCTTACGTCTCAGCGGCACGACTCCAAGAAGCCAAGAATCAAGGCTGGGAACTGATTGGACCAGCCCAACCCAGTGCCAATCATTCCGGTCTGGGCAGTGCCTTTCGGATCGAGGCCTTCGAAATTGACATCGCCCAGCGAAGAGCTCGCTGTCCGAGCGGTTTTTTGAGCACCCAGTGCAGCCGGATCCAAGAATCTAAACGTCAGAAAGTTAGTTTTCGCCTGGAATGGAGTTACCATTGTCGCAACTGTCTGCTGCGCTCACAGTGTGTGCCCGCCGGACAGTCTCATCGCACCATCATAGTCGGTCAGTATCACGAGCTTTTGCAGCAGCGGCGCCGCGACCAACAAAGTCCACAGTTCAAGAAGCGGATGCAGCAACGTAATGCGATCGAAGGCACGATCAGCGAACTGGCGCGCGCTCACGGCTTACGCCGCAGCCGTTACCGTGGCTTCGCCAAAGTGGAACTGCAAAATCTCTTTATCGGCACCGCCTGCAATATTAAACGATGGTTGCGGATCGTGGCGGAGACCAAAATTGACCCTAAAATCGACCTCTTATTCTTCAAAAACGTCCTCAAAAGGCTCCAAGGTGTTTGTGGGCCACTCCGGCTGAGTTTAAATTTTTTCTCCTGCCGATTCGCAGACTAACCTTTCTCACTCCAGCTTAAAGGCAGGTACCGGTGTTCTTCAGCAGAATCAAGATTCGAGTTTGCACGAATTTCAATCTTTGATTGACGCTGCCTAAATTGGCGAACGATCCGAGCACCGAAGTTTGCCACCCTTACCGCGGAGGCGGTAAAATCCGGTAGGAAAAACGAAGAATGACATCGTAAACGTGTGGGACTCCGAGAACCGGAAGTTTGTGGAGCATAGGTAGACAGATGGAATATCATTCAGAGCCCCGCGCTCGAACGTCTTCTGCTTCGGAGACCGCCTCTTCAATTGAAGACGCCGGGGCGCCGAATCGTGATCCTCTTCATTCCGTCCTGCAACTCCAGCAAAGCATCGGTAACAGGGCAGTGCAACGCCTGCTAACTTCCCAGGGCGGAGCGTTCCAAACTAAACTGGCGGTCGGCGCGGCCCATGACCCATACGAGACGGAAGCCGACCGCATAGCTCACCAGGTGGTCAGCACGCCAACGGCACCTTCCCCGACGGTCACCGGGCAGGCCGCCCACCACCGTTCGGAAGGCATTGAGGAACCGCACCCGAAACCTCTGGCGACTGGCATCACCTCACTCGTTCAGCACGCCCCGGAAAACGAGGCAATCAAGGCCGATGGAGGGAAGAATGTGCCCTCCGACCAACGGAGAAATTTTGAGCCTGGGCCTGATTTTGAGTCACGACTTCTCAACAGCGGCAGCGCACGTCCTTTGCCGGCAGACACCCGTGCTTTTATGGAACCAAGGTTCGGGGCTGACTTTAGCCGGGTGCGACTGCACACCGGCAGCGAGGCCGCGCAGTTGAACGAAGCCATTAGTGCTCAGGCCTTCACCCACGGGCAAAACATTTATTTGGGGCAGAGCAAGGACGAACTCGACTCAAGCGCCGGAAAGCGCTTACTGGCCCACGAATTGACCCATACGATTCAACAGGGCGCCACGGGAAAAGGGGGCCGGACCGGCACCGAAGGCGGAGCGGCGCTCCCTGCGCAGGGTGGAGTCGTCCAGCGCTATGAAGCCGGGGAGCACGCGAAATTCGGCGAAGCTGGAGACGAGTTGAAGGCCCTCGTTGCGGGGAAAATCTACCCGTATATCGTCAAGCAGGGCGATACGCCGGCCTCGATCGCGGCGGCGCAAGGAGTCGAACTGGACGAACTGCTTGAGCTAAACAAGGATAAAATCAAAAACGTCCCGGTGCCTAAACAGCCCAAGAAAACTGTGCCCGGCTTCGCGATCGGAGAGACGATTAAGATCCAGCCTCCGATCAATCAAGCCACTCGCGATGCGCTTAAAACCAAAGAACTGACGTTTAAAGCTGGCACACCGGACGCGAGCGGCGCACGGGCTGAACTGCAATATGGCGAAGGCATCGCGATGGGAGGCGATCTCTTCAGCGATCCGTCTCAGATGGACTCGACACCGAAGAACAAGCTCGAAAACCTGGCCAAGCTGGTGCAAAGCGAGAAAACCACCGGCAAGTTCGTCAGCGTCCCTGATTGGCAAGCTGCAACCGATCAGCGGTTCACCGACCTTGCTACCAAGAACGAGAGCCATTTTGCCCCGTCGAATGCTGCCCTCGTAACCCCGTCCGGCGTGCCCTCAGTCAGCGATCACAAAACCGAATGGGAGAAGTACCATAAATTGGCGCTGGAAACGTCGGTCGCCCGCGATATGAACAAGGCGCTGGGACTCAATTCCTTCGCGGACCATTTTCTAACGGATGCCTTTGCCGCCGGACATCTCATCAACAAGCGCGACGTGATGGAAAAGTTCAAATCGAACGTGACGACGAAGACCCCAGGACCTCTGACCCCAAAAAGCGAGTTGACGCCAGACAGCGAGAGGTTTTTCGATTCGATAGCGAGCCAAGCTTTTCCGGGGCCGGTGCAAGCCCTCTATTCGGACTACGAGACAGTGGAATGGAAGGGTGTCATCTTTCGCCCAAACATAAATTCGATTTCGAGATTCTCCTCGCTTCTGCAGGGAATCTACAAGACGGAGCCGGATCTTTTGGCGAACGCGGTCGCCCTTGCAGTCCACACGGATCTGAACACTATCAAGGGTGGTGTCGAGGTCGAAAATGCGAAAGGCCAAAAATGGCAATTGTCCGGCGACAAGACGTTAAACGCGGACACCTTGAGTGTCGGCCGGCAGGCGGTCGCGCAATCGGAACTGAATGTCCTGGAGGCGTCTAGCCAAACATTGCCGTTGGACTTGCCAAGATTGTTCAAGGCGGTCTGGGACTATGTCCCGCACCCGACCGCCGCTGGGACGGTGCAGATTACAGACGTGGTAAAACTGGACACTGACCCAAAGCAGGCTTCGCTGATCGCTTCTATCGTCGCGACGATCACAGCAAACTATAGAGACATTCTCGCTGCTCTTGTTGCGCGAAAGATACTCAAAAAATCGTGACGCGACGGTCTCAAGGGGCCTGACTCCGGCTCCACAGACCCACCGCGACGAGGCGCGGAGCGTCTCCCCACCGCGCCCGAGGTGAACTAATCCAGGGTAAACCCTGAGCTTCATTTTCTTAGCCCTTCGGGCCAGACACTAATCAGATTAATTGGGCACGAAGACAAAATGCCTGCCACATCGGAACCGCAATCTGTTGCTCTCGAAAACGACGTCATTCCGCGCGACTGCCGTTCCGGTGCGCCTTCTCCTGAGCCGGTCGCCGAATATGAAGGCGGACGAGTGATGCGCCATTTCAGCGGAGCACCGGCTAGACCGGCAGCAGAAAGCACGGCGCGACTCCTCAGAAGCCCTCGGCTTTCCCATTCGGCAAACCATGGTGTTCGTGCCGATGCTCTACAACGCGCGCAACAGACTTTTGGAAACCAATTTGTTCAGCGAGCGATCGCTTCTGCTCAAAATCCGCAGAGCGTCGGCGCAGGAATCATTCCGGGTGGGAGTGGCGAGCCGATGGATGAAAGCACGCGCATGTTGATGGAGTCTCGGTTCGATGCCGACTTTGGCGACGTTCGCGTACACACCGATGCACAGGCAAATGCTTCGGCGGAAAATCTCAGCGCGAATGCCTTCACTTCCGGGCGTGATGTTTACTTTGCCCGCGGCCAGTACGCGCCAACAAGCAGCGACGGTCGGCACCTTCTGGCACACGAACTAACTCACACGATTCAACAACGACAGGGAAGAGAACCCGCGATCATCTCCCAACTTAGCCAAGACGGATTACCCGTCGGAAGCCCGGAAGATCCGCTGGAAGGCGAAGCGGAAAAAGTTGCAGACAATGTTGCGCGGTTCGATTGGGGGTCAAGCGCTCTCGGGCGCAAAGGAACTCCTAACCCGGAGGGCGCCCCTATCAGACGATCGATCCAGCGAGCGCCGCCCGGTGGATTCCCGGGAGATCAACCGGTGTCTGACGCCCCTCCTTTTGTGGACGAAGCCACCCTGATCGAGCCGGGCAAATCCGATCACGACGTAACGGTCGCGGCACCGGTCCTGGTTAGTCCTTCGACTCTCTCCGGACAAGTGCAATTGCATCTCAAAGTCCACACTCCTGTCTTCAAACAAGAAGACATATCGCTCTACGCGGTTCCGATCACCAAGATCCAGCTTCCAAAGTCGCCGGCACCGCCACCGGCTCCGGTCACGACCGGATCGTCAGGGACAGTTGCGCCGACAAGTTCTCCAACCGCCGCTTCCAATCCTCAAGCCCCGGTGGGCAGCGTTGTCACCACGCTCGACGGCGTGAAGCTGGAGGTCCTGGCTTCAACACCGGAGCATGTGATCACCGCGAAATACACCAAATTTGCGGTGGGGGCCGCGAGCACATCCGCGCTCAGGCTGATGGACGGCACGGTCGTCGTCATCGATGCAGGGATCAACAATCGCGGCCTCGGCACAACCTACAAGGACCTGGCAGATACGACCATGCGGAAACTAGCCGAGTTCATTAAAGATGATCCCATCCGCGAGATACTAATATCTCATACTCACAAAGATCACACCTCGCTGGTACTGGAGATAATGCGGCGTTTTCGGGTCGACATCATTCGCATTAACGACATCCAGAAACGTTGGCCAGGTTACAAGGCACTTCGCGCTGAAATTGTTAAGATCCAAGAAGCAAAATACAGACAAACGGAGATCGCGCTCAGGAAGGAGATTGAGGCGGAGCGCAGCGCCTGGGAAGAAGCGAACGCCCACCCTGACAAGGGCATCCTGCAGGAACGGTGGGAAAAGCATGCAGCCGAAGAGCTGCAAAAGCGAATGGCCGAAGTTCCAAGACTCAAAGAGCGGAATCTCATTCCATCCAAGGGCGGCGTGCTCGACGTCGTCGACGTCGATGTGCGAACAGGAGAAACCAGCACACCGGATGAATTCAAAGCGGAGGACCCGATCGAAATCCGAGAGACAATGAGGGAACCCACCGATCCAGACGCGCTCAGACGAAGATGGAACACAAAAACGAAGGATATTGATCCGAATGCCTCAGCTTACCTCATTCAACTGCCCAGCGGTTTGCGGTTTCTGGTCATGCCCGATATCAGGGCCGACGACATGGAAGCTCTGACAAATCGCTTCGCAGACGAGGTGAGGCAACTGCACCCTAAAGAGCCTGTGACCGTTCAAATCTGGGATGCTACACACCACATGCAAATCGGCTGGAGCGGCCAGGGAATTAAGGCAACCCAACTTCGAAAGATAGTCGACTTCCTCTCAATGTTTCAAATGAAAGAGGGGGCGGATGCCGTTGTCGTTTCCGCTCAGGCAGATTTTTCGCGGCCCGACGCCAGAACACTCGTCGATCCGGTCAATATCTGGCTCCTCCGAAGCCTTGGTTTCGAAGTCTATCTCGCGAGCTCCGCGAGGGATGTCACGTTCTTTGAGATTACCACCACGCAGGGGACCAAACTGGCCGGCACTCCGGCCACCAGCGCGCCAGGATCGGCTCCCGGGGAATTGTCGATGAAAAGAGCCAAGATGGCGCTCGATGAGCTGAAAGCTGACAAGCTAACGCGAGAAGCTGCTCTCGCCGACGAAACTGATCCCGTCCGGCAGAAATATATTCGCGAAGCCATTGCCGAACTCGACGGGAAGATTACGCAGATCGACACTGCTTTGAACAATTACATCGAGGCCGGCCACAAAGCGCTGGCGGCGCCTCATGGCAGCCAAACGACACGGAGCCTGGCCCAAGCGCCCGAACCGGCGATCGCTGAGCGCAATGCTCTCGACACCATCCTTGAACGATGGAATTTCGATCGGCCGATTGCGTCCGATCTCCACCTCACTGAGATGGCCATGGTCGTTTTGAGGCAGGAGGTGAACTTGGCGAATCCCGTACCGGGATCGCCGGCAGCGCGGGCGCTTGAGCTGAAGACGGTAAGGTCAAGAATTAACGAGCTGGGTGCTCAGATTGCGAGAGGTGGGGCACCGGAAGCGGTCACGGCGGAACTTTTCGCCGAGCTGACAAAATACAAATCGATCCTCACCAACGAACTGCATCCCGGCGATCCCAACCAAAAGCCACTTCCTGAAGGTGTCACCCGAAAGTTGCTCGAGGACGATCTCAAGAGCGTAGAGGCAAAGATCGAAACGTTGGAGGGCGAAAGGAAAGCCGGCTCGATCGAGCGAGCCGTTGGCAGTGGCGAGATCATCGAAACCCATGTGGTAGCGGTCCAGAAGCCTGCCCAGGAATCAACCGCATTGCGCACCACACGCGGCGTGGTCGATGCCGCCGGCAAAGGGCTCGGCGCAGTCATGGTGATTCAAACCATCAGGGGCCAGGGTGAGCTGATGAAGCGCTGGGAGGAGGGCCGGGCGAACAATGCCGAGGTGTTGCTCAGTACAACGCACAATGTCGGTGCGGCTGCTACCGGGGTCAAGATGGTGCGCGGCATCCACGTCGGCAATGGGGTCTTCGTTGTGCTCACTTTGCTCGATGTTGGCGCGGCACTTGCACACGACTATGATTCAGACGAACAGCGAAATGTCGAGGTCACCTATGCCGTCATCTCCAGTGCCTTGAACCTAGGGTTAATGGTGGTGGGGCAGGCGTTGATGAAAATTCCAAACCCGATCGCTATGATTGCGGGCTTGATCATCACATTCGCTGCGCGTCCGATCCTTGAGGCATTGGGTGTGCATGAATGGCTTGAGCGGAAATATGGATTCAATCCTTCCGATGTGATTCAGGTCTATCAAACACTCCGCAAACTCGTCGACGAATACAGCATCATCGTCGGGTCGATTTTGCTGGCGGATCGCACGGCCAGCGGCTTGGAAGACCTGTCGGTCTCCGATCCAACCGCGTTACGCGAGCAGGCCCGCATCGCCGCTCGCGACCACCGCATTGCCGCGATACCGCTTGAGAGAAGGATTCTGGGTGAGTTCAAAACCGCGTACGACGACGCGAAAGGCAATTACGCGGGTCTCAAAGTACTCGATCAGTACCGAGAGCAATTCATCACGCTCCAACGTCAGGCCAATCCGCATGACGAGGAAATCGCCGCATGGCACGAGGTCTATGACCCGCAGCGGGCCAAGTTAAAGCAGCAGACCGCGCAGGGGCAGGAACTGTCGAACAAAATGCCAAGCGGGTTTGGAGTAGCGCCTTCGACGTTTCAGGCAGTCGAAGAAATGACGAACCTAGAACCTCAACCGACCGGGAAGCTGATAGAGAAGACTTTTGCAGAAATCGAGTCCGGCATGACGCTCGACCAGATGAGCGCGGACGAGATCCGGAATATGCACCAGTGGGATCGGCTCCGGGAGGCGATCTCCTCACTCGTGGCGGAAGTTGACAAAGGCGCTTCTGGGTTAGACAACGACGAAATCCGCAAGAAGGACAAAGAAGCAAGGTTAATGATTGAAAATGCGCGCTACCGCCTTGACCCGCGCAGCCAGGGAGAATTTCGATCGAAGGGGCTGTTCAGCCCGAACTCGCCCGCGAAAGCTGTCTACGAGGAGGTATTGGAAAAGTACGAGCGCTCGCTGGCCTTGGCGCACGAGCGTTATATCGAGACAGCGATGAAACTCTGTGGCGCTCCGTTACTGGCGCAATCCCTCGGTGAAACACAGCTCGGCGCAGAATATCGGCTAGTGACCAACAAGCTTTCAGCCGAGTCTATGATCAGGATGGTGGAGGTGGCGGTGACGCGGTACAAGGCGACCGTTGAATCAATGATGGCGCCACCGGAATCACTCGTCTTGGCCTTGTTCACAAATTCTGCCGATGCCCAAACTTATGAACAGTTTGTCAATGCTAACCCGTACTACGCAGGGGAGCTCAAGCGGGTCGAGATGGTTGACGCTACGATTAACGGCTTAATAGACCAGGCCTGGAGCATCGCCAGACCCGATCCTGCTGTTAAGGAGGAATCGGCTGAGATTAAGCGGCTGAAAGAGGCGGTGGCGAAGAAGAGGCAGGCGGACGAAGTCCGCTTTCACAAGCGGGGCATCATTTTCGCTTCGGAACTGCGAGGACTGGCTGCCCAGGTCAAGGAGGCTGAAATCGCCGAGTTAGCTCCCTTACTTGGGGAAAAGCCTGGCACGCAGCAGCTTAATCAGGAGGAAATCGCCGCGATTCAGTCTGACCAGATGGAATCGATTCGCGAAGGGATGGTTCCGCCCATCTCAAACCGTCTGCGTCAAATTCCAGCGCTGAGGCGTATCGACGCGAATGGGACTCTTACTAACATTCATCAGCTGTACGGGCCTATCAAGATCGGTTCTGGCGGGAAATGGATCGAAACGGCGAAGTTTAAGTACGTTAAGAATGAGGATAACGTCGTGGTCGGTGCAATTGGCCCGGGTGAGAACTGGGAGGCGACTACGGACTATCCGGAGCGTCCAACTGTGCGCGTCATTCCGCTCAATGACGCGGCGATGAAAGTCTTCGAGAGGTACGAATGGCACGATGTTTTGCGCAGTTCTCTAGAGCCTCTTACCAAAAAGGAGTTGGAGGCGATGATGCTCAAAAAATGACCATGGACGCGAAATTCGAATCATTGTTGCACGGGCGGATCCAGTTCCAAGGCAGTGAGAGCCAAGTGGTTCTGCGCATCCCTCGAATCGGAGAGTTGTTTGGCTTGTTATTGGAGGCGCATCTTCGTACTCCGGAGAGAATGTCGGTCATGTTCCCCGCCGAATTTAAGAGGCTGGTGGAGTCCCTCAACCGCCAACCGATAGGTATCGAGCAGGCGCGTGCGTTATATGCTGACGCGCAATCTGCCGGGCAAATTGTCGCGGGCCGAAACCGTCTTTTCGAGGTCCTGGCAGAACAGGGTCGAATTTTCGCCCGCTGTCCCCGCTGTTCCAATTGGGAAGCAGAACTTAGCATTATCGCGCTGACGGTAGCGCTTAAAGCAGGCCCATGGCCGATAGTTGATGAACGGATGTTTTTGGCCATGCCGTCCTTGGCTAAGCGACGTTCGAAGGGTGCACGGCCGCCGCGAGCAGTTTGCGCCTCCAGAATCAGATTTGAGCTTCCGAGCAGAATCGCCGGCTTGCCGGCCGAAGTGGGAACCGGAATACTTGGGGACGCAGATCGGAACAACGGAGCTGCAGAACTAGCGGCTTGGCAAGAGTGGGCGCCGGCGAGATCTGAACGAGAGGCGGGCCGAGAGCAGTGGCGCGCGGACGTGCCAGGATTTCAAGCGGTCCTCCGACTAGCCGTAGCGCTCGATCAACTCGATGGCATCTCCGGAATCATCACCCCGGAAGTGGTTTTAAGAATGCCGATCACAGATTTCTATTTCCTCGATAATTTGTATTACCTCGCCCACAATGTCGACGTTACTGGGAATCGCGAGCCGGGAGTGAAATGTGGCGAGTGCGCCCAAACTTTCTGGCCCGTGGCGGGATGACAACTCGTCGCCGTTCAACAGTCGTGAGTAATCTCCAGAAGAACTCTTAGTGATGTGGTATCTCTTCCGAGCAAAAATTCCAGATATTGAGACTGAATCCGATGCTTCACCTGTACCGGAAGCCGAATCGGCTTTGACCGCTGAAGATCGTCTCTTGGGCCTGCAACGAAATATCGGCAATCGATCGGTCCAACGAATGCTCGCCGATTCGACTTCACCCGTGACGCCGGATCAGGGGCGCTCGGGCGGGGAAAGGTTGGAAAAAGAGACCCAGGCCTTCATGGAATCTCGCTTCGGGACAAACTTCGACGACGTCCGCGTTCACACTGACCAAGAGGCGGCGGAATCCGCGGCATTGCTTCATGCCGAAGCTTACACGACCGGACGCGACATCTATTTTGCCCAAGGCAAGTACGCCGCGACAAGCCCGGACGGTCAACGCCTGCTCGCCCATGAACTTGCTCACACGATCCAACAGAGCGAAGGAAAAATGCCCAGCGGAGCAAGTGCCCAGAGTGACGGGAAGGTCGCCGTCGCACCTGGGACCGACCCGTTGGAACGCGAGGCAGACCGCGCCAGCGAGCAAGTTCTGCAGAAACTGCCGGCAAGCGTCACGGGAAAAGCTTCCAGCGGCAAACCCAACATCCAACTGCAGCCGGACAAAGCTCCGCCGGTAGCCGATTGGCAAAAGCGGTTGGACGAGATGTTGCCGGGTGGGCACGGACTGATTTTTCTCATGCACCGTGACATGCAGCTGTTGGACATTTTCGGCGAAGCCAAGTTGATCGAGTTGGTCAATAAAATCTACCCTAATAACCAAGCCCGCGAGTTGGTTCATATCTATGGCGTCCCCGCGATCGTTGCACTCGACAAAACTAATTTGGATGTCCTGAAAGCACGTCAGCAGCTCGAACCAAAAGCCCTGCAGGATTTTGCCACCAAATTCCCCGATGCGGCTGACCTGATCCGTAAAAGCGTCGCCGCGCTCAGGCTGGTAAGCGAGGCGGAGGCGACTGGCACCCTGTTTGGCGGCTATGCTGAGGATGGGCCCGCTCCAACGCTCGGCCGGGCTTACACCAGCGGCCATTCCGTGTACGTCCCCCGGACCGAAACTGATCCGATTCTGGCCATGCGAGACTTTCTGTTTGAGTTAAACAACGCAATCCGGGCACCGAAGTTTGCTGCACTTACCGCGGAAGCGGTCAAGGGCTCGACCGGTACGCTGTCTGCACATGAATACGCTTATAAGATGGCCGAGCAAGAGGTTGAAGGAATGCTTCGGCTAGGAGAGACCTGGTTCAAGCTGAAAGCGACAGGTGGACCACATCCCGGATGGAACGCTTATGATCAGAATTACTTTCTCGCGGAATACGAGGCGGTCAAATCGGGTAGGAAAACGAAGAATGACGTCGTAAACGATGTCTTGAAACGGGTGTACGAAACCGGAACGTTACGAGGCAAAACCGTCGAACAATATTATATGGAGGCCTACACGACAGTCAGTGGGGGTAAATAGAAAATCTGCGCAGGTCTTGCTGATAAGTTGCGTATTTGGGTTAGTCGCAAGCTGCAGAGTCGAAACAAAGGCCCACAGAGAGATGGAATTCAGAGATTCTTTGAGCTTTGTTCGCAACGACCTGATCCAATTTGTTACGATGCAGGCTCCGGGTTCGCAATTCACCACCTTGGAACGCCGCGTTGTCATAACCGGTCCCCCCGAACTGGTCGAGTTGTCAGGCTCCGGTGACAGACGTGTCTTGGAGGAGTTGGTGGGACTTCTGAAATCTCGAGAGAAAGCCTGGGCGGCCATGGTGTTACTGGCCGCCTTGACTGGCAGAGAGGAGAAAGTTGTGGATGCTTTTGCTACGACCCCCGGGGAATGGTGGGAATCGGTTGGCAAGACTGCCCACGCCCGGTGGAGTGAATGGCTGACAGAATCGCGTGAAAAACTAGTGTGGGATTCCGAGAATCGCATGTTTGTGGAACGAAGGTAGACACGATTCACCGGTTCGAATGGACGTGGAAGAAAATGATGCGAGGGCTGTATTAGGGGTGGCCGCTAATCCGACTGAGATAGAGATCGAAGCGGCTTATCGGCGTCGTGCCGACGAAGTGCGCAAGCGTTTTGATGCCGCGAAGGAGAACAGTACGCGCATGAAATGCCGACGCGAGCGCGCGGCGATTGAGGAAGCGCGGACGACCTTGCTGCGCACGCTGGAGGAGCAGAAGCGCCTGGCCGCCGAACAGCGCGAACGGGACGAACAGGAACGGCTCGCCACTGAAAAACGCCAACGCGACGAGCAAGAACGTCTGGCCGCTGAACAGCGCCAGCGCGACGAGCAGGAACGGCTCGCCGCCGAAAAACGCCAACGCGACGAGCAAGAACGCCTGGCCGCTGAACAGCGCCAGCGCGACGAGCAGGAACGGCTCGCCGCCGAAAAACGTCAACGCGACGAGCAAGAACGCCTGGCCGCTGAACAGCGCCAGCACGACGAGCAGGAGCGGCTCGCCGCCGAAAAACGCCAACGCGACGAGCAGGAGCGGCTCGCCGCTGAACAGCGCCAACGCGACGAGCAGGAGCGGCTCGCCGCTGAACAGCGCCAGCGCGACGAGCAGGAGCGGCTCGCCGCCGAAAAACGCCAACGCGACGAGCAGGAACGGCTCGCCGCCGAAAAACGCCAACGCGACGAGCAGGAACGGCTCGCCGCCGAAAAACCCCAGCGCGACGAGCAGGAACGACTTGCCGCTGAAAAACGTCAACGCGACGAGCAGGAACGGCTTGCCACC
>Ga0210383_10000915_pt1 | contig 27167 bp, 15 predicted proteins | sample IncBWC14OmetaG_FD_160072 | JGI IMG/M metagenome (GOLD analysis project Ga0210383, IMG submission 160072) | Forest soil microbial communities from Barre Woods Harvard Forest LTER site, Petersham, Massachusetts, United States - Inc-BW-C-14-O ... | reverse complement strand
GGTCAAAATGCCGCAGGTTGCCGCCGGAGCTCTTATGTTTTTGCGCGGTGACGTGAGTCCTGCCAACTCTGTAGTTCTACGTTCCTACACCCGCGACCAGGTCTTCGACAGCACGTTGCTGTTGCCGGCTACGGACCGTCCTTACTTCACGCCTGGGTTTCCGCTCGCTGTTCCCCTGGAGCATGGCTCGCGCATCTTCTCATTGGACGGCGCATCGGTTCCGCCTCTTGCGGTGCCAAAGGTCACAAATCCCATTGTCTCCGACACTAACCAGTTGGCCTGGTACAACTCGTCGGCAATGACCGGACTGGTGACCGTGGACACTCCACGCTCTCAGGCGCTGATCGGATTTGTGAAGGCGAACGCCAAGTCCGTCACCAATCTGTCGGCGGACGTGCAGAACCGGTTCTGCACGATTGTGATCACCTCTCTTGAACCGGAGCCGATTTCTCGCGCCTCCAGATTGCTGTTGACACTCGGGTCGCGCGTCGAGAACGAAGGTATGCGGTGGAACGACCGGCGCAGCAACCTGTCCGAATGGGGAGGATCGCTTACCCTGATTGAGCCAGTCGTCGGCCGGATCACTCTGCGAGGTTTGGAACGGGTTAAAGCTATTTCGGCGCAACCCCTCGATGGCTCAGGCCAACCGATGGGCGAGCCCATTCTCGTTGAGAAGAAGACGGGAGAATGGGAAATTCCTATCGGGAAGGCAGTTACCACTTGGTACGAGGTCAGGGTGACGCACTGATAGCGGCGAGGTGAGTTCGCAGTATAACTTCTTTTCGGCAGTGCCTTGGTCGCGCCGGTGGAGATCATCGCGTTTGCCGACGATACGGCGATATAATGCACGTCGCGAAGGGTAACGAAGCTGCCATGGGTTGGGCTCGGATCGCCGTTTTGGTGTTAAGCTTTGGCGCGCTGTCCGCAAGTGCCCGCGTCGTCAGCGAACCGCCAATCAACTATACCTCCCGTGTTTGGCAGATGCAGGACGGACTTCCCGAGCAGACCGTTCAGGCATTCGCGCAGACTAAGAACAGATATCTCTGGATCGGAACGACGGGTGGCCTGCTCCGTTTTGATGGCGGGCGATTGGTCTTATTCGACCGTGACAATACCCCAGCTTTTACCGAAAACAATATTTTCGGTCTGATCGTCACGACTGATGACACCCTTTGGGTTGCCACCGAAGGCGGCGGGCTGGTCCGCTACAAAGACGGCGTCTTCCGCTCTTTCTCTGGAAAGGATGGCCTGCTCAACGACTTTGTGCGGACGGTTTACCAGGACAGTAAAGGACAAATATGGATCGGAACCGACAATGGCCTGTTTCAATTCAGGGGCGGCCGAATTGAGCGCGTAGACAATAGCAACGGCATGCCGCCGATTGCCGTGCATGCCATCCATGAAGACCATCGGGGACGCTTATGGGCCGGTGGTTCTAAACTGCTCTGTCTTAACGGCGGTAGATACCAGGAATATCGGCTGGCGGGGGAGGGAAGTCAGAATCGTGTTAAGTCCATAACACAGACCCGAGACGGGACAATGTGGGTGGGCACCATCGGTGGTCTGTATAGCATGGTTTCGGGGGCGGATTCCTTCCGTAAAGTAAAGGAAACGAGCGGTACTGTCCGTTTCCTCAAGGAAACCTCCGACGGCACTCTATGGATCGGCACCATTGGTCATGGAATCTACAAATATTCGAAAAACGAGTTTTCCCAGATGACCGCGCCGGAAAGTCTGCCTAGCAACACGGTGCTGAACCTGTTTGAAGACATCGAAAGCAACATCTGGGTTGGAACGCAGGCGGGAATGCTTAGGCTAAGCAAGACCCCAATCCAAACCGTTACTTTACCAGACGCCGGTGACTACGACGCCGAAACCGTCTACGGAGACCCTAACGGCGATCTTTGGATCGCAGCAGCGAATCTTTTTCGATTCCGTGATGGGAAGGCAACAAGCGTGCGCCTACCGGGAATTAGCGGCGTGCGTATCAGAAACGTCTTCCGCGACAATGAGGGAGCTCTGTGGATCGGAACCGAAGGCAGAGGGGTGTTCCGGCTGAGCGGCACCAACTTGGCCCAGTATATGGTCAAGGACGGTCTGGTCAACAATTTTATTCGCGCCTTTCTGCAAGGCGGAGACGGAAGCATGTGGGTTGCAACCGATGAGGGAGTGAGCCGTTGGCATGACGGTCGCTTTACCAATTATCAGGAAAGGGACGGACTGTGCTATTTCAGCACCCGCACATTGGCGGAAGATCGCAATGGAGACATTTGGGTCGGGACTGACCGGGGTGTTAGCCATTTGCAAGGCGGTCGCTTTGCCAAAGACGCAGTTACTGAAGCACTTCGGCATGAAAAAATTTGGGCGATTCGCGAGGACTCCGACGGAGGATTGTGGTTCGGGACCCGAACCGGCGGACTTTACCGCTGGCGCTTTGGAAAACTGGTCCACTTCACAACCGCGCAGGGGCTCGCCAGCAACAGTATCTACGAACTCCTGCAAGACCGCAGGGACAACTTCTGGATCAGCGGTCCCAATGGCATCTCCGTGATCAGCCGACGAGAGTTAGACACCATCGCGGAAGATCCGTCGCACCCACTCTCCTTGACTCTGTACGGCATTTCTGATGGCCTGGAAACAACCCAGATGTACGGAGCGGAGAAGCCCGGGGGAGTTGTGACTTCGCAAGGCGAGGTTTGGTTTGCCAGCAATAAAGGGCCGGTCCGCGTCTCTTTAAATCCCGCTCCGCCAGAGGGTCCAGCGCCAGTAGTAATTGATTCTGTGCTGGCGGATGGTCTCCAGGTGCCGGATCTCCAGAAACTTTCTCTCAGCCCGGACAACGCCAAGATCGAAGTGCACTATAGCGTCATCCAGTTGCGGTCCCAGGAGAGGGTAAGATTTCGATACATGTTGGACGGCTTTGACAAGAGTTGGACGGATGCATCATCGCGCCGTGTGGCCTACTACACGAACCTTCCCCCAGGGAGCTATCAATTCCGCGTGCAGGCGTTCGAGATGAGCAACCCGCAGCAGATTGCGGAAACCGCCGTCGAAATTGTTCAGAGACCGCACTTCTATCGAACCGCCTGGTTCGTGGGCTGCTCTCTGTTATTGGTTGCCGCCAGTGTGTGGGGAGGCTACAAATTCCGGATGCGTCAGGTGCACTCCCGCTTTCAGGCGGTATTGAACGAACGGACTCGCCTGGCGAGGGAAATGCACGACACCCTCATTCAAGGTTGCGCAGGAGTCTCCGCCTTGCTGGAAGCCCATTCCAGTCTCGATGACAGCGAACCCGCTGCCAAGGACGATTTATTGAGCTGCGTGCGTACACAGTTGCGCACCACCATCAACGAGGCCCGAGAAGCGGTTTGGGACCTGCGCCACGCCGATGGCTCCGCCACTGCCATCGGTCCAATACTTGGGGATATGACCCAGCAAGTCAGCCATGAGTTTGGAGTGCCGGTGGAATGTCGAGTCTCGGGAAAGCCGTTTGATCTGGATCAATCCACGGCACATGAGCTGCTCATGGTGGTGAGGGAAGCCCTGCATAATGCTATTCGTCATGGCCAGCCTACCAGGGTCCATGTCGATGTCGGTTTCGAGAAGAAGCAATTCAGAGTGCAGGTTCGGGACGATGGACGTGGCTTCGATACGGCGATGGCCTCATCGCAACCGAATGGCCACTACGGGCTTGTGGGCATTCAGGAGCGCACGAAACGGATTGGGGGAGTACTTATTCTGAATAGCTGGCCTGGCTCCGGAACGGAGCTGACGTTGTCCGTTCCCCGCAAGGCGTCGGCCACGGAGAGCGGGGTGCCGCGGATATGAATATGGTCAACGGCGACAAGATCAAGGTAATGGTTGTGGATGATCATCCTCTGATGCGAGTGGGCGTAGCTTCGATTGTGAATGCGCGCTCTGACATGACGGTAGTGGCCCAGGCCGGCTCGGGAGAAGAAGCTGTCGCTCTGTTTTCCAAGCACAGACCGGACGTCACGCTTATGGACTTACGGCTGCCGGGGATGAGTGGAGTGGATTCAATTCGCTCGATTCGCGCAGCTCACCCGCGCGCCAGATTTGTGGTCCTGACCACCTACGAGGGAGATGCCGATATCCACCGGGCTCTAGAGGCGGGGGCACAAGGCTATGTTATTAAAGGGATGCCTTATCAGACGCTGGTGGAAGCGCTTCAGCGCGTGCACCAGGGAGGTCGTTTCTTACCGCCTCCGATTGCTCGCGCGCTGGCATCGCGCATGCCCGACTCCGAGCTAAGCGCCAGAGAGCAAGAAGTGCTCTCTCTGCTGGCGAGCGGAAAGAGCAACAAAGAGATCGCTTCCGCCCTGCACATCACTGAGGCTACGGTGAAGTGCCACGTCAGCGCGATTCTTTTGCGGTTGAACGTCGGCGATCGCACAGAGGCAGTGGTCACAGCCCTGCACCGCGGTCTAGTCCACCTGGAGTGATCCTCACCCCTGTTGTCAAGACAAATACTTTTTCCACATTCCTACTTTTGGCGGATTCGCGGAGGGTCGCGTCGGCATAGGATTCCTCGTCGATAGTGTGTTTGTGTTAGAGGCTCCCGATCGGCCGTTGTCGAGTGCCGGAAGATCCAAGACGATTTCGGGCACTCACGAGCGAGGGTTAACTTTAGGAGGCTCCGCGATGAGACTGGGGATGGTTCGCCACTTTGGACATATTTGTGTGCTCTTGGTAGTGGCCTTAACAGCTAGGTTCGCTTTCGCACAGAATGCGAACACTGGAGAAATCAAGGGGACAGCTCTCGACTCGACGGGGGCAGTTGTGGAAGGCGTCAAAGTCACGATTACCAATGTGGGGACCGGCGTAAGCATCGTCTCGGTCACGAATTCGGCCGGTATCTATGATGCACCTGCGGTCCCGACTGGCCTGTATACGATCACGTTCTCAAAGGCGGGGTTCAAGGACTTCGTCCGCAAAGGCGTGACCCTGGAGATCCAGACCATCGCGGTGGACGGCACGCTGCAGGTAGGCTCCGCGAGCGAGCAGGTCGTTGTAACGGCAGAGACCTCATTGGTGGAAACGGAGACTTCCGATCAACGCGTGGACCTTGGTACCGCAGCTATCGAAGCGGCGCCCATCGTGGGCACCGACTGGCGCGCCGAGATGATTCAGCTTATCCCCGGGGTGAATACCGGCGGAGGAGCAGGCGAAGCCAACGGCCAGGCCGTCGGGGTCAATGGTACGCAGTCTTACAATGTGATGTTTCTGTCGGACGGAGGGCCCGCCACCGCTCCCAGGGATTTCAACGGCAGCAATTACTATATGCCGGTTGATGCGATTGGTGAGGTAAGCATCAATTCAGCCAACGCTCCCCCGCAGTACGGTGGTGGTCTCACTTCTGTCAACGTGAGCACGAAGCCTGGGACGAACCGATGGCACGGCAGCGCGTATGAATACATTCAGAACACTGCCTTCAACTCCAGAGGTTATTTTAATAGTACCGGACCAAAGTCCGTGGAGCACTGGAACACATACGGCGGCAGCCTGGGCGGCCCACTCATAAGAAACAAACTGTTTTTCTTTTTTCTCTACCAGCGCAACCCTTCCTCTACCCCAACTTCCGGACTGTATAGTTACCCGACCGCGGCCATGGAAGCGGGGGACTTTTACGGGATATCAGGCGCCACTGGCTCCGCATTTAACCCCGCCACAGGTATGCTGCTGGCGCCTTCGGATGCTGTGGCGTCTAAGCTTCAGACCTACTTCCCCGCCGCATCCGCTCGGGGATGGGTTGCTGGCTGCCCCGGCCCAGTGAATGTATCGGCAGCCACTCCACAAACTTGCCCCATTGTTAACAATTTTGTGTTTAACGGGAGCAGCCCGAACACGGACACCTGGTACACTGGCAGAGTCGATTACACTCCTGCCTCCAAACAAAGAATCTTTTTTAGTTTCAACTATTTCCCCACCACGACCTCTTACGTCCCCGCGGATCCTCTGTTTCCCAACGACGCTACGGCGTATGAAGTGGGGAAGACCGACGATCTGACGAGCCAAATCTCTGATGTCTATACGATTAGCTCAACCGTGCTGAATGAGTTTCGTGTGGGCGCAAGCCGCGAGCTCGACAAGTACACGCCGCCTTCCCTTGGGAAGGACAATCCAACGACGCTTGGCCTTGAGCCGCAATACGGCACCAACGCTCCGGCCAATGTGTTTCCCCATATCGCGATTGATCAGGGAGCGGGAGAAGGAGCGACGGTTTTGGGTGCCGGCCTCGGTAACGGTAACATCGATGCCACTCTGGGCGAAGGAATTTACAGCGTTTCCGACATCCTTACGCTCATTCGCGGCAGGCACACCATCAAGGTGGGCGGCGAGTTCGATAAGTTTTATCAGAACTACACAAGCTGGGGAGACATCGACTCCGGTCATTTCGAGTTCAACGGAAGCGTCACCGGAATTCCCTACGCCGACTTCCTTTCCGGGAACGTTTATGGTTGGTACGTTTTCGAGGCCGACCCAACCAGCGCTCACCTGAAAGGTGGGGCGCTGTTTGCCAGCGATGACTTCAAGGTCTCCCAGCGCCTCACGTTAAATCTGGGACTGCGCTGGCAGATGCAGAGTGGCTGGACTGTGAGCAACAACCTGTTTGGCAATTACGATCCAGTCATCCCTGATCCCACGCAGTATGGCGGCGCATACCCCGGGGGCATTCTCTTCGGGGGACAGAGCGACAAGGCTTTTGCAGGGAAGATCGGCAACCTGTCAGCAATCCAAAACGGCGACTACAAGCAATTCGCACCCCGAGTTGGCGTTGCTTGGTCGCCCCGCGACAAGTGGGTCATCCGCGGAAGCTTCGGTATTTTTGATGCGCCACGCGATGCCGAGAATTACACCGACGGCGCGCTCGGCCTGGGCTTTAATCCTCACAACCAGGGCAACGGGGGGTACACAAACGGCAGTGCCGCATTCCCGCTGTCCGTGGGACCGCCTGCCGGCACGGTCATCTTTCCGACCGTTCAGACTCTTTCATCGACCTTCGCGAACTATAGCAGCGCGGAATACTACCCGCGGAACATGCCGACTGTCTACGTCGAGCAGTACCTCCTGGGGGTTCAACGCGAGTTCGGACATGGCCTCTTGTTGGACACAAGCTACGTCTACACTCGCGGCAGGAACCTGAACTTTGCCACCGATATCAACCAGGCTACAACCCCCGGTTCGACTGCCGTAGGCGGCTTTGAGTGCACCAGCTTCTATCACTGCGGAAACCCCAACCCCGTTTTTAACAGCATCGCCGCCCAGTACTACACCGGGTATTCGAATTACAATGCGCTGCAATTGCGCCTGCAGAAGCGAATGTCATATGGCTTGAGCTACCAGCTCAATTACGCCTGGTCGAAATCGCTCGATACCGGCACCGGAAATGGTCACGGGTCGGGTATCGATATCTACCAGAACGCCTATACACCCTCCCGCAATTACGGTAAGTCTGACTTCGATGCGGCGAATACTCTGGTTGGCCAGATCACCTATGAACTGCCCTTCGGTCATGGACGCCAGTTTGTCCTTCATGGGCCACTCGACCAGATCGCGGGCGGCTGGCGATTGGCCAGTCTCTTCCAGTGGCACGGAGGAGTTCCGTTTACTCCGGTGATTCAGAGTTCTGTTTCCGGGGGCATTGATCCGGGGTTAACCCCATCCTTCGCCGCCGGTTCCTACCTGTATCCCGAGCGAGTTGCCGATCCAAATGTGTCGAATCGTTCCCATGCCATGTGGTTTAATCCCGCGGCCTTTGCCAACCCGGGGGCTGGCACCTTTGGCGATGCCGGACGCAACACCCTGATTGGGCCGGGGTTTGCGAACGTCAACCTCAGTCTCGCAAAAGAGTTTCGCCTTCACGAAGCGATAACGCTCGACGTCAGAGCCGACGCGTACAACATGTTCAATCACATTAGCTGGGCCAACCCGGACGCCAACGTCGGATACGGCGGCGCTCCGTGTGCAAACGGTCCTAACGCCGGCATCGATTTGGCCGATTGCACCGCCGGCCAAATCACCAGCCCCGTCGGAGGCACACGCATCATACAGCTGGGGGGACACGTAAGGTTCTGATCCCAGGGCCGGAGTTTGGCGGAAACTGTGCAGGGTGCGGAAGAGCTTTCCCTTCCGCATCCAGCAGTCGTTGGCGCCTCCCCCGCAGCAGCAGTTTTGCGCTATCGTTCCTCCATGAAAGAGCCCCGCCCCAGTAAGCGACACGAATCCGCGTTCTCACTCAGCACCTCTCCGGCCATAGCTGCGAAGATGGTGGGCCGCGTAGGCAGCCGGCCGCTGGTTTTGCTTCTCGCGCTGCTTGTGAGCGCGCCTGCAGTCATGGCCGCACAAACCGGAACTTCTCGCGCCGCCGAGATTCACGATCACCTGCGGAAGGCGGCGGAGTACCTCAAGGCGAAAGATCCAAACTCCGCCGCTAAGGAGTTCGATGCTGTCCTGGCACTCGATCCCAAGAACGCCGAGGCATGCGCAAACTTAGGCGTGATTGCGTTCGTTCAGCGCGACTATCAGAAGGCTTCACAGTATTTTCGCAAGGCTCTGGCGATTGATCCGTCTTTGGCGAAAACGCAAGCTCTTCTGGGAATTTGCCAGAAGAGATTGGGAGATCCGTCCGCTCGCCCGCTATTGGAAAAGTCCTTCCAAAAGTTAAAAGACAAGCAGTTGCGCCTGCAGGTCGGCATGGAGCTGGCCGCTCTTTACGATCAAGAAGGAGACTCGGGCGCTACGGCCTGCCTGATGCGATCGCTGGTGGATCTCGATCCCGACAACGTGGATGTGCTGTTCCTGGCACAACGCGTCTACTCCGAGCTGGCCGATGACACGCTGAATAAACTGGCCGTACTCGCGCCCGGCTCGGCCCGCATGCAACAAGTGATCGCCGAGCGCCTGGTGAATGGAGGTGATCTCCAGGGCGCAATCGAGCACTACAGAAAAGCTTTGCAGATCGAGCCACGCCTGCCTGGCGCGCACTTTGAATTGGGAGAAGCCATTCTGCAGTCGTCCCCGGTTGATGCTGGAACCCAAGCCGAAGCGCAAAAAGAGTTCGACGCTGCTGTAGCCGTCGATGGCGACACGGCCAAGACGGAATGCGAATTCGGCAGTATAGCGTTGTCGCAGTCCCATCCGGATCAGGCATTCGAGCACTACCAACGCGCCTATCAACTCAACCCGAACGAAGTTCAGGCGCAGATGGGTCTGGCGAAGCTCTTAATGATGCAGGAAAAGCCACAGGAAGCCGTCAAATATCTGCGCCTGGCGGTGCAGTCCGATCCCCTCAACGGCACGGCTCATTACCAGTTGGGCACGGCATACAGACGTCTGCAAATGATGGACATGGCGGACAAAGAAGTGCTCCTGTTTCAGGAGATCAAGAAAGCGAAGGACCAGGTGGAAGTGCTTTATCGGCAGATGAATAAGAAGCCCCAGGCGGCTGATGGACCAGAGCCAGACCATGATCGATAACATGATCGACAAGGCGACCGACAACCTGGGGGATCAAGGGACGTCCCGATGAATCGCCGGTTCCAGGTGCCGTCCCACTCCGCATCACTCTTATTTGTGATGACTGCGAGCCTTCTCTGGAACGTCAGCTGCGGCGGGAGTTCATCCAGCGGCTCACCTCCTCTCGCAAACCTTCCGCCCGTCATCGGGAAAGCGTTCGGAGCCGGCAGCGTGGCATTAAATGGAACCACAACTCTGACCTTCAACCTGTCTAACCCCAACACCAGTCTGTCTCTAACCGGGATCGGCTTTACCGACACTCTACCCGCTGGACAGGTGGTCAGCATACCGAATGGTCTGACGGGAAGCTGCGGTAGCGGCACGATCACCGCGGCCGCCGGATCGAACAGCGTCATTCTTTCAGGCGCGTCCCTCGCCGCGAGCGCGTCATGCACCTTTGTTGTGAATCTGACCGGTACAACCTCCGGCACCCAGAACAACACGACCAGCTCGGTAACCTCTACCGAAGCCGGAAACGGCGGAACGGCCTCTGCCACCCTCATCGTGGCCGGACCAAGTCAGCAACCTCCGCAACCCACCGACATTACTCCGATTAATACTGAAGTCTATTACGTCTTGAATCAACTCAGCGGATTACAGGTCGACCTCGACAACAACTCCACGACCGCCGGCGATCACTTGGTCCAACAAGCACGGAGTTTCACGACCACGAGCCAAAGATGGTCCTTCACGGCGGCTCCCGGAGGTTCCTGGCAGATTAGCAATGTTCAAAACGGTATGTGTCTTGACAGTGCAAACATTTCCGGAGTGATGTATGTGGTGCAGAATCCATGCGGCATTGCCACCACACAACAGTGGGTCCTCACCGCCACGACGAACGGCTATTACACGATTTCGAACAACAGCACAGGACTGTTAATGGACGACCTTTCCGCCTCCAGCGGCGCATTTCTCGACCAGACCGCACTCTCCGGGAGCGCGACGAAAAGCCAACAGTGGCTGCTGCGGCCGGCATTTTTCCGAGGCGTGGATAATGCCTTATTGGAGAAGCAGGAGGCCGCGCGCATCGCCACTGGCCTGGTGTGGTGGAAAGACACCTCCGGGGTTCAGACGGACGTGCTTCAAATCTTGAAGAACCACGGCGTGAACATGGTGCGAGTCAGACCGACCTCTGCGCCTCCTTATTCCGACCCGTCGCAGGCGGGATGCACCGGCAATACCTGTTTTGCCGAAACCGACTCCCAGGATCTCGACCTGGCGAAGCGGACAAAAAACCTCGGCATGAGCCTGGAACTGACCTTGCTTTTCGATGGCGGCAGCTCCGCCAGCGTTCCTCCCGCATGGTCCGGCCAAACCTTGGCCGAGTTGCAAACCGACGTCTACGATTACGTCAAAGCCGAGATCATGTCATATCGCCAGGCCGGTACCATGCCTGATCTGGTGTCGGTAGGCAACGAAGTAGATACCGGGTTCCTCGGATCCATCGGCAGCCCCACAGGGGCTGACTTCAGCGGCTTTGCGGCGTTGCAGATCCAGGCCATGCAGGCGGTCGCTGACGCCGCCGCAGACACTTCGCTTGGCCCCGCGATTCCCGCGCCACTGACTTGCATCCACATTACCCCAGCCTGGAATCTGACCCAGTTTTTCACACTGGCTAATCAGAATAATATTTCCTATGACGCGATTTGCCAGAGTTACTATCCGTTTTTTCACGGCCCCTTGACCGACGCGCAAGCTGCCGCAGCCAATCCGAACAACCAACCGGTGGAGCAGGATGTACTCGTAACCGCCGCCAACAGCATTGGGAAACCCATCTTCATCATCGAAACAGCAGAGCATTACGAAGGTGGCTTCGACTCAAATGATCCCTGGTATAGCCCACCTAGCCAGTCTCTCCAGGCGCAATTCCTGACTGATCTTCAAACCGTGCAACAGGATCTGCCCAACAATTTAGGAATGGGCCTCGAATATTGGGACGCCGAGGGCGTCAACATACCCAGACTCACGGGTGGTTGGTTCAATGGCGGCACCAATCTGCCGGATGCGATCTACGAGTGGAACGGTCTGACGATTTTTGACAACGCCGACACGTCGGGGAGCGCGAACGTGAATGATCCGAATTACTCCACGCCGCTTCCAGCGTTGGATGCACTCGGCGGGCACTAATGGGTCTTGGTGCGTCAGAAAGAAGTGGGTTAGAACGAACACTTTCACGCCCTAAGGAGCCGTTGATGAAAAAGGATGGCTTGGTGAAGAGCGTGGTGCGGAGCTCCCTGAGTCGGCGCCAGCTGCTCAAGGGGGCAATCAGCACAGCTGCAGTTGGTTCTGCGTCCTCATTCATCGGCGCCGGTTACGCCCAGTCTCGCTCCGAAGTGGTTGCGCCGAGGTGTAGGGCCAGTTTTGACTTTGGATGGAAGTTTGGTCGAGGCGATTTCCCGGGCGCGCAGGTGCCTGAGTTTTCGGACTCGAGTTGGAGAGCCCTGGACCTTCCCCACGACTGGAGTATCGAGGGACCTTTTGGCGAGAAAGAGGCGTCCAGCTTTTGCGGCGCATATTTGCCGACTGGCATTGGCTGGTATCGCAAGCGCTTCCACCTGCCCGATTCCTACAAAGACAAGAAGCTCACGATCGAGTTCGATGGCGTCTACCAGAATAGCGACGTGTGGATTAACGGCCTGTGGCTGGGCAAACGTCCTTACGGTTATGTTCCGTTTTTCTACGACCTCACGCGGCACATCAACTTCGATGAGGAGAACGTAGTTGCGGTCAGAGTGGACAACTCGCACCAGACGAATTGCCGCTGGTATTCCGGGTCCGGCATCTATAGACACGCTTGGCTGCTGTCCACGAATAAAGTTCACGTTGCCCCATGGGGCACGTTTGTCAGCTCGCCGCAGGTATCGAACGATGCCGCCACGCTTCGTGTTAACACAAAGATCCAGAACGAAGGGAAAGACGTGGCGCACTGCAATCTCATCAGCAGCTTGATCGACCATGACGGTAAAGTAATCCAGACCGCCGAGGCGACGCACGAGATCCCACCCGGGTCAGAATACGAATTCGTGCAGCAGATAAATGTGGACCGGCCGCACCTTTGGTCGGTAGCCGATCCCTATCTCTATAAGGTTCACAGCAGCGTGCGCACTCTGAACGCTACCATGGATGACTACGATACTCCCTTGGGCATTCGCGAAGCCGTCTTCGATGCTGACAAGGGTTTTGTTTTGAATGGTGAACGCCTCAAGCTAAAGGGTGCCTGCCTCCACCATGATGGCGGCTGCCTGGGGGCCGCCGTACCAGAAAGAGTGTGGGAGCGGCGGCTGGAAATCCTGCGCGACATGGGCTGCAACGCCATCCGCACCAGCCATAACCCATTCGCGGCGGAATTTCTCGACCTATGCGATCGCATGGGGTTCCTCGTCATGAACGAGGCGTTCGACGAATGGAAAGTGCCCAAGGGACAGATTGGTCCAAACGGCTACGCTAACTACTTCGACGAATGGTACGAGGGCGACGTACAAAACTTTGTCCGGCGTGATCGCAATCATCCCTCCGTAGTGCTCTGGAGCGCCGGAAACGAAATCGGCGACCAGGGTAGCCCACAGGGCCCGGAGACGCTAGAAAAATTGCTCAAGGTTTTTCACACAGAGGACCCCACCCGGCCGGTAACTGCTGGCTGCGATCACATTCACTCCGAGCCCGCCTCCGAGGCGGCGACTCCCGAGTTTCTCGCTCTTCTTGATGTTGTTGGCTACAACTACGTGGACCGCTGGCGCGACCGAAGGGAAAAGTATTACAGCATTGACCGCCATGAATTTCCGCGAAGGCGCTTCGTTGGAACTGAGAGCGAGGCCATCGGTGGCATTCGAGGCGAGTATCCCGATCTGTTCCCCGCGAACGCTCCGGCGTCCGGAGGCTTCTTCTTCCAATTCTTGCGCGGAAGAAACGTCGACGTCGAGCAGCTGTGGAAGTTTGTCAGCACCTATGACTACGTCGCCGGAGATTTCATGTGGACCGGCATCGATCACCTGGGCGAAGCGCCATGGCCAATGAAAAGCTCGTCGTCGGGCGTGATCGATACCTGCGGGTTTAAGAAAGATGGCTTCTATTTCTATCAAAGCCAGTGGACAGACAAGCCAGTGCTGCACCTATTTCCTCATTGGAACTGGCAGGGGAAAGAGGGCAACATCATCCCGGTAACCTGTTTCACAAATTGCGACACGGTTGAGTTGTTCCTAAACGGCCGATCGATCGGAGTAAAAGGCTACGCGTTTCCTCGCCTGGGTATGGAGGGCTGGTGGGGCAACATGCCGGACCGGGCGAAAGTCCTCCGGACCACAGGGGATCTGCACTTGTCCTGGGACGTGCTCTATGAAGCGGGCGCCCTGAAAGCGGTCGGAACCAAAGACGCAAAGATCGTCGCAACGGCCGAGATTTTCACGACGGGGCAGGCGGCTTCGATCGGTTTGTCGTCTGACCGAGAGTTCCTTCTGATGGATCAGCGTGATGTGGCTCACATCGCCGTCTACATCTTGGATAACAAGGGCCAGGTCGTGCCTACCGCAAACAATGAAATCACTTTCGAGATCGAGGGCCCAGGATCACTCCTAGGAACAGACAACGGAGACCCAGCGAGTCACGAGGACTACAAATCTAACCGTCGAAAGGCTTTCAACGGATTGTGCCTCGCCATCGTGAAATCGAATGGCAAAGCAGGTCGGATTCAGGTCAAGGCCATTTCGCCGGCACTTCAGGCCGCAAGTGTGATCATCGCGACCAAGGTGTGAAGGGTGAACAGTTTTCTTCTCTCAAGCGCTGGTCGGCCACAGCCTGCCCCTGTCGCCCTCGTCCTGGCACCGGTGCAGATCGAACTTGCGCCTCAAGTATTCCTCCGCGCCAATAACATCACCGGCGTACGGTGCGGGGGTGAAGAACTTGAGCCCGCAGTTGGCGCATGAAGCCATCGCGGGAACTTTGCCCACGGATCTGACAACGACGAAGCTGCGTTCGGCCATGGCGGGGAACACTCTGGCACAAGCTCCGTGGGGTGCCTATGGCACGGTTGGGCTACAGCACAAGAGCGCCTACTCGCTGTAATGCGCTGTTTTGTCGTGCACACAGGGGCAATGTGCCGGGGAAGCGGAAAGACTAGGTTGATGCATGTTCTTCAAGATCACGACTTATCGCAATCGACACGCTTCAGTTCGCAAAGACGCTTCTGGTCCTTCTCGGTAAAATGCCCCGATAGAATCTGCTGTTCAATCCGTCGTATCGCAGCTTGTCGAGTGATGAACCGTGCCCGTGACTCCAAACACGGCCCACCAGTTCCTTCGGTGAACTTTTGCTTATCGGTCATCGTCGGATGTTCCATCTCTCTCTTCCTTTCGACCAATGTTCCTGACGAAGCAGGCTGCGTCAACCTCCGACCAAAGGGATACCAAGCCTCGGCCCATGCTGGATCAAGCGTTGTTCGGCCAGGGGCTGCGCTCGTTTTCTGGGCATCGATGCAGATCGAACTTGTGGGTTAGGTACCGCTCAGCAAGCACAGCATCACTTGCGAACTGGGCCGGAGTGAAAAACTTGCGTTGGCACTTGCTGCATGACGCCATCACTGGCACCTTGCCTTCATACCTCAAGACGACGAGGCGACGCTCAACCATGACGGGGACAGTGGGGCACAGATCTTGGCGGTGTGCCATTTTCACTTCATCCAGAATGCACTGGCCGCTCCCGCAAAACTCATCACGGTTACGAGGAATATCACAATCGTCCACCAATCAGTCCTGCGAGTCTTGGGATCGATGAAAAAGTCGAGCATCGGACCTCCATGCGGACAGGAGATTGCTGAAAAAGGGGCGGTCTCGATGGCAGCAGACCACCCCGTGTTCAGGAAGCCAGACGTTAGCGGATTGTTGTTACGCGCCGGTTCCAGGCGTGTTAAACCTTCGTTAAATCATTCGCGCAGGATCATTCCTGACGAAGCTGGATGACAGCCCGTGGCAGAAGTGATGTGTTCACCCTGCGGCGGGCAGAATGAAAATCTCGACTGTGCAGCGGGTCGGCTGGCAGGGGCACGGCCTCGGAAGCCAGTTCCTGGCCGAACCGCGCCAATAGCGCCATCCAGAAGCGCAAACAACCCAGCACGGCTTCTGCCGACAAGCCCTGCCAGCCGCGCGGCGTGCCTTTGCCCAGCAACTGCCGCATTACCAGCGACAGATTGAATCCACCGAGGTGAATCGGCAGCCGCTTCCAAACGTTCTCCCGGCCACGCAAGTACACGCGTCGCATCCCTCCGGTTTCGTATGCGTGCGCGAAGCTGCGTTCCAGCAACTCTCCTCGCCGCCGCAAAAGTTCCTTGCCTCGCTCCCCGCCAATCCGCCGCCGGTTGCCGTACACCGCTTGCCGCGCTTTAGGCCGCGCATCGCGCCCTCTATTCCGTTCTCGGTTGGGCGGCGAACTCCACACCACGCGCACCCAATGCGCAATCCAGCGCAGGAGCTTTTTCGGGGTGGCGTACAAAGTCGGCTGCGACTTGCTGACCACAGCGATAAAACCCCGCCACGTGACTGCGTCCGCGGAGCTCGATGAAGTACGCGTGTCTCAACGGGCCGACAAGCTGCTGGCCCCAGGCCGGAGGAGTATCAGGATCGAACTCCCCCGCCATGATGAGAGTCGGCACGCTACTGACCACGGGCTGATTTTCCTTTGCCGGTGCAGGAGGAACCTGCCAGGCATCGCAAACCTCGGGCGGCAACGTGCCCAGGTTCAGACCTCCCAAGCCCTGTGCCGGCGACACTTGTGCGGCCATCGCATTCCGGTCCTCAAAGGGAAATTCTTCGCTGCACCACACCGAATACCGCAATCCCCACGCGAATCCAGATGCGCCCAGGTTGTTCCGCACCAACCCGGTCAGGAGCCCGTAATCTCCCCGGGAGGCTTCAGCCATGATGTGAGGCAGGTCGGGGATGGCAGTCAAGTCGTGCAGTGCGTTATAGACCGCTTTGGCTACTTCGGCCCCGGCTATCCGAGGCGGCTTACCTCCGGCTTCCTGCACTGTGATGCCCAGGGGCAACGGAGTGTGATCGGCACGGCGGATTAGATCGTAGAATTTCTTTCTCACGTCGCCATAGGAATGCACGCATCCGGGGGATACTGCGCATCGATCAAAGACAACATTCAGCGCCCGGATCATATTCGCCGCGCTGGCCTCCTCGAAGTTGACCTCCAGCGGCAACACAGAATCGAGCACCATGCTCCGAACGCGTTCCGGATAGTCGCGCGCCACCGTGAGCATTAGCCGGGTGCTGTAGGAAATCCCATAGAGATCCCATTGTTCGTAACCGAGCGCCTTCCGCAGATCCTCGATGTCCGCCGCGGTCTCAGCACTGGTGTACCCGGCTAAATCCGCACCCCCGGTTACGAGTCGATTCCGACAGCTGCGTGCCGCTGCCGCCAAAGCCTTGGCAGAAGGAGCCCCCTTGAGGCGGCCCGCGGCTATCTCGCTCTTTGGCGGGGCCATTTCAGGACATGCCAGCGCTGGGTCGGCATTGGGTGCTCCGCGCTGCTCTAACACCACGTAGTCGCGGTCTTCGGTGAAGATCACATCACGGCTGGTGGGAACGTTCAAAGTGCTGCTGAGCCCAGGGCCGCCCGTCATGAAGAGCACCGCATCGCGCGGTGCTCCCGGCGCGCGGCTATGCAAGATCACTACCGGGAGGTGGATCATGCGACTTTTTTCGCTGGAGCGGTTCTCCGGCACGCTGAGGGTTCCGCACTCAGCCTTGTCATCTTGGGCTAAAGTACCCGCGCACGTCGTCTTCTCGAAGTGCGGAAGCGGAGAGATGGCGGATCCGCCTTGCGCACCAGCAGCGGTAGAACACACCAATATGCATGCCACGAGCCATGATCGAGATAGGCGCATAGCAACTTAGACGTGTCGAAAAGTGCGAGGTAAGCCTGCCGATCCACCAGCGCACCTTCAGAGACTTCAGGCTTCGTAGATGGGATGACTTTTACCACGGGCTGCTAAACTAAGGGCTCAGGCAAAGTTTCCATGAGCAGGCTCGCAAGACTTCCGGATTGCCCCGTCAAAGATTCTTGTGTTCCGATCGTGAGATTTCGGCCCAAATTAGACGATTAAGGCGTTCCGCCGCCAACCGTATTACCAGTCCCCAGATTCTTCACCATGGTCGAATCATTTGAATATTCGTTGGACTGAACGTTGGCGCCAGTCGAGGCGCGATCCAGAACGATCGCCGTACGCATGTTGTCGAACAGATTTCCTGTGATGGTACCGCCGCCCGCCGTGCTTCCGACCTGGATGCCGATTGGGTGGGTGTTACCTTTTAACCGACTGCCGATATTGAAAGAGTTGCCCGTCGCGCTGTAAAGATAGGCTTGCTGCAGATGAATTCCCGTTCCTGTGTTCGGCACGATAAATAGGTTGGCGCTGAACAGCGTGTTCGAAAGACTACTGCCAACGTAGATTCCGGCGGTTTGGCAATTGAACTGGCTGCCAGTTACCGTCAGTTGATCCAGACCGCTGATATCTGGCGGAACATAGATTCCATAGTCATCGCCAACGAAATTCGACTGCGAGACGGTGAGCCCCTGCACCTGTTGACCGTAGACAATTCCCTTGGATAGGTAATCGAAAGTTGCACCCGTGACGTTGAACACGACGGCCGGATTATTGGTGCTACCTTCCACCACGACGCCAATGCCCTTGGTGGAGTAGGCGGCGCCGCCTGGACCAGAGATGACGAGCCCCACGAGATTCACGTTGGAGATCTGGTTGATCTCCACGGCCCGCTCCCAATAGTCATTCTGGCTATAGCCGTCAGCCCCGCGGATCGTAATATCGAACAAGTCGGACAAGGCATTGTCAGCCACGCCAACGTTCCCGTTCGTTTGGTTCAGCACAACCGCACTTCCAAGACCCACCGAGCCGGTCGTCAGCGATATATCACGGAGATGGACTGAGTTTTCCGCGCCGACGTAGTCGATGGTCAAGCCTCCGCCCGCCGGCCAGTAGAGCTGTGTGACGTCGGCGCCGGCGCCTGTCAACGTGATTGAGGCGCTGCCGTTCGGCAACACAAACTTGAAGTTGGCTGCGAAGGCAAACTGACCTGGCGGAAAACAGACGCAACGTCCGCTGCCCAAAGACGCATTCAAGGCGGCCGCCAACGCAGCCCTGTTGTCAGGATTCGCCGGCGAGCCGCCATACGCCGTGATGTCCGCGCAGGTGCCAGTCGGCGGAGTTCCGCTGGCGGTCCCAAGCAACCTGGGAATCTGCGCTGACGTCCTCTGGACAATGCCGAGAACCATCAAGAAAGCGGTAACGAAAGCGATAATAGGTTTCGCACGATTCCTTGCCGGGCCGATTCCAACTCGCGGCGCTTTGCTCATTTTCATACAATGGGCCTCCAATCGATTCATTGTTGATGACTCAAACAACTTGTACGAACCCGGGATGGTGGCAGAGACATTTGAAAGAAACAATAAGATCTACCAGGGCAAATGCGGAACTAAGGACAGGCGGGGCTGACGGTTACATTCGTGGCAGACGGATCCACGCCGATAGCTCCGGAAGTTCCAGTCAGGGTGGTGCCGCAGACGGTCCCGTTGTTCATATCCAGCATCATGATGGAATCAAGCGTTTTCAGGCTTCCCCAGCCAACGTCATTTTGTGCGTCTGCGTTGGAATCATCGATCGTATTGTTTCGCACATAGATTTCGGCTGCGCCATCGACAAAAATGCCAGGCCCTTGTGAGCGGCGAATCGTATTTCCAGAAATGATGATGTTCTGAAAGATGGGAGTGGTTGGGAAAGTCACATTGGCAGCCGAGAGGGCGAGCGCAAACATCCCGGAGGCATTTGCCCTTCCGGACTGCGCGAGAATGTTATTGCGGATGATTACGTTACTGGATCCGAATCCATTGCCCGCTCCTGCGAACAGGTTGATGTTGCCGGCTGAGTTGTCTACAAAATCATTTCTGTTGATGAGGCCGTAGGGAGAACTCGTGACAATACTGTGGCATCGGCAATCGTGAATGTAATTCCGGGAAACTACGAAGCGTGCCGCCGACTGACGGGTGAGGTCGGCAAAATTTCCCAGGCCGTTGAGTGTGTTCAGTACGCTTAAGGTTGCGCCGCAATCTCCAGAAGAGCATGGCCCAAAGCTGAACCGCGTGCAGACAGGATTCGATATAGTGCAACCTGGAACCGACGTGACCCGCGCCGAGTCAAGGTAGTCCTGATTTTCATCAAAAAACGCGATCCAATCCCCGGTCGTCGCATAGTCGTTCGGGTTACCATCCCAGACGTCGGCCGTTAGAACTGTGCCGCCGTGAGCACTGAGGTTTTCAACCCGATTGATATTGGTCGTCCACGAGGCGATGTTGATTCCATCATCCCCTTGGTAGGCAATTACATCGTTCTCAAAAATGATATCGCCAGTAAACTGCGAGAGATTGACCGGACCTGAAGCCACAGACACAGGACGGCCCTGGGCTCGCGTGAAAATCGAGTCGGCCACTCGGGCTCCGCGGTAACCTCCGCCCGTTCCAAAATTTATTCCATTGCCGGGGCTGGAAAGAACCGTAAGGTGGTCAAAGTCGACGTCATCGGAAAAGCTCACATTGATCGCCCATCCGTTGTACGTGAGGTAGCGAACCACCACTCGCGCTCCAAGGCGAAAATAATCGAAGTTTGCGCAATTGGCGTAATAGGAGCAATCATTTGGGTTCTTGCTCTTGATGAAGTTACAGTCCTGGCAGGAATAGGTTTGATCTCCCGCTGATGTTTTTCCGACATAAACTGGAAGATTGTTGCTGGGAGTCCAAAGAAAATAAACCTCGTCAGAGGGGATGTTGTTCCCAGCCTGCGAGTTGAAGTGCCCCGTCCAGTCGTCCCCGTCCCAGGTATTGATCGCCTGAATTTGTGGATACCCGTTCACGGTAAAGTTGGGGTTGGTTGCGCTCACCGGAAAGCTGTTGTCGATCACGACGGCGTTGTGGCCTGGATTTGTGGGATCGAGGACGATTGTCCCCAGAGCTGCGACGGGAGCGTTGGGCCAGTCCAGAGTGAAGTTGTGAAATCGAATCCTGCGCACGTTGTACATCTGTATGCCGGTCAAGGGAGCGTTGAAATTCAGGGTTGAGCCGCTTCCATCAATGTCTAGATCTTCAATCGTCGGACCGAAGCCCAGATAGTTCCCGATCGTCCAATGAGTATTAGGGGTGCAAAGCGGCCACGTATTGACGGTGCAGGGGCCGGTTTCGGTCATCGCCGGGCCTTTGAAGTTATATGTGCCGTAGGGGATTACAATTTTGTGGGCGCCGCGTGCCATGGCCTCACTTACCACGCTTGGGAAGTATTCATCAGGCGTCTCCCCGTTTCCAATTGGCCTGGAGTAGACGCCGGTGCCTCTTGGAGCCTGTACCAGAACTGTGACCAACTTTCCATTGGGCGCCGTGAACTCTTCCTTCCAATCATTCGGCCCAGGGGTTGGGGGCACAAACTGGGTGGGAATCACTTCGGAATAGATCGGAGAATTATGGGAGACTTTGCCGACCTGGGCTTGCAGAGAATCCAAAGTGCTGGTTCCGGGCGAACTCTGGGCCGTCGAAACTGCAATGAGGGCGGAACCACAAAGAACAAAGAGAGGAAGCATGCGTTTCGTCATAGTGTTCGCTCGCTCTCCTGTACCAACCCGGGGTTCTGTGTTTTCACTCGAAAGCTAAAGTTGATTTTGTCGATTGCGACAATCCGCTAAAGTTCAGGATAAGCCATCGGAGGCAGAGTTTTGAACAAAAGCAGGGCCTTTACTTCGCCACGTGCGGCAGAAACGAATAGCCAAGGCCGACGAACATGTGAGGTTCCGCGTCGGAGAGGCCAGCTGTAGGTCATTTCATCTTTGCCAGGAAGGCATACTTGTAGGGTAGCGATACCACCGGATCGACCTTGCCTGCGCGGCAGGCTGGGATATAACAGGCAAACAAAGCAACCTCAATCAATGCGGGCAGTATCGGGCCGAGGATTTTGTCCGTGTCGGGTCAGTTCGTGAAATGTCGCAAACCTTACCTTGGGATCATTTCAGGGTGCGGGATCCGCCAAATATCCCTTCGCGCTAGCCCGTCACAGGACGTGATGTGTGGCATTGGTGCACGCCCGGGGAAAGAGTCGGCCTTCACGTGATTAAGAATCGGGGTAATGGCAATCGCAACATCCGCCGCCAATTCGGGTTACATAATTACGCTTATGGGATTGATTCTGCAGAACAAGCAACGAAAAGCGTGCATCCTGGGGCTGATTTGGGTGTTGCTGACGTCTTTCGAAGTCCTGGCTCAAAAGGCTACTGTCGGCCGCATCGTTGGCCATATCGACGGAATCAGCCAGGATGGCGATCACTACTTTCTCCTAGGCTGGGCTTGTCAGCAAGGGCAAAGTAAATCCATTGATGTTGAGCTGTTCACTCCGAAGACGACGAACGGAGTGACAAAGGAAGGCCCTCTTTTCGCGGAAGCCGCGAATTTGTTCAGCGAAGCTGGTGTCGGCGAGGTCTGCCGGGATTCTGGAGACGGGAAGCACCGCTTCATCCTCGTACTGCCATATGGCTATGGGCCAGAAAGCAAGCCGGTGATGCATGGGATTCGCATTGTGGACGGAGTTCCGAATGATGCGATCGCGGGCTCGGGCGAACAACTTGCGGCGCGGCCTCTGGACGCACCGTATCCCACTCTTCCTAAGCTCGGGGGCGCTTATCGCAGTCTGACGCACCCCGGCGTGTTTATGACCGCCGAAGAGCTACAAAACATTGCCTCGCGCATTAGCCGTAAGGGAAGCTACTCCGAGCTGCGGTTTGGCCTGCTCGCTCGACGGATCAAACAGGATCTCAACTCGGGAATCGATTGGGACGTGACCTACTCCGGGCCACTCCCCGTTGTTTATGAATACACGTTTTCTTACGAGCCTCAAGATCAGCATGACGCCGAGACTCGCGCCGCTCTGACGATTCCGCCTGGGGCGAAGGCGCCGGCTGGGGCGGCCGTCGTCGCTTCACGACTCGCACTCTATGCGGCCCTGGTGAAGGCAGGGGCAAGGCCGCCTGGGGGCTCGTCGGGCTCCGATGAGGCAGTCGCGCTCGCGAAACGGATCCTCCTCGCCTGGGCAGACCGGGGATTTCGCGACGCGAAGGGCCACTTCCTGGAGTTGGGCGCGTTCACCCGCGATGGTCACGGGAGGCCGGATTCGGGGCTCGGACTAACGCTCGGCAGAGGGGTCATCTATTCAGTCCACGCGCAGGACCTGCTCGAATCGGTGGGCGCGCTCAATGCCGATGAAGTAGGCCGCCTGAATGCCTTTCACGGTGCGATTTTCGAACTGCTGCGACAATCGGAAAATGTGCTCTACGCGGGCGTCGGATTTCCCTACTCGGACTGTTCTCGCTCCACCAACCTCGCGACCAACGCCATGGTCGGCATGCTGGCGACAGCACGCCTCTTGAATGACGAGAGCAAGGTCAATGCGGTCCTGTTCGGCGGCAACCATGCCATTCCCGTGCTGGCTCCCTGGACGCATTTGTTCGACCACCTCATCTACGGACAATCGGACGGACCAGCTCCCGGCTGTGTCAACAACCATGAGCCGGATAGCCAGAGGAGCCTCGACAATCATCATGACTATCAGACACCGCGCGCCGCACCGGGCGAAATGGCTGACCGCTTCCGCAACGCGAAGGCGGGACAAGGTATCGGCTACCCGATGTTTACCCTGGAACGGCTCTTCGACGCGGCGGAGCTCATGCAAATCGCCGGTTTTGATCCTTACCGCTATCGCGGAGCTCACGGGCAATCAATCGAGATGGCAGTACAGTACTACGCCTGTTTTGCGAAGGGCGCGGGTCTCTACAAGACGGTCACGCAGGAAAATTCCGGCTCGTGTCTGAACGCCGCGCAGTACTACGGCAGGCTCGTCAACGGCGTTGATCGCATGCTGCTCATCGGAGCGGATAGATTTTCCGGGAACAAATCCGTTACCGGGCTTGAGGCAGATGCGCAGAAAGCGGCATCCGGCAGAGCGTTTTCCACGGATGCTATTCTCTTCGGAAAATGGAGAGATTGAAAGAAGATCGCTAATGTTAATTTGAAAAACACCCCGATCGCTTTAGAACGAGGTTTGGGTTCTTGCCGGTGCATCCAGCTTCTGCTCTGATCGAGAGTGGGAGCTAAATTGCGGGTGGCAAAGGGCAAGGGTGGAAGAAAGCGAAGCCTGATGTTTTCCGTCCTGAGAACGTTGACACCTCTGATGCTCTTGTTTGGCCCCGTACGCGCGCAAGACATAGTTGTCGGCGTCAACGTAGTCAACCCGATGCGTGCCAGCGTCGCTGATCAGAATGCCGTCTTCAGCCAACTCGAGGCTGCACATGTGCACGTGATTCGATGCGGCATTAGCAACGACGACAAGGGAATCGACTATGCGAAACGTGCAAAAGCCAAGGGCATCCAGATCCTGTTGGGCGTAGGAGCGGAATATTCCCCGAAAGCCCCGACGCGTCCGTATCAGCCGGACAAGTTTCCCGCAATGTGGAGCGGACATCCGCTCTCGTATGCGGACCCCGAGCTTTCGAAAGCCTTTTATCAGAAGTTATTCGACGCTCTCGACGCCAACGGCATCGTGCTGGCAGGCATTGAGCTGGGCAACGAGATCAACTGGGCGGCTTTCAATCCGGAGTTTCCCCTGCCAGGAGAAGGCAAGATCCTCAGTCTTGCCGATCTGTCCCACGATCCCGAAGGAAAACAAATTGCCAGAGGCCTCCTGCAGTACGTGAAGGTCATGGCGGCGTTGAAGGAAGTCCGCGATCATTCGCAGTTGAATCGCAATACGCCCCTCATTTCAGCAGGAATGGTGACCGCACCGGATGGAGGAAAACTATACAACAACAAACGAGAAGACATGGTGAGTCTGTCGGCGACGATGACGTTTCTGCGCGCGCATGGCGTGGATGCGCTTGTGGACGGCTATGGAATCCACACCTATCCTTCGAGCGATCATCCGGGAGATCCTGTGGTTGCGGCGGGAAGAACTGAGCGCTTCGAAAGCGTAGATCTCGCTCCGTGTCGCGCGGCGGGTCAGTCCGGAGGAAAGCCGTGTTGGATAACCGAATGGGGTTTCCCGAACAAGGACTTCTCGTGTCCTCCCGAGGACTCCGCTCGTGCGCTGCTTGTGCTGGAGATGCGGGCGAATTTTGGCAAGGCTGCCGCGGAGCATCGGCTGGCGGCCATCTCTTATTTCGCGTGGAACTCCGATCCGTGGTCGAAACAACCGGATGCCGACAGCGTCTATCGTTGCCTAGAACTGACCGAGGCCGGAAAATTGGCCGTGGCGCCGTTGACGGACGTGCAGAAAGCCGATCCGTATGCGAAGCTGCGCTTCCGCGTCGGTGTTCCCCTGGTCGCACGCGGTCCCGCCCCGAATATTGCCGATAGCTCGTTCACTGCGATTCAACTTCCCAACGACAAATTCCGCGGCTTTACCGCTGCCGGAACAACATGGGCAATCGATGGCAATCATCCCTACGACATGGGCGGTGCGGCAGTTGCGATTCTGAAGCCCGGCGCGTCCGGGAGTTCTGATTCTTGTGGCCAGTGGATCGTGCACGTCGAGTTGGAGGGTAAGACACTCTACGGCTGGAATCACAATGAAACCGCCTGCAACTATGCCAAGTACGGCCAGACTCATGCGTCGATGACCATGGCCCGCTCCTCCGATTACGGACTCACGTGGAAGATCGAGGGACTCATCATCACCGGAACCGATCCTCCCCACGACAGCAAAATGACCGGGGACAGTTGCAGCAACGTCGTGCGCGGGCAGGATGGGTACTACTATGCCTATTGTGTGCACAATGGCGGACACTCGTGGGACCGAGGATATGGCTTCGTGGCGCGCGCACCGATCTCTGATCCCGGCCCCGGCAAGTGGGAGAAGTATTTCAATGGCTCGTGGAGCGAGCCCGGTGTTGGTGGCAAAGCGAGCCCCATCGATGGCGGCGGGTCGGGCTGGTGGAAGACAACTGGCGAAACCATCGGCCTCAATTGGGTCAAAGGCGGCATGGGCCTTGTCGTATCCCAGGACCACCTGCATTTCACACCCATATTGTCGCAGCCTCTCTTCCTGACAGAGCCTGGCGACTGGTCGCGCAAAAACGGTCTCGAACTCGTCTCTTATGCCGATCTAGTCGACGCCAAGACCGGCCTCAACCAACTCGATGACCATTGGCTGCTGGCGTATATGTATCTGAATCCCGGAGAGAACTTCGGCAAGCGGTATCTCATCTTTCGGCCAGTCGAGGTCTCGTGGTCGCGCGAGGCCGGCGAGCCGGAGGTCGGCGAAATGCTCACTCACTGGTATGACGCCGCGCACCACGACCACTGGGCCACGATAGCTCCTGTGCCAGGCAACTACTCCGCCTATCGGCTCGTCGCTCAGCTTGGCTATATGATGACCGCGCCGGATCCATCGAAACCTACGGTCGAACTTGAAGAGTGCCTTAGCAAGTGGCCGGGGCACCCCGATCGTATCCTGATTCAACAGGGAGTCTGTGAGACACAAGACTATCAGCGTCTGCGCAGCGCCGGCTTCGTTTATTCATCGGCGCAGCCCAACACGCAGCCGCTATACCGATGTTATTCAGAAGCAGAACACTCCCACTTCGCCTCGAACCGCGAGGATTGCAACAGCATGGGAAAGAAAGAAGCCTTGCTCGGGTACGACCTTAAGGAATGAGTTGCGTCCAAGGGGAAGTTATCCGCAAACGGGCAGCAATCGTCCTCTTAAGCAGGTCGCCGGTTGGGTTGATGCACGCATGGGTATCGGTTGAATTCGGAACCTGGTGCACAAGATCCTCCGAATCTGGGTTTTTGCTCGGCAATTTCTTGCACTAAGGGCGTTGTTACCACGCTGGCTCTGGTCGAACCGAAGTCGCCGTCACCGTGAACCCTGAAAGGATCATCATGAAGAACACAGGGCTATGGTACCGGTTCGCTGTATTGGTCACAATGGGCTTGCCTCTGGTTACAATCGGCAAGGGGGAGGAACAACCGGAAGCGTCATTCCCTTCGCTTCCCGGCGCTTACGCCAGTTCCAAAGAGCATCCCCGAGTCTTCACGACGCCAGCGGATTTAAAGGACCTGGTCTCGCGCATCAATACCACCGGTTCGTTTTCCGCGCAGAACTTTGCGCGCCTCATGAACCAAGTCAAATCCCATCTCGCGGCCAATGTCGATTGGGATGCAGCGTATTCGGGTTGCGATATCGATACCTATTTGCACGCTTTTTCGTATGAGTCGGCGGGCGGATATGCCGAGCAAATGCGCAGCGCATCCCAGTTGAGCGCGGCTCTGAATGTAAAGGCGGGTTTATCCCCTCCGGCCGGCGCTGCGATTGTAGCAGCAAGGCTGGCGCTTTATGCGGGGCTGGTCAAAGCAGAAGCAAAGACACCACCGGGTGCACCCACCGCCGATCAGGCGGCGGCTCTTTCGAAGCGGATTCTCCTCGCCTGGGCCAGTCACGGATTTCGCAATCAGGGAAAAAACTATATAAGCAGGGCCGAGCAATTCTGCGACGGCAAACACAAATTCATTCCCCTTGAGCAAAGTGCGGTCGG
>Ga0210383_10000912_pt1 | contig 27190 bp, 16 predicted proteins | sample IncBWC14OmetaG_FD_160072 | JGI IMG/M metagenome (GOLD analysis project Ga0210383, IMG submission 160072) | Forest soil microbial communities from Barre Woods Harvard Forest LTER site, Petersham, Massachusetts, United States - Inc-BW-C-14-O ... | reverse complement strand
CGCGAAGAGACCTACGGTCACTCCCACCAAAGCAAGCGACATTCCCTTCCACACGATGAGCTTCATCACGTCGGCACGCTGGGCGCCGAGGGCCATTCGCACCCCGATTTCGCGCACTCGCTGGCTGACGAAGTAAGCCATGACTCCGTAAATTCCGATTGCTGCCAGCAGCATGGCCGTGGCGGCGAAGAAGCCAAGGATTTGCATGGCAAAACGGCGAGGCGCCAATGAATCGGAGATGATGCTGCGCAGCGCGCGCACGCCAAACACCGGCAAGTCTGGGTCGAGGGCCTGGATCTCGCGGCGGACCGGTTCTTCTAACGCCTCGGGACTGGCTGTCGTCCTGATATAGACCGTCATCGCATTCAGTGGAAACTGTCGTGAAGGAAGAAACAGGTGCGGAGTATAGGGCGCGTCGAGGCCTTCATTTCTGCTGCTACCTATCACGCCCACGATCCTCCGCAGCGCAGGGTCTCTTGGGCCAGCCTGAATTTGAGGGCCGAGCTGCAGGCGAATTTGCTTTCCTACCGGATCCTCGTGGGGCCAAAAGCGTTCCGACGCTGTCTGGTCGATGAGCACGGCCGGTTCGCCATTCTCGTTGTCAGCGTCGGTGAAGAATCTGCCAGCAACGAGTGGCGTGCCGAGGACGCGGAAAAGATCCGGCGACGCCACACCCAGTTGAGCAGTCGGAGCTTCACCGGCTGCGGCGACGCGGCCCACGATATCGAAGCCTCTGGAGTTCCGCAGCCCGGTAAACGGAGTATTTCCACCGCCCATTGCGACTTCCTTGACTCCGGGCACGGTGCTGATGCGGCGCAGCATTTCGCTCACGAAAATATTTCGTTTCTCCTGCGTCGGATAGGGATTGTTCTTGGGATCATTCGGGACCGGCAGCCACAACCGGGCGGTGACCAGGCTGTCGGCATTGAAACCGGGTTGTACTTCGAGCACCTTCCAGAAGCTGCGCAATAGGAGGCCGGCGCCTACCATCAGCACGAATGAGAGTGCAAACTCGCAGGCGACCAATGCGCTGAGGAAGCGGTGTTGGCCTGAGGCAAGGCCCGCGCCGCGAGTCCCTTGACCCAACTTGTCCATCAATCGGCGGTCCGACATTTGCACCGCCGGAGCCAGGCCGAACAGGATGCCGGTGATTACTGAAATCGCAAATGCAAAGAAAAGTGCGCGTCCGTTCAAAGCTACTTCTGTGAGTCTGGGAAGGTTTGCTGGGACCAATGTGAGCAAAATGTCTTTAAGCCAAAAACTGAGCGGCAAGGCGAGCGCTCCTCCGCAAAGCGAGAGCACAATGCTCTCAGTCAGAGTCTGGCGAACCAGTCTCCAGCTGCTTGCGCCGAGGGCCTGCCGGACGGCGATCTCGCGGTAACGCGAGGAAGATCGCGCCAGCAGCAGACTGGCGATGTTCACGCAGGCGATCAGCAGTACGACTCCGACCGCGGCCAGGAGCAGGAAGAGCATCAAGCTGACATTCGACGTGACTTCCTGTTGCAACGGCACCAAACGGAGTTTCCATTGGGCCGTCGCGGGATAGTCGGTGGGATATTGCTGGCGCAGCTGCGATGCGAAAGCGTCCAGCTTCGCCTGGGCTTGGGCGACGGATAGTCCTGGCTTCAAACGCGCGATGGCACCGGGAATGAATCGCAGGGTGCGAACAGGAGGTTTCGGGAACGGCGGGGCGGCGTATCCGGCGGCAACCCAAATTTCTACGTCGTGGCCCAGCGTGCGCCCGGGGTGTCGAAAAGCTGGCGGCATGACTCCGATGATGGTGTAAAGATCGGTGTCGAGCCGGACTGCCTGACCAAGGACGTTCGGGTCAGCGCCGAACATGGTGTGCCACAGGCTGTCGCTGATTACGGCTCCCTCGGAAAATCCTTCGCGGGAATCGGCGTCGTTCCAAACCCGGCCCATCGCGGGCTGTGCTTGCAAGAGTGTGAAATAACTCGTGCTCACCGCATTCGCTTCCACGCGCTGAGGTTTCTCGCGTCCGGTAATGTTGGCGTTAATGGCCCACACCACCGAGACTTGATCGAAGACGCCGGATCGCCGTTGGAAGTCATCCAGTTCAGGCTGCGACAAGCCAGCGTCGATCAGGTTGGCTCCCGGCATGTCTTCCTTCACCGAAACCAGTTGCCCCGGATCGGCATAGGGTAGCGGCCGCAGGAGGATGGCATCGACCACCGAGAACAGCGCCGTATTGGCGCCGATGCCGAGCGCCAGCGTCAGAATTACCACCGCGCTGAAGCCCGGACTCTTGCGCAGCATGCGCACGCCATAGCGAAGGTCCTGCAGCAGAATTTCCATCGGTCTTCTCCCGCAAGCGTGTGTGCACGTTAAATGCCCGTGCGGAAACTGCACAACACTAATTTAGACGAATGACACCGGTCGGGGTTTCGGGCAAATTTATGTGATGGATGTTCGGTTGCGGGATTCCGACGTTCGAAAGCGGACAGGGCGCTCGCAGCAGTCTGATTCGGAAAGCGGCTTACACCGCCATCGGCAATTGAATTCGTGCGAAAATCGCATGGGGGTGCAAATGTCCAAAAAGAAACTAAACGTCGGCATGATTGGATCGGGTTTCATTGGTAAAGTGCATTCCAATGCCTTTCGCCAAGTTGGACATTTCTTCGATATTCCTTACGAAATCTGTTGCAAGGTCATTTGCGCCCGTGATCGAACGAAGCTGGAAACCGCAGCTGCGCGTTGGGGATGGAGTGAGATTGAAACCGATTGGCGGAAGGTTATCGGAAGAAAAGACATTGACGCAGTCGACATCGCGGTCCCCAATGCGCTGCATTCGAGCATAGCGATTGCGGCTGCTGAAGCTGGGAAAATCGTACTCTGCGAAAAGCCGTTGGCCTCGTCCCTTGAGGAAGCGGAACGCATGACGAAGGCGGTGCAACGCACGCCGAATCTGGTTTGGTTCAACTTCCGGCGCGTTCCGGCGGTGGTTTTTGCGAAGCAACTGATTGCCGAAGGGCGGATCGGGCAAACGTTTCACTATCGTGCCCTCTATTTGAATCAGTCTGGAAACGATCCCAGCAAGGCGAACACTTGGCGTTACAAGCGGAGCGAAGCCGGCATGGGGGCTGCGGGAGACCTGCTCTCTCACTCCGTCGACATCGCGCTTTATCTTAACGGGCCGATCAGAGAAGTCTCTGCGATGATGCACACCTTCGCTCCGGGCCGAGACGTGGACGACGCCACTTTACTGATGGCCCGCTTCGAAAACGGCAGTATTGGGACATTCGAAGCGACTCGATATGGAGTGGGATGCCAGAACCGCAATACATTCGAAGTTAATGGCTCGAAGGGGATGCTCAGCTTTACCCTCGATGAGATGAACCATCTAAATTTCGTTGATGCGACGGAACCGGTGAATTTACAGGGTAGTCGTCACGTGAGCGTTACCGGAACGTCCCATCCGTATGGAAAAGATTTCTGGAAGCCTGGGCATTCCCTGGGATACGAACACCCTTTCATCGCTACGCTGGGAGATTTTCTCAACTCGATAGACAGGCAGGAACCCTTCCATGTGAACTTCGAAGATGCGCTTGCAGTGCAGAGAGTGCTGCACGCGATTGAAAAATCATCCGCCTCGGGTGGTTGGGTGAGCGTGGCCAGGTCGGCCCCATAGGCCCGGATCCAACTTAATCACGCTGGCTTCTGCGCACCGATCCATTCCAACGCCAGCATGGCTAGCTCAACATCTTCACTCGAAGAAAGGCCGCTGACCGCGACCGCTCCGGCAACCACGCCGTCTTTCCAGATGGGAAGTCCGCCGCCCCAGCCTACGAATCTGGGATCTCCGTAATACGCGATGTCATGCCCTTTTTCGGGGTGCCGTACCTTTTCTCCGATTTCTTTGGTGGGCTTTCGTTCCCGAGCTGCGGTCCACGCTTTGTTGGCGGCGATTCGGATCGAGGAGATAGGAGCGCCGTCCATGCGGGCAAAGGCAATGAGTTCGCCGTGTGAATCGGCGACGGCGACCACTACTGCCTTCTGCATATGCGCGGCCTTCTCGACGATGAAGTCGATCATTCTCTTGGCTTCGGCGTAGTCGACGACGGGAAGATTTCTCATGCGGATTGCAAAACTGATGGTGTGCGAAAGCAAAAAAACGGGCTGGGCAAATGCCCAGCCCGCCAAATCCGACGTTAGCCTAGAACTTTAGCTTTAGTGCAAACTGAATCAGACGCGGGTTGTTCACAGTCGACGTGACTGTTCCGAATCCGTTCCCCGTAGGCGTGCCATTGTAGCCCTGCCCTGGGAAACCCCACTGCGGGTGATTGAACAGATCGAAGAATTCCGTCCTGAACTGGAGCACGAATCTTTCGGTGATATTCGTGTTCTTGAACACGGCGAAATCAAAGTTGTTGATTCCCTTTGCGCGCAAGGACGCATCCACACGCGATTCGGTACCGTATCCCCAGGCTGGCGGCGCTGCAAAGCAAGAAGTATTAAACCAACTTTGCAGGGTGTGTGCCCCTCCCTTGCTGCATCCGGCAATGACATCGGGCCGAATGTTGCTAATGCCGAAGCCGGCATTTTCCAGAGGAGTGGAAGCTCCAGCCCAGCTGATCTTGAGCGGGAAACCGCGCTGGAAGGTCGTTACGCCGTCAACGCCCCAACCGGACACCAGTTTGTCTTCAACTCCCGTGGCGTTGCCGGCGAACTTCTGACCGTGGCCAAAAGGAAGGTCGAGCACGTAGCTGATGACCAGGCGCTGCGAGACGTCCTGCGAAGACAGCGAATTCTCTCCCGCCAGATTGTTGTAGTCCTGAATCTGTCCTACGCCACCTGTTGGCCCTTCGAGCCAACTGGTCAGGGTATCGGTGTTGCTGATGAGTTTCGCGTTGGTGTAGGCGACCAGCAGCGTGCCGCCGCCCTGGAAGCGACGGGTCACGGTTGCCTGCAGTGAATTGTAGGTGCTGCCGCAGCATCCATACCCGCCCAAACTTAGTCCGGTGTACTGAGGATACGGACGATCAAGCTGTCCAGCGAGAATGGTGGGGGTGCTCAACGTGGGGTTCGGAGTAGAGAGCGGATTTATCGGAACGCCATTGAGCGTATAAGGCTGGGCAATGGCTACGGGTTGGCCGGCGACGAACTGGGATTCCGCCTGGGCAACAAACGAATCCGGGATTTGATTGACGTTGGTTGAGTACTGTTGCAAGTGAACGCCGTGGGCACCAGCATAGGCGACATCCGCGAAGAAACCAGCCGGCAGTTGACGTTGAATATCGAGGTTCCACTGTTGTACGTATCCCGGCTTGGGGTTGAGATACGGCGCCAAAGTGGGCGATCCGTTGGTGGCGACGAAAGCCGAAGTGCTGGGCTGCGCGAACCGTCCCGGGGGCGGCAAAATTCCCGCCGCTCCGAATGGACCCGGCGTAGCGCAGGTAAAGGAAGCGAACGACTGACCGGCCAACGTGCAGTTGCTTCCGTCGAGAGTGGCGGATGGCGACAGTCCGTGATTCGTAGTTGCGACGAAAGGTGTGGTCGCGAGATTGATTACGTCGTTGTCCGGATTGAGGCCGAACGAGATGTAATTCGGAATCCAAAAGATTCCGTAGCCTCCACGGATGACCGTCTTTTGGTCCCAACTGTAAGCAAATCCGAGGCGTGGCGAGAATTCGTGTTTATCCAACGGCAGGTTGTTCCTGCTGCTGTTGGGAGGGGTGCCAACCAGCGAAACATCGCCGATACATGGAGAACCGGGAGTACCGTTGCAACCTGTGACCGTGGAGTTGGTCAAACTGGGATTCCAATAGCTCAAACGGTTGTAGCGGTCGGACCATGGGCCTTGCAGTTCATACCGGAGTCCGAGGTTCAAAGTCAGTTTCGGGGTGACGTGCCAGGTGTCAGCTCCGTAAAACCCACGATAGGTCTGCCGTCCGGCGGTTTGGGCAGGAACCTGGGCAGAACCTTCCGTTTGGTTCACGAAGGTGGCCGGTCCAGGCTGACCTAAACCCAGCAAGAAATCTGCAAACGCGAAACCGGTATTGGGAGACGGGTTGGAGGCAAGATCTGCTGTCCATGCTCCCGAGAAGCCAAACGCGCCGCTGGCGATGTTGGTCTGATAGTAGTTATCCAGACCCAACTCCCATTGAACGCCCGCCTCGAAAGTGTGTTTGCCGTGAATAATGGTTACGGAAGGCGAAATGTTGTATTGCGTATTGTGATCGCCGATCGCGCTGTTTCCCTGGCTCTTGCCAATATCATTGGGGAACGGGAACGCCGGAGTCGGTGGCGTTCTCATGCTCTCCGGAACCTCGTCGTTGTAGCTCGACGGCCAACCGAGAGCTGTTAGATCGTAACCCGCCAGAATCGGCGAACGGAGGTAAACGAAGCGGCTTCCTGAAATATTCAAGTCGCCGACAATGGTCGGACTGAATACGTGGTTCAGATCGATGGCGAGGGCTTTGGTGTGGTAGTCCTCAGCGCATCGGTCTTGGCATAAGCCGGTTCCAAAAGGATTAGTTGGAAGGTCCAGCAGGCCAAAGTAAGAAAATCGTCCAAAGAGACGGGTCTTGGACGAGATGGCATAATCGACGCGGGTTACGAACTCGGTGTTGTTTCCGCCGCTGCTGCTCGCCGACGTAAAGTTGTTGGTGATGGCGGTTGGATCTGTCGGAGGTACGAAATATTTGTCCCACAACGCTGTTCCCGCCTTACTGAACTCGGCTGCCGGAATCTGATTGTTAGCGTAGGGAGTGCGTGCACCGGTTGTAGGATTCACAGAGTACGGATCGTAAAGCTGAATCCCCTGTGCCAGCAACGCCGAGAAATCGCCTTGCCGGAAGGCTGGCAATGGCACCGTGGTCGTGACTACGGAACCGGTACGCAGGCGGAACTGCTCCCAACTCACAAAAAAGAACAGCTTATCTTTGATGATGGGGCCGCCAACGTTGAATCCATACTGGTTCTGAACGTACGGAGGAGGCGTGTTCGACAAGCCGCTGGCCAACTCACTCTGTTTGTAGAAATACTCGTTCGAGTTCAAGACTTTGTTGCGGAGAAACTCGTAGGCTTCGCCGTGGAAAGCATTGGTTCCCGACTTGGTGCTGAAATTCATGATGCCGCCGGAGAACTTGCCCCACTCGGGTCCCAGGTTGTTGTACTGGACCTTAAATTCGCCGATGGAGTCTTGCGTTGGAATCACGATGGGGAGGTTGATGTAACCAATATTGAGGGGCTGACCGTCGAGGTATTCCGCGCTCTGGTTCGCGAATGAACCTCCTACCTGGTAATTGCCCCAGCTAAACGGGTTCTGACCAACAGGGGTGCCACCTGAACCGCCCTGAGCGACTGCGGCGGGGGAAATCGTGATCAGGTTAAAAATGTTGCGGCCGTTCAGGGGAAGTTCGTTTGTCTTACGCGTTTCAACGACTTGGCCGAGCGACGAAGTCTCAACCTGCAGCAGCGGAGTCTCAGCGGTTACTTCGACTGTCTCGCTGACTTGGCCAACCGGCAACGTGGCGACGATGTGGCTGTCCTGTTGAACTTCGACGACGACAGGATCACGAGTGAAGTGCTTGAAGCCCGCCTTTTCTACATCCAGGCGATACGGGCCCGAGTTCACGTTGACGAACTGGAATAGGCCCTCGGCTCCCGTATTCTGGACACGTTTGTCCTGTGTTCCTTTATTGGTGAGCGTGACTTGGGCGTCGGCAATGGCCGCACCGGAGGAATCTAGGACGGAGCCGTCGACGGTGCCGTAGGTGCTTTGACCGTGAAGGGAAAGAGAAGTCGTGATGACCAGAACCGCCGTATAAAACAGCGCCCACAACTTGCGAGACGGCATACACACCCCCACACCACATTTTTTGGAACCGCGAAAGTGTGAAACAGATGAACTCCGTTGTCAAGCGAAAAGTAATCTTTTTGCATTAGCCAATCGGTTTTTTGTATTCAGCGGGTAATCGTTTTTTCCATATTGGGTAAACGTTAAACGTGGGTAATCGATTACTTCAGCTGTGTAGTGTTATTATCCGTGCTGCCATGGGCGCGACCATGATGGACATCGCGAGAGATCTTAAGGTCTCGGTAGTGACGGTGTCCAAGGTTCTGCGCAATCAGGGGCGCATCAGCGTGGCCACGCGCAAACGCGTCCTGCGGCGGGCGAAGCAGCTCAATTATCAGATGAATTGGGTGGCTCGCAGCCTGGTCACGCGGCGAACTTACACCATCGGACTTCTGCTGCCCGATTTCACTCATCCCTTCTTTGCCGAGATCGCTCGGGCTGTGGCGCAGACGGTGCGGCCGCATGGATACCACGTGATCATTTCCTATTTCGAAGAAGATCCCGAATTGGAACTGAGTGAGGCCGAATCGCTTTTGGCTCGGCAGGTGGATGGTCTCATCATCGCTTCCGCCCAACCTGTCCACCATCTCGATCTGTTCCAGGGAATTCAGCGGCGGAATGTTCCATACGTGCTGATAGACCGGCCCATCGCGGGACTGAAGGCATCGTTTGTCGGAGCCGACAACCATGCTATCGGCCGATTGGCGACGGAGCATCTCATCAACAGAGGATGCTGCGTAATCGCGCATCTACGCGGCCCAGAAATCGGAATTGCCGCTGAACGCTACGAAGGATACCGCCGGGCGCTGCTGAAATGGGGCTTGCGCGTCCCCTCCCGTTACGTCTTACCGGGTGGCCACGGAGATGAAACCGGTCATGAAGGAATGCGGCGGCTGCTGCAATTGCGTCCCGTTCTGGACGGAGTCTTTTGTTATAGCGACCCGGTTGCGATCGGAGCCATCAAAGCGGTCATGGACGCCGGTCTGAGAGTTCCCCAGGACGTTTCCGTGGTCGGCGCCGGCAATGTGCATTACTCCGATCTCTTGGCGGTTCCACTCACCACCGTTGACCAGGGAACTTGCGAAATGGGAGCGCGGGCTGCCGAACTCCTGATGGACCGGATCTTGCTGAAGCGTTCGGCGCGACCCCAGAAGATTCTGATCTCGCCCAAACTGGTAGAACGGGAATCGACTCAGCGGTAACCATCCTAGTTAACAGCCGAGCAATCATTTATGCGACTAGCGTGCTCCGAAGGCGCTCAGGAGTTCCGCGGAGTTCGCTGGGCGATTGGTCTACTTGGGAGTGCAACGAGTCCCACAGGCACGGTATGCTAGAAGCCTCAAGGAATCCCAGATTGCGAGACACTTTGCTGCGCGTGTTGGGCGTCATGACGCTGGTGGTGTTGGTTGCGGCCGTCGCAGCGCCTGTTTTCGACGTCAATTTGCCCCACGGACTGGATTTCACGCTGCAGAATTCGCCGACTCCTCAAAAGTACCTCATCGAAACCATGCCGGGAGGGGTTGCGCTGCTCGATTACAACAACGATGGACTCTTGGACATTTTTCTGGTCAACGGTGGGCGCGTGACCAGCCCTATGCAAACACCGGAGAATTTCGACCGCAAAGATCCGCGTTACTGGAATCGTTTGTATCGCCAGAACAAAGACGGCAGCTTCACCGACGTTACTCAGCAAGCCGGATTGGCGAATGCCGGCGACGGAAATTACGGCATGGGAGTTGCCGTCGGCGACTACGATAACGATTGTTATCCGGATTTATACGTGACCAGCTACGGAAAAAATGTTCTCTATCACAACAATGGCGACGGCACGTTTACGGACGTAACCGCAAAGGCTGGAGTGGCAGCGGGTGGCTGGTCGGTTTCCGCGGGATTTTTCGACTTCGACAACGACGGAAAGCTCGATTTGTTTGTGACCCGCTACATGGAGTGGGACACCAAGCACAACAAAGATTGTGGCGGCAATTTCCATACCTATTGTCCGCCGGAAGAATTTCCCGCGACCACCAGCATCCTTTATCACAACAACGGCGACGGAACCTTTACCGACGTGAGCCAACGCTCCGGCATCGCGGCGAAAAAAGGACGGGCGTTAGGCGTGGCTTTCGCCGATTATGATGACGATGGCTTTACCGACATCTTTGTGGCCAACGACGGCATGCAGCAGTATCTGTTTCACAACAACGGAAATGGAACGTTTACCGAGCTAGGTCTGGAAGCAGGCGCCGCGCTTTCTGAAGACGGCAGGCGTCTGTCGGGCATGGGCGTAGTTTTTCAGGATTATGACAACGACGGGCGGCCAGACGTGATGGTGACTGAATTGCCTCGGGAGATTTACGGCGTCTATCACAATGACGGCGGTGGGTCGTTTAGTTATCGGAGCCTGGAAACTGGACTGGGTGCGTTGTCGAGCGGAAGCTCCGGCTGGGGTATTGGCCTGGAAGATTTCGACAACGACGGCTGGAAGGACTTATTTGTCGCTCAGGGCCACGTGCTGGATAACGTCGAGCACATCGACCCGTCGCTTCACTATCTTGAATTGCCGCTGGTTGCGATGAATCGCAACAACCGATTCGAGCGCGTGGATTCCGGAAGCACGATTCCCGTCGCTGGCCGCGGAGCCGCTTTCGGCGACCTGAATAACGACGGCTGGCAAGATGTTGTGATGACCTATCTCGGCGGCCATCCTCAAGTGTTTCTCAACCACGGTGGAAAGATGCACTGGCTGGTGATCTCGTTGCGAGGCACGCGCAGCAACCGCGACGGATTCGGCTCCCGGGTGAAAGTCAACGGGCAAACCCGGTTCGCGACTTCCGCGGGGAGCTACGCTTCGTCGAGCGACAAGCGCCTTCATTTCGGACTCGGAAGTGCGGAAAAGGCAAAGGTGGAAATCGCATGGCCATCCGGAATTCGTCAGACTCTGGATGATGTTCATGCCGATCAGTTCCTCGAAGTTCGTGAGCCGGAGAAACCGTGATTCGCGCCTTTTTACTTTTATGGTTTGCGTGGCAGGCTTTGTCGCCTGACGCCGCGCAGCACATGCAGGCCGGAATCGCTGCGGACAAACAACAGCAGTTCGAGGTGGCCATTGCGGAATTCAAGAAAGTCACCGAACTCGCGCCGACTTATGTCGACGGCTTCATCAGCCTGGGCCAGGCATATATGGAGAAGCGCGATTTCGCTTCCGCGGTTACGGCTTTGAAGCATGCGTTGGAAGTAGATCCAGATTCGGTCCCAGCTCACCAGTTGTTGGGCTACGCGCTCCTCACGCAAGGGTACGCTGCCCAAGCGATTCCACATTTGCAACGAGTAGACGATAAGACGGGGCTGGGGATTGCGCAGATTCAGACCGGGCAGCTTCCCGAGGCTGTCGCGAATCTGCAAGCCGCATTGATTCAGCGTCCGAACGATCAGGATCTCCTCTATTACCTCGGCCGGGCGAGCGGTCTGCTATCGAAGCAGTCGATTGACACTTTGCTGGCCACTTATCCTGACTCTGCTCGTGCGCACCAGGCGCTGGCCGAAAATTACTTCGTCCTTCGGCAAATGCCCGAAGCTGAAAAGGAGTTTCGCGAGGCCTTACGCGAGCGACCGGATATTCCGGAACTTCATCTCGAACTCGGCGAGGTGTATGCTGGCGCCTTCCAATGGCCGAAGGCGGAGGCGGAATTCCGTACTCAGACCAAGCTGCAGCCGGGAAACGCCGAGGCCGCATACCGCCTGGGAACGGCACTGCTGGAACAAGGCAAGGCAAAGGAGGCGCGGGAGGAACTGGCTCGCGCCGACAAACTAATGCCGGATATGCCGGAGACACTCTACTCGCTAGGAAAAGCTGCGTCGCTGGATGGAGATTCGGCGGTTGCCGAGAAAGAATGGACCAGGCTGCTTTCGATCGAGAAAGACACTCCACTAGCTGCGCAAGCGCACTTCGCGTTGGCGGGGCTCTACCGGAAGCAGGGCAAGACCGATGCCGCGCAGCATGAAATGCAGGAATTCCAACGTTTGCAGAGCGGTTCAAGTCCGCCGCAAGCACCGGTCAAACAGGAATCGCAGCATTAGCGAGCCATTCCTACAGCAAAGCGGAAAACTTCTCCTGATTATTGTCTTGCGCAGAGACCTCCGCAGAAGTCGCCGGCAACACGGGGAAACCCATAACTTCCAACTCGCGCTTGAGTTGTTCGATCGATCGGAATTGAATGGCTCGCATTCCCAAGGCGCGCGCAGCTCGGACATTGGGCTCACGGTCGTCGATGAAGAGCGCTTCCTCCGCGGACACGCCAAGGCCTCGCAGAGTGTGCTCATAGATAGCCGCGTCCGGCTTGATCATTCCAACTTCCGCCGACAATGCCTTGAAGGAAAATTTCTCCAACCACTCGAAATTAGCTCGCACATAGTTCGCAAGGTCCCAGGGCATGTTGGACAAGAGACCGGTCTTGATTCCCGCGGCATGAAGCTGGCCCAGCCAATCCAGCATGCCGGGAACGGGATGCGCCCAGATTTCTACCTCGATTTCGCGAAGAATCTCGATTTGCTTCGGATCAAGCGCGGTATTGGTTTGCGCCGCCAGCTTCAACCAATATTCTTCGGCTGAAAAGTCTCCGCGGTCGTACGGGCCACGGCTGGCTTCCCACAAGTCATAAAACGAATCGACGCTTAGATTAAACATTTCCGCCATGCGGCCGAATTCTTCCGCCGTGGGAGAGCTAACCAGAACCAGGCCGTAGTCAAGGATGACGGCGTTGATCGCGGCGGAACCGTCAGGACGATCGGCGGATACATAAGGCTGCGGCATGGCTCAATATTCTCCTTCTTCACAGTCTATCGTCCAATGAACTTACCGGCATGCAGCGATTCGCGCGGTAGCGCGCCGCGAGAACATTTCCGAGAACTTCTGCTAACCGGCGTATACTGCGAATTCTAAACGCGGCTTGCACGCGCCGTTGCGGGACAGACGAAGGCGTAGTACAAATCCAACTGCACGATATTCGGACTGAAAGTCTCGGGCGATGAGTTTCGCCGGGAAGCCCGCGATGACAGAACCTAACGATACTCTCGTAGTGGGCGCGGATATTGGCGGCACCAAAGTTGCCGCCGGCCTGGTGGATCGCAATGGCGAAATCAAAACTCAAGTTCGCACTCCGATGGTGGCCAACCGCGGCCCCGGCGATGGACTGGCAGCGGTAGTATCGGCAATCGATCTGCTCTTTGCTCGTGATGCGAAAACGCGGAGCCTGATCCGTGGAATTGGCATTTGCGCGCCCGGTCCTCTCGATCCAAACACTGGCGTCGTCATCAATCCGCCCAACGTTACATGCTGGCGCAATTTTCCGCTCGCCCATGAGATCGGGAAAGTCTACGGTGTGCCCGTGAAGGTAGAAAACGATGCTAACGCGGCAGCGTTGGCTGAGGCTTATTGGGGCGCGGGGCGCGGCTACCGCAATATCTTTTACGCCGGGGTGGGAACCGGGATTGGCACGGGCATTGTTCGCGACAACGTTATTTACAACGGCCGCACCGGGGCCGCACCCGAAGGCGGACATATGAGCATTGATTATCACGGGCCGCCGTGCGGATGCGGCAAACCGGGATGCGTTGAGATTCTTGCGGCGGGGCCGGCGATTGCGCGCAGAGCGCGCGCCAAGTTGTCATCACAGCCAAGCCCACGCTCGAAGATTCTTGATCTCGCGAACGGGAATATTGACGCCGTGTCCAGCGAAATGGTCGGGCAAGCCTATGCTGCGGGCGACGCGCTCGCAAAAGAGGTTTTGCAGGAAACTGTGGACCTGCTTTCGCTGTGGCTCAGCAATATTATTGATCTGCTGGAGCCAGATGTGGTAATCCTCGGCGGCGGAGTCGCGGGCATGCTGGCTCCGTTCTTTGGCGACCTCGCCAACGGGATTGCGAAGTACTGCATCATTTCGCGTTGCCGGGAAATTCCCCTACTGAAGGCACATTATGGCGCGGACGCAGGCATCGCCGGTGGAGCAGCGCTTTGCGCGGATCAATCGGGCGTTCTGACGTCCGGCTGAACTGCGATCGGCGTAGATTTCTGACAATTCAATTAGGAGCCCTCACATGAGACTGACTCGGCTGCAGGTCCTTTGCCGTCTCGGTACTATCGCATTTTCCCTGATCATGTTTTCTTTGCTCGCGGCATCTCCCCTTGCGGCGGCCGAACCTTCGTCGCGGATGTTGGACTCCGGCTGGCAGTTTCGCGCCGTTGGAAACACCGACAATGCCGACATCAAGCAATGGCACCCTGCGCAGGTTCCGGGCGTGGTGCACACCGATTTGCTGCAGAACAAACTCATTCCCGACCCATTCGACCGCGACAACGAATTCCGCCTGCAGTGGATTGGCCTGACCGATTGGGAATACCAGACCACCTTTCAGGTCGACTCGGCCACACTCGCGCACGATCACATCGATTTGGTCTTCGATGGGCTTGACACATTTGCTGACGTCTATCTCAACGATCAAGCGGTTCTCAAAGCAGACAATATGTTTCGCCGCTGGCGAATTCCGGCGAAGTCGCAGCTGAAGGCCGGCCCGAATACGCTGCGCATCGTTTTCCATTCCGCGGTTACGAAGATGCTTCCCTATGTGAAGTCACTGCCTTATATCTTGCCTTCAATCTCGACGCATAACTATGGGAACGAGGAGAACATCGCGACTGCTCCCTACACGCGCAAGGCTCCTTACAACTACGGATGGGACTGGGGACCACGTTTTCTGACCGAAGGTATTTGGCAGCCGGTGCGTCTCGAAATGTGGGATGCATTGCGGATTGACAATTTCCACATTCACCAACAGAAGGTTTCGACCGACGGTGCGGTTCTCACGGCGGATCTCGATATCGACGCCGGCAAGGCTACGACCGCGACTCTTGCGTTGGCTCACGATGAACTCTCCGGAGCGCAGACGAACGATGTAACCCAGACGCTGCAACTCGATGCCGGGATGAATCACGTTTCGTTTCCCATCCGGATTGCGGCGCCGAAATTGTGGTATCCGGTTGGGTATGGAGCGCAGAACCGTTATCGATTCTCCGCTGTGATCCGCACCGGCCGCGACGTTGCGGCCCGTACCGAAGTGAAAACCGGACTGCGCTCGATCGAGTTGCGCCGCACGCCGGATCAATGGGGAAAGAGTTTTGAATTCGTCGTAAACGGCATCGTCGTCTTCGGCAAGGGCGCGGACGTCATTCCTTTCGACAGCTTTCCCAATCGCGTCACGCCGGAGATCCATCGCAAAATCCTGCAAGCAGCGCGCGATGCGAACATGAATATGGTCCGGGAATGGGGAGGCGGTTATTACGAGTCTGACGATTTCTACGACATTTGCGATGAACTTGGGATTATGGTCTGGCAGGAATTCGCCTTCGGTGGCGACATGATTCCCGGCGATGTCGCCTACCAGGAAAACGTCCGGCAGGAAGCCATCGACCAGATCAAGCGGCTGCGCGACCATCCTAGCATTGTGATCTGGTGCGGCAATAACGAAGTCGAAACCGGCTGGTATCACTGGGGCGATCGCCAGGAATTCAAGAATTCCATTTCGGCGGAAGCTCGCGATCGCGTCTGGCAGGACTACACGATCATGTTTGCGGATATCCTCAAGAGCGCAGTCGATGAGTATGCCGCTCCCGTGCCTTATTGGCCGAGTTCTCCCAGCGCGAACTTCGAGGAAGCGCCCGATAATCAGCACAACGGCGATATGCACTACTGGCAGGTCTGGCACGCGCAGGCGCCGGCGCAGGACTATACCAAACAATTTCCTCGCTTCATGACGGAATACGGGTTTCAATCTTTCCCCGAGATGCGCACCATCCGGGCGTTCGCCAATAAACCTGAAGACTTCGACATTCATTCCACGGTCATGCAGGCACACCAGAAAAATAAGGGCGGCAATGAACGCATCTTGACGTACATGCTGCGCGAATATCGTCAGCCCAAGGATTTTGCTTCGTTCGTCTACCTGAGCCAAGTGCAGCAGGCGGAGATCATCAAGATTGGGGCCGAGCATTTGCGCCGGCAGAAGCCGCGCGTTATGGGTTCGCTTTACTGGCAGTTGAATGACTGCTGGCCGGTGGCTTCGTGGGCGAGCATCGATTATTACGGACGCTGGAAAGCACTTCACTACTACGCTCGCCGGTTTTACGATGATCTGCTGATCTCGCCGTTCTTGCACGACGACAAGGTCGATCTCTACGTAGTTTCAGACAAATTGCAGCCGCTCTCAGGAACAATTCACACCCGGCTGCTTGATTTCTCGGGAAACGTCTTGCTGGATCAAACCAAAGACATTCAGATTCCGGCGCAATCGAGCGCGACCTATCTAACTCTCAACACCGCGGATTTGGCCGCGAAGGCTGATCCCCGTCACAGTTTCCTGGTATTCGATCTTGAGGTCGCGGGCAAGAGGGTTTCGCGCAACCTTATTTTCTTCGATGTGATGCACAACCTGGATCTGCCGGTCATGCCTAAGATTGACGCAACACTCAATAAGACCGGGGCAGGCTACACCATTACGTTACAGTCTCCCAAACTAGCTCGCGGTGTGTACATTTCGTTCGGCGATCTGGATGTCGAAAGCTCGGACAACTACTTCGACCTGCTTCCCGGAGAATCCGTCACCATCACGCTCAAGTCGTCTGCCACATTCGATCAGCTTAAGAGCGCTCTGAAAATAATGTCTCTGACGGAGGCCTACGCGGCGAACTAACCCTCGAATTCAATTCCCTAAATGGGTGCTGGGAAGAATTGAGCAGAAGTGTATACTGTGCCAGAATTTCAAGCTGCCATGCACACGCCAGACGTGGACTCCGGGGATTACGCGTGAACGTCATCAGCGTCGGTGAGGTACTTTGGGACATCGTCGGAGGCGAAGAACACTTAGGCGGCGCCACGTTCAACTTTTCAGCTCACCTCAGCAGACTCGGGCATAAGGTTTCATTCGTCAGCGCTGTTGGCGCGGACGACCGCGGTAAGAGAGTCATCGACCGAATGTCTCAGCTTGGGCTGACGACTGAGTTTCTTCACGTCGACAAAGATCATGCCACCGGCATCGTTCCGGTCGCGCTGGCCAGTGACGGACAGCCGAAATTTATCTTGCAGCGGCCGGCGGCTTACGATTTCCCGCAGCTTACGCCGAAGCAGTTCGAGCGGTTGTTTTCGCGCCCGGTGGATTGGATTTATTTTGGAACGCTTCATCAGATCTACCCACAGACGCGGCAATTAACCGAGGAACTTCTCAGTCGCCCTTCGGGAGCGCGCCGTTTTTACGATGTGAATCTGCGATCTGATGCCTTCAGCCCGGAACTGATCAAGCTACTGATGTCGCGGGTAACCATCGCGAAACTCAATCACGAGGAGGTCGACGTGATCGCCCGAATGTTCGGCACCCAGCATGGTTCGATCGAGGAGTTCTGCCGAACCTACGCGGACCTCTATAAATGGACGGGCGTTTGCGTCACTCGCGGATCAGCAGGGTGCGCATTATTTATGGGCGGGCAATACATTGAGGCACCCGGCTATCCCGTTCAAGTGGTGGATACGGTTGGATCCGGCGACGCCTTTGCGGCCGCATTCCTGCACGGCCTCGGTAACGGGTGGCCCACCCCCGTTATTGCGGACTTCGCCAATCGGGTAGGAGCGTTGGTCGCCAGCCGCAGGGGAGCAATCCCCGATTGGACGATCTCGGAAGCAAATGCCCTTGAAACGAAAATCGGACGCCTGGAGACCGCATGAAGTTGAACGCAGTGTTGTTGAAAAGCACCGGGGTCGCCGCTTTGGGCGGTCTGTTGTTCGGCTTTGATACAGCCGTGATTTCGGGCACGACGAGCGCGTTGACACAGGTCTACGGGCTCACGTCGAAGACCTTGGGAATCACGGTTTCCATCGCGATCTGGGGCACGGTTGTGGGCGCGATGCTCGCCGGGTTCATGGGCGAACGTTTCGGACGGCGCGATAGCCTGCGAGTAATGGCGCTCTTTTATTTAACCTCTGCGCTGGGCTGCGCGCTGGCCTGGGATTGGCCATCTCTGCTTATCTTTCGCTTCATCGGCGGCTTGGGCATTGGTGGCTCATCGGTTCTGGCCCCAATGTACATCGCCGAAATCGCTCCCGCGAAATGGCGGGGAAGATTGGTTGGCTTGTTTCAGTTCAATGTCGTCTTCGGCATTCTCGTCGCCTATTTCTCAAATTACGTCATTGCTTTACTACAGTTCGGCCCGACAGAATGGCGATGGGACCTGGGTGTTGCGGCGTTTCCCGCGGCGTTATTTTTTGTCATGTTGTTCACGATCCCGCGAAGTCCGCGATGGCTGGTCAAGAAAGGACGTGTGACTGAGGCAAGAGCCGTCCTGCAGATGACGGGGGATGAGAACTACGAACAGGACCTGCAGGAGATTGTCGAATCCATCGAGACGGAGCAGAAGCAGTCAGCGGAAAAATTGTTGACGCGAAAATATGCCTTTCCCATTTTTTTAGCGGTGAGCATCGGTTTGTTCAATCAACTGTCGGGCATCAATGCCATCCTTTATTATCTCAACGACATTTTTGCTCATGCCGGGTTCAGCCGAATTTCTGGAAACATTCAAGCCGTCGCCATCGGCGCCACCAATCTCGTTTTCACGGTGATTGCGGTTTCTGTGATCGACAAGCTCGGTCGCAAGACGCTATTGCTGGTTGGTTCGGTCGGCACCGCTGCGTGTTTGGCCGGGGTTTCGGCAATCTTTTTCATGCACAGCCATGAGGGCCTTCTGGTGTGGCTGTTGGTCGGCTACATCGCCTTTTTCGCGTTCTCACAGGGCGCCGTCATCTGGGTTTATCTTTCGGAAGTCTTCCCCAACTCGGTCCGATCAAAAGGACAGAGTCTGGGCACCTTCTCGCACTGGTTTATGAACGCGCTGATTTCTGCCATATTCCCTCTGATGGCAGCGACTTCGGGCGCTTATCCGTTCGTCTTCTTTGCGGCGATGATGGTGCTGCAATTCTTCGTGGTTTTATTTGTGTATCCGGAGACCAAGGGCCTAACGTTAGAGGAGATGCAGAAGGAGTTGGCAGCCACGTAGCGAAATTCGATTCCTATGACAATGAACAGTCCAAACACAACGGCTACGACGACCGGGCCGCCGGCAAGCTACAAGAGCGCCCTAGTGGTCGTTACAACGCTGTTCTTTATGTGGGGATTTCTCACCTGCCTCAATGACATCCTGGTTCCCCACCTGAAACCGATTTTCGATCTCAGCTACGCGAAGATCATGTTCATTCAGTTCGCGTTCTTCTCGGCATATTTTCTGTTTTCGGTTCCCATGGGGAAAATTGTCGAGTGGATTGGGTACAAGTGGACCATGGTCGCTGGCCTGTTCACCATGGGAGCGGGAGCCATGCTGTTTATTCCTGCGGCTGCCGTGCCTTCGTATCCATTATTTCTGGTTGCGTTGATGATTCTTGCCGGCGGCATCACTGCGCTGCAGGTTGCGGCGAATCCCTATGTCGCGGTGTTGGGCCCGGCAAAAACTGCGTCCAGCCGCTTAAATCTGGCGCAGGCTTTTAATTCTCTGGGCACGACAATTGCTCCGTACGTCGGCGGATTGTTTATTTTGAGCGCTGCGCCGAAGAGCATGGACGAGATTCGTCAAATGTCGGCGGACGTGCTTCAGGCTTACCGTTTGCAGCAAGCGTCTTCGATTAAAGGTCCGTATCTTGCGCTGGGATTGATTGCGATCGCTTTGGGGATTGCGATTGCGCTTTTCAAACTCCCTCCGGTGCCGGAAGCTGAGCGTCACACCGGCGACCGCTCGGGTCACGTTAGCCTTTGGAAATACCGCAATCTAGTATTCGGTGCAATTGGAATCTTTGTTTACGTCGGCGCCGAAGTGTCGATCGGCAGCTTCATGGTGAACTACCTGAGTCAACCCAATATCGGCAATCTCGTCGAAAAAGTCGCAGCCGGATATTTGTCCTTCTACTGGGGCGGCGCGATGGTGGGCCGCTTCATCGGTTCGGCGATTCTGCAGAAGATTCCAACCGGAATCGTTCTCGGCACGGCCGCGATTGTGGCCTGCCTCCTGGTCGTCATCTCCATGCTCAGCACTGGACCCGTTGCGATGTGGAGCATTCTGCTCGTTGGATTCTTTAACTCAATCATGTTCCCAAGCATCTTCACCCTGGGCATCGCGGAACTGGGACCTCTCACCGGAGAAGGTTCCGGAATCATGATTATGGCAATCGTGGGCGGCGCGATCGTCCCGGTTCTCGTTGGTGTGCTGGCGGACCGGATCGGAATTCACCATTCCTTTATCCTGCCTGCGATTTGTTATCTCTACATCGTGTACTACGGGTTCAGGGGTTCGAACCCGGTGCGCACGGCCTAAAAAGTTTTGGCGACCAACATCTCTATTGGATCGCTTCCCAGTCTTCGAAAAGGAAGACAGCGGCTGGCGTTGCCGTGGTAGAATCGCTGCCAACCTGGGCTCCCCGGTAACACTCTGATCTCAAGCTAAGGAGTAGCCAAATGAACCGCTTGGACCTCACTCAATCTATAAAGCATTTCGTCGCAGCCGTGGGCGCAATCGCCCTGGTCGCAGCTCTCGCGGCTGGCGCGCAGACAGCGCCGCCGGCCAAGAAGCCTGTGCCCGTCAAAAAAACGGCAACGCCTCCGGCCGCAAAGCCAACGACGACTAAGGCACCAGTAGCGACAACCACCACCGCTGCTCCCGTAGCCAAAACCGCAACCACGACCACCACTGCTCCGCCGCAGACGCAATCGACATCCACTGTCGTTACTCCTGCCTCATCCCAAACCGTTCTTACGCCTTCGAATTCCGTATCGAATGGCATGATGCCGGCTCCGGTCTCGAATGTCATGACGTCGACTCCAGTCTCGAGTGTGATGTCATCGGCTCCGGTCTCCGGCGTAATGTCGTCAGCCCCGGTTTCCGGTGTGATGTCGTCGGCTCCGGTCTCGAACGTCTTGTCTTCCACTCCTCTATCTACGGTCACGCCGACGAGTGCGGTGAACAGCATGACGCAAGCAAACGGTACTGGAGCTAACATGTCGGCCCCGGCGGGGTCTCGCGCACCCGTATCCGGTCAAGGTGTGGGAACATTCGTGTCTGGACCATGGACCCTAATTGCATACGATTGCTTGCGCTCGGGGACGCGGCTGTTCTGCGACTTTGACACTACCAATCAGAACAACACGGGAGCCAATAGCGAGATTTGGCATCCCGTCAGCCTGGTGGACGACGGAGGCAAAATAACCACCCGCCACAACGCCTTTTTTGTAGGCGACGATGGCAGCCAATTCACCACTGCATATCTCACCGCTCAGAAACCGGCGCGATTCATTATCGAATTCGACGATGTGGACCAGCGCTATAACTCGATATCGCTGGTACTTGGACGAGACCAAATTCAGGGAGTTCCAATTACTCAAATGGACCCGAGCCAGCCGGTCGGAACCATTCCAGCGCGTGCATCGACGACGGGCGCGCTTCAGCATCACTAGAAATGCGGTCTTTCGAAATTACCCCGCTCAAGTCTTAGAGACTTGGGCGGGGATTTTTGTTTGATGTCGGAAAGCTCGGTCAACGATTTTCTCAGGCCGCAATCTTCCCTTTTGAAGTATCGCGCTGCCCGAACGCAGCCTCCTTACCGACCTCGAGGATCCGTTGCGGATCGAGATAGCCGTAGAGTTGAACGGCCTTAGCCACAACCCCCGTCCAACCGGTCTGATGGCTGGCGCCAAGGCCCGCGCCGTTATCTCCGTGGAAGTATTCGTAGAAGAGGATGTAGTCGCGCCAGTGGGGATCGGACTGAAACTTCTCCGTGCCCCCATAAACGGGACGGCGTCCGTCCTTGTTTCGCAGAAAGGTTGATATGAGCCGGGAGGTGATTTCCTGTGATACCTCGAAGAGGTTCATCATTTTCCCGGAACCGGTGGGGCATTCGATTTTGAAGTTGTCCCCGTAAAAGAGATAGAAGTTCTGCAGCGCGCGGATGATCAGCGCGTTCACCGGGAACCAGATCGGGCCGCGCCAGTTTGAGTTTCCTCCAAACATACCGGTGTCGGATTCGGCGGGCAGATAGTCCACGCGGTATTCCTTCCCGCCGACTTGCATGATGTAGGGATTCTTCTCATGAAACTTCGACAGAGAGCGAATCCCGTGCGGGCTGAGAAATTCGTTCTCATCGAGCATCTTGGAAAGGATTCGGCGAAGGCGCATAGGGTTGATCAATGAAATAATCCCTCGCTCGGCCACCCCGTGGTGACCTGGGCCGGTTGGGTGGATGGAGTCCCCCAGTTCAGGCATCTGGCGCATGCGAAGTTGAAATGCTTCTACTGCCTGTGGGACCCGCTCCCTCTGCCATTTTTCGACGACCGTGGTCGCACAAAGCGGAAGCAATCCCACCATGGACCGCACCTTCAGTCGCTCGGCACTGCCGTCAGGAAGACGCAGCAAGTCGTAGTAGAAACCGTCCTCTTCGTCCCACATGCCTTCTTGTCCGGGGCGGTTCATTGCCGCGGCGATAAAACAGAAGTGCTCGGTGAACTTGTAGGCCATATCTGCGTAGATAGGATCTTGGACGGCAAGTTCCACTGCGATCTCGGCCATGTTCTGGGTAAAGAGCGCCATCCACGAGGTGCCGTCCGCCTGCTCTAGATAGCCCCCGGTGGGCAGCGGAGCGCTGCGATCGAAGACGCCGATGTTGTCGAGTCCGAGAAATCCACCATCGAAAACATTCTTCCCGAACCGATCTTTCCGGTTCACCCACCAGGTGAAGTTCAGTAAGAGCTTGTTGAACGCGGCTCGAAGAAACTCGAAGTCGGCCGCGCCCGAGGCCTGCAGGGTACGGTGCAAGAATAGAGTGGCCCAGGCGTGGACGGGAGGGTTTACATCGCTGAAGTTCCATTCATATGCCGGGACCTGGCCGCTAGGGTGAAGATAGCGGCCATTCAGGATCAGGTTGAGCTGCTGCTTGGCGAAATCGGGATCTACCATCGCGATCGGCACCGTGTGAAACGCCAGATCCCAGGCCGCATACCACGGATATTCCCACTTGTCGGGCATTGAAATGACGTCGTCGTTAAACATGTGAAACCAATCCTGGTTTCGCGAGTAACGGCTGTCAGGAAGGAGTGGGTTGGCGCCGTGTTCCTCCAGCCAGCGATGGCCACTGAATCCATAATATTGTTTGGTCCAGAGCATGCCCGCGAGCGCCTGGCGCATGACGTTGGCTGCGTCCGTCGAAGTGGAAGGCGGAGTGACAGAAATGTAAAATTCGTCCGCTTCCGCGAGTCGGCGGGCGATGGTTTCATCGAATCGAGCGTCGAACGGGCTCATCGCCTTCGGGGCAGATTGTCCTTTTGAAGGCACTGACGCCACGGGAGCCAAGCGCAGGCGAACCGACGCCGACTGGTGTGCAGGCACGGTCAGGGTGTAATGAGCCGCTGCTTTCGTGCCTTCTCCGGCAGGATTGATGGCAGCCGACTGCCCCTCGATCAGGTAGCGATGGAAGGCGTCTTTTACATAGGGACTCGGGTTGTGGCTGCGGAATATCCGCTCATTGTTTGTTTCGTTTTCGGTGAAGAGCAATGCTGGCGCGCCCTCGCAGTACAGCATGTTCTCCCCGAGCAGCGGGTGAGAACTGCGAACTGACTTTGCGGTTCCTGCACCCTCCCCCAAGCGCAGAGAAGGCTCCACGCCTTCGTTCCTCCATGACCATGTGTTGCGAAACCACAGTGTGGGCAGGAGGTGGAGTGTAGCCGCTTCTGGTCCACGATTCCACACCGTAATCTTAATCAGAATATCTTCGGGCGTTTCCTTCGCATATTCGACGAACACATCGAAGTACCGATCACCTTCGAAGACGCCGGTGTCGAGAAGCTCATATTCGGGCTGTTTTCGGTTACGCTGGCGATTCGTGGCCACTATGTTGTCGTAGGGATAGGCGGCGTGCGGGTACTTGTAGAGGAACTTCATGTAGGAATGGGTAGGCGTGCTATCGAGGTAAAAATAGTATTCCTTCACATCCTCGCCGTGATTGCCCTCGCTGTTGGTCAAACCGAAGAGGCGTTCCTTCAGAATCGGATCATGCCCGTTCCATAGCGCCAGAGCAAAACAAAGGTGCTGCTTGTCGTCGGAAAATCCCGCCAGTCCGTCTTCGCCCCAACGGTAAGCACGCGATCGAGCCTGATCGTGGGAAAAATAATCCCACGCGTTGCCGTCCGGGCTGTAGTCCTCGCGAACCGTACCCCACTGGCGTTCGCTCAGGTAAGGCCCCCACTTTTTCCAGGCTTTGCCTTCTCGGGCTTCCTGGAGGCGTATATTTTCCTGGTTCATGGCCGTGCTCCTTCCGTTAACTCCAGCACTCGGCTGAATGTGTTGCTACGCGCGAGCGAGAATGTGCCAGGCTGCATTGCTTCAGTGCCTTATCTCGGTTGGTGCGGCTTGGGCTTCGCCGTCCGGCACCGCCCGGGGAACATGACCGAACTTGCCCAACAGGAACAGGCTGCCGCAGATCGCGGCGGCGAGGGATGCAGCGAGGGTTCCGATCTTGGACATATCCAGTAGGTGGCCTTCGCCGAAGGCCAGCGTTGCAATGAAGAGTGACATGGTGAATCCGATTCCGCAAAGCCAGCTGCTGCCGATTATCTGCGCCCACGAAACCGCACTGGGCTGCGTTGCGATTTTAGCCTTTGTGGCTAGCCAAGCGAACAGCGAAATTCCAATCGGTTTCCCCACAAACAGTCCGAGGGCAACGCCCATGCTAACGGAATTCGTGGCTGCCGCCAAAACGTTGCCAAGAATATGCACGCCTGCATTGGAGAAGGCGAAAATCGGCATCACCAGGAACGCGACCCAGGGCTGCAAGCCGTGCTCGATGCGGTGCAACGGGGATTGGATCAGCTCACATTGAGTTTCCAGGGTGTGGATTGCCGCCTGCTCCTGGAAAGAATTGGGCTGTGCCGCTTCGAAGCGATCGAAAAGCCATCGTCCCTGCTTCAGGAATTGGGCGCGATCTATGTAGGTGCGCGCTGGAATGGTGAAAGCGAAAAGCACGCCAGCGACGGTGGCGTGGACGCCCGACTTGAGCACGGCGCACCAAACGCAGATGCCCAGAAATGCATAAACACCGGGTTTGCGGACTCCGAGAAGATTCAACCCGAACGACAAGGCAACGCCGGCAAGACCCGCGGCGAGACTAAGAAAATGGATCTCGGCGGTATAAAAAAGAGCGATAACCAGCACCGCGATGATGTCGTCCACAATGGCCAACGCGGTCACAAAGATCTTAAGCGACACCGGAACTCGGTCGCCGAGCAGGGCCAGCACGCCCAAGGCAAATGCGATGTCGGTTGCCATGGGAATGCCCCACCCCTTCAGGGCGAAGCTCCCATGGTTCAGCCCTACATACATGAGGGCCGGAACAATCGTGCCGCCAACCGCTGCGATCAGCGGGAAGGCAGCTTGCTTCAAGGACGACAACTCCCCGATCAAAACCTCGCGTTTGATTTCGAGCCCGACCAGGAAGAAGAAAACGGCCATCAACCCGTCGTTAATCCACTGGTGGCGGGTTTCCGACAAAACGAAATGGCCGAGGCCCACGTCAACCTGGGCCGACCACATCGAATGATAGGTTTGTTCCCAGGGAGAGTTTGCCCATATTAGCGCGGCAAAAGTGCTGGCCAGCAGCAAGATGCCGCCCGCCGCTTCCATCTTTGCAAAGCGCACGAACGGGCTCTTGATCAACTCAATGGGAAGGGCAGTCCTCGAAGGCGCGACATCCGTGGACATTAGCTTTGTCATATCACCAAAGATTTCCCCACCGAACTATAACTTCTGCTAGTTTGCCGTCCGCCGGGGGCACTCTAACCTTTTTGTACGTTTTGCGGCTGGACCGCGCAAGTCGTCGGGAGCCTACCCATGCGAACCGAACCTGAGCTTAGCAGTCCTGACTCACCGGTCAACCACACCAGATTGAGCCAAATCTTCGCGATGCCCGTATGTTTGGGCTTGTGCTTGATGCTTTTAGCGCTGGCGGGTTGTGAAACGAAAGAGGCCCGTCCCGAGCCAGGGCCACCCGAGGTCGAAATTACCGACGTTGTGCAGAAGGATGTTCCCGTCTATGCGGAGTGGGTTGCGCAACTGAATGGTCCGACTAACGCGGACATCACTCCCAAAGTGCAGGGATACCTGTTGACCCAGAATTACGAAAATGGATATTTCGTTAAGAAAGGTCAGCTCTTATACACCATCGATCCCCGGCCCTTCGAGGCGCAACTTGATCAGGCTAAGGCCGAGGTGGCTGTAGCGGAGGCGAATGTATCGCGGACTCAAGCCGATGTTGACCGCGACACTCCGCTGGCTGCACAAAATGCAATCCCCAAGAAACAACTGGATAACGATGTCGCAAATCTGGCCTCATGGAAAGCACAACTGCAAGCCAAGCAGGCGGGCGTGCAACAAGCGGACTTAAACCTGGCGTGGACCAAAGTCTATTCGCCTATTGATGGCATCGCGGGCGTATCGACTTCGCAGATCGGCGACCTCGTTGGAACTACGACCAAGATGACGACCGTCTCCGCAATCGATCCCATCTGGGCATACTTCAACGTCAGCGAGAGCGTTTTTCTTAATGTCGCCCCTAGGGTTAATCGGATCATTCGCGGGAACGGCAATTTGAAGGGTGCAAACCTTCCGCCGGTCGAATTCATCCAGGCAAATGGAGAATCCTACCCGGTGCGAGGGCAGTTTATCTATGTGAATCGCCAAGTGGGCACGCAGACCGGAACCATTCAAATGGCCGCGCAATTTCCTAATGAAGGAGCCTCGCTTCGTCCCGGCGGGTTCGGTCGGGTTCGAATTCAAACCGGAATGAATAAGGACGCGTTGCTCGTTCCGCAGGCCGCGGTTATCGAAGTTCAGTCGATGTACCAGGTCGTGGTTTTAACTCCGGACAACAAAGCCAGTTTCCGTCCAGTGAAGGTCGGAGAACGTGTAGGGCCAGACTGGGTTATCAGCGAGGGGTTGAAGCCCGGTGACAAAGTGATCGTCGAGGGTTTCATGAAGGTACGCGAAGGCGTGCCGGTCAGTCCTAAGCCGTACGCACCCGCTGCGGCGATGCAGGGCGGGAACTGACCATGTCAAAGTTCTTCATCAATCGACCGATCGTCGCGATCGTAATCTCCATCCTGATGGTGCTGGTGGGGGTAGTCGCGATGCTCGGCCTGCCGACGGCGCAGTTTCCCAACATCGCCGATCCAATGATTCAGGTGAAGGCGACCTATCCCGGCGCGGACGCCCAGACGATTGCTGAATCCGTGGCGACTCCGATTGAGCAG
>Ga0210383_10000911_pt1 | contig 27200 bp, 29 predicted proteins | sample IncBWC14OmetaG_FD_160072 | JGI IMG/M metagenome (GOLD analysis project Ga0210383, IMG submission 160072) | Forest soil microbial communities from Barre Woods Harvard Forest LTER site, Petersham, Massachusetts, United States - Inc-BW-C-14-O ... | reverse complement strand
CGGCGAGGGATGATTCTATCACTGATGTGAGGGGAGGATGGGACGTGGATGGCCGCTGGAGTGTCGCGTGAGTGCGACGGAAGAAAGATTGGCCGGTCTAAAGTCCGGCCACTACACAGGCGCGGAGATTAAACAGTCAGGGAGACGAGGCCTGGGGGAGTGGCGGGAACAATGGGAGGAAGCTTCGTGCGGTCAACGGGGTTGTAGAGAGTATCGCGTTCTACGGGGATGCGGCCGGCGGCGCGGATCAGGCGTTCGAGTTCGGTGCGCGAGGTGAACTCCGCAGTGGTGGCGCCGGCATCGTGATAGATTTTTTCTTCCACAACCGTGCCGTCCATATCGTTGGCGCCAAAGCGCAGCGCAATTTGCGCGATGCTGGGCGTGAGCATGATCCAGTAGGCTTTGATGTGATCGAAATTGTCGAGCAACAGGCGAGAGACGGCCATGGTGCGCAAATCGTCGTAGCCGGTGGGCTTTGGAATGTGCGCCAGCGGGGTGTTGTCCGGGTGAAACGCCAGAGGAATGAAGGCGACGAAGCCGTGGGTTTCGTCCTGAGCTTCGCGAAGCAGCACGAGGTGATCGACGCGCTCCTCGACAGTTTCAACGTGGCCGTAAAGCATGGTGGCATTGGAACGCAGGCCGATGCGATGTGCTTTCTTGGCCATGGTGAGCCACATGCGGCCACTAACCTTATGATCGCAAATGATGCGCCGCACGCGAGGATGGAAAATTTCGGCACCGCCGCCGGGACAGGAATCCACGCCGGCTTCTTTCATCTTGAGGAGCGTTTCGTCGATGGAGAGTTTGGCGATGCGCGCGAAATAGTGGACCTCGACCATGGTGAAGGCTTTGAGATGCACGTGTGGATGGCGCTGCTTCAACCCGCGAATCAGTTCGAGGAAAAAATCGAAACTTAGATCGGGGTGCAGACCGCCGACAATGTGAATTTCTGTTGCGCCTTCGCGAACGCCTTGTGCCGCGCGCTCGTACATTTCCTCGAGCTTGTAGGTGTACGCGCCGGGGGCTTCGGGATCGCGGCCAAAGGCGCAGAGCTTGCAGTGCGCGACGCAAACGTTCGTAGGATTGATATGGCGATTGACGTTGTAATAGGTGACGTTGCCGTGGCGCTTTTCGCGGACGTAATTGGCGAGCCAGCCGACGGAGAGAAGATCGGGGGTTTTGTAGAGGGCGACGCCGTCGTCAAATGCGAGGCGTTCGCCGGCGAAAACCTTGTCGGCGATGGGTTTCAGTGTTGCGTCGGTGATGGTCAGGTCAGCCATGCGTCATGTTTTTCGTTTACAGTTCTATTTTACAGATGTTTTGGCGAATATTTCGATGCTCTTTTTGGTTTGCAAACACCGGCTCGATTCGGAAAGCGGGCCCAACAAAATCCAAAACCTTTGGATCGTTCAAACGCGCCAAACGGCAGTGGCAGCGCCCCAGAATAGCAGGAACAACATACTAATATACCCGTTCACGGCGAAAAACGCAGCGTTTAGCTTGCTGAGATCGTTTGCTTTTACGAGCGAATGCTCGTAGGTCAGAAGTGCTGCCACAACCGCGATGCCCGCCCACGCCGGCCATGGTAGGCCGAAACTTGCCGCCAGCCAGCTCAGCAAAAGCACCACACAAACATGCATTACGCGGGCAATGCGCAGCGCGTTGGCGATCCCGAAACGCTTCGGAACGGAGAAGAGGCCGGCTTCGGCATCGAACTGCACATCCTGGCACGCGTATAGCACATCGAAGCCGCCGACCCACACGGTGACCGCTGCGCAAAGAATCAGCATGCGCCAATCGAGGCTTCCGGTAACCGCGATCCACGCAGCGGCAGGAGAAATCCCTAGCGCGAAGCCGAGAAAGACGTGCGACCAGATGGTGAAGCGCTTGGTGTACGAATAGAAAAAAAGAATCGCGAGCGCGACGGGCGCCAGTTCCAACGCGAGCGGGTTCAGCTGCCATGCGGCCACGAAAAATAACGCGATCGCGGCGATGGTGAAGGACCAGGCGAAGGACACGGAGAGTGCGCCGATGGCCAGGGCGCGCATTTTGGTACGGGGATTTTCCTTGTCGTAGCGCAAATCGACGATGCGATTGATGGTCATGGCCGCCGAACGCGCCGCAACCATGGCCACCACGATCCAGAGAATTTGCCGCAACGTGGGCCAGCCGTGCGTAGTGATGCGAGCGGCAAGCAGGGCGCCGACCAGCGCGAACGGTAGCGCGAACACGGAGTGCTCAAACTTGATCATCTCGAGCACAGTGCGAATGCGGCCGGCCATAGAAGCTAAGACTCCGACTTCCTGGCCGCGGCGCTGCCGGTCCAGCGATACATTTTTTCCTGGGGAAGCCCGGCTTGCGAGAGGACGCGGCAGACGTATTGCGTCAGGATTTCGTCGATGGTTTTCGGTTTGAAGTAAAACGCGGGAACCACGGGCATGATGACGGCGCCGGCTTGCTGAGCGCGCAGCATATTCTCTAGATGGATGCGATTGAAGGGCGTGTCTCTTACGCAAAGAATGAGCTTGCGTTGTTCCTTGAGCATCACGTCGGCGGTGCGAGATACCAAGTCGTCGCTCATGCCGGTGGCAATGGAAGCCAGCGCGCCCATGGTGCAGGGAATCACGATCATGGCGTCTACGCAGTAGCTGCCCGAAGCGATGGAGGCGCCCACATCCTTGTTGGAGACGGGTTCGATTTTCTTTGGAGTGCGGCCCAGGATGCGGCTGGGAAGTTTTTTCAAATCTCCGGAGGTGATGCCGAGTTCCTCCGAGAAGAGGCGTTGGCCGGTTTCGGTGACCACCAGGTGGATGCGGGAAACGCGCGAGTCGTCTTCCAGCAGGACGAGCGTCTTTTGCGCCAGCAGCGCGCCGCTTGCTCCGGTCACACCAATCGTGATGATACGTCCCTGTGTCGTAGCCATGGTTTTTCGCGGATAATCCCAGTCTCCCAGCGGGGGCAGGGCAAGTCAAGCATAGGCGCGTGGTGGCAGGGATGCTAAGATTCGAAACGGTTGAAAACGATGAATTCCGAAGAAATTTTGAAGCTGTTGAAGAGTGTTGAAGCAGGAAAACTTTCACCGCACGCGGCGGTGGAGAAGCTGAAGCATCTTCCGTTTGAGGATATTGATTTCGCGAAAGTGGATCATCACCGGGCGCTGCGGCAGGGCTATGCTGAAGTGATTTTCGGGAAAGGAAAGACGCCGGGGCAAGTGGCGGAGATTGTGCGCGCGATGGTGAGGCACAAGGATTCGCGGCAAAACATCCTGGTAACGCGCGCGACGGACAAAATTTATGCAGCCGTGAAGCGGGGTCGGCGCGATGCGCGGTTTCATCCTCTGTCTGGCGTGATTACCATCGAGCGCAGCAAGCAAATTACCGGGAAGGGAACGATTCTAATTGTTTCGGCGGGCACCAGCGATATTCCCGTGGCGGAAGAGGCATTGTTGACCGCGCGGATGATGGGAAATCGCGTGGACCACCTCTATGACGTGGGCGTGGCGGGGATTCACCGGCTGCTGGAGCATCGCGGGATGTTGACGGAAGCGCGCGTGATCGTCTGCATTGCGGGGATGGAAGGAGCGCTGCCGAGCGTTGTGGGCGGGCTGGTGGGCGTGCCGGTCATTGCGGTGCCGACGAGTACGGGTTATGGAGCGAGTTTTGGAGGCGTGGCGGCGCTGCTGGGCATGCTGAATTCGTGCGCGTCCAATGTGACTGTGGTGAATATCGATAATGGATTTGGCGCGGCGTGCGTGGCGTCATGCATCAACCGGTTGTGAAAAACAGATTCCTCACGGGCTGAAGCCGAAGATTGCTGATTGTCCAATGTCGGAGCTCAAGCTCCGACCCCTAAAGAGCCCCAAATCGTATCCTTTCAATTCAATGCAAATTTCAGCTTTCGGTGCAAATTTCATGCTTTTAACGCAAATTCACGCTTTCAGTAGAACCTTCATCACATTTGGTTGTCGGGCGTGGAGAATTGCTTTTGGCGCATCATGCAGCCGGAACGTGCGCGAGATGAGTGGGGTAGGATCCACTTTGCCGGAGCGGAGAAGGGCGATGGCTTTAGCAAATGGACCGCAGCGCGAACCTACCACGGTGATTTCTTTTACGACGATCGGCCAAGTTTCCACGGGTGCCGCGCCGTGAAACGTGGATTTCAGCAGCAGCGTACCGCGAGGCTCGGTCATTTGCTGAGCCAGCGTCAATCCAGAGGGTGAGCCGGTGGCTTCCACGACGAGCCGGTAGCTTTCTTTCACATGCTTGAGATCGTTGGCGTTCCCGCGAACTTTTCTTGTCGCGATACCTGCTCGGCGCGCTAGTTTTAATTTTGCTTCGTGCTTGCCGTAAAGCGTGACTTTGCTGCCTGCCGCTTGCAACACGCGGGCAATCAGTTGCGCGAGCTTGCCGTCGCCCAGAACAGCGGCGGCGGGAAATTTGCGAATTGGGATTTGGTCGAGAATCTGGCAGGCGGCCGCGAGAGGTTCGATGAAGACGGCATTTTCGTCGGACACGCTTGCGGGAATGCGATGAAGATTTTTCAGCGGCAGCGCCAGATATTCGGCGAAGGCTCCATCGTGGGCTACGATGCCAAGCACGGTGCGTTTTGCGCAATGCGTCTTCAGGCCCCGGCGGCAGAAATCGCAAACGGGCCTGTAATTGTAAGCTGGGCAAGAAACATTGATTTCGCCCGCAATGCGTTTGCCGAGCCAGCGCTTCCGCGTTGCAGAGGAAATGCTGGCCACCTCGACGACTTCGCCAACGAATTCATGGCCAGGTACGCCGCGAAATTGATGATAGCCGCGGAGAATTTCCACGTCGGTATTACAAATCCCCGCCAAACGCACGCGAACGAGGGCCCAGCCCGGCCGCAATTGCGGAACTGGACGCCGGACCTGGCGCAGTTTTCCGTTTCGCGCAAGGAAGGCCAGCATATTTTATTTCTCGGATTTTTCGGGAAGCACCCGGTATGAACGCGAAGGCGTCGCCATGCGCTCGAGCAATTCGAATTTAGCTTCCATGCGCGTCAGGCGGCGGTCGAGATCCTGGCAGGTGAGGGCAAGTTGCTTGACGGTATCGCTCATATCCTCCACGCGATGTTCGATGAGCACGATCTGGCGCAAGGCCTCAAAGACGTCGCGGGGCCAACTCACTTTGGTTTCCTCATCTCCTTCAGAATGCGGCCAACGTAGGCGATTGTTTCGTCCAGTTTCTTGATGCTGCGATCGGCGGACTCTTTGGCCTGGCGCGCCAGGACCTTAAGTTCTTCCTCGCTCTCGACGGGAACGTCAAGATACATGTCGACGGCGTTACGGACTTCCTGCGAGAAGGAACGGCCGCGCCGCTTCGCGCGAAGGGCAAGGCGGGCTTTTTGCTTGGGATCAAAATGGATGAGCGCGGTGGCCATGGCGGACTCCTATATAACACATATATCGTAGCACTTTTGTTGTGATATTTTCGCTGGCGCAGATGGGGGCGCTCGCTTCGCCCGGTGGCCGGTGTAAAGTCCGGCCACTACATTAGGGCGGCGGCGATGGCTTCCGCCAAGGTGGAATCTTGTTGGGGAAAAACCGTGCGCAGATCGAGTAGCAGGCGATCGTCTTCGATGCGGGCGATTATGGGGATGCCCGTGGGGCCCTGGCGCAGGCGAATTTCCAGATCGGCAGCGGAATAGCGGGAGCTGCGGATGCGAAGAAGCTTTGTGGGCAGAGATTGCGCGGGAGTGGATCCGCCGCCGACCAGAGAATGGCCATCGGTGATTTCGATCCGGGCTTGGGGATCGGTGTTACCGGATTGCAGCGTGAATGCAAGTTTGGTGACGCGTTGCGCGATTTCTTCGATTGAGGCGCGGATCATGCGCTGCGAGGGAATTTCGTTCCAGGCACCGCGCAGGTAGGCGTGCAATGTAGCCTCCATCGCGGCGATGGTGAGTTTATCCACGCGCAAAGCGCGAAACAGCGGGTGGCGGCGCACTTTGACGACGAGTTCTTTTCTGCCGGCGATGATGCCGGCTTGCGGGCCACCGAGAAGCTTGTCTCCGCTGAAGAGCACCAGCGAGAATCCGGCCTCGACGCTTGCGCGCGCGGTGGGCTCGTGAATTCCGGAGGCAGAAAGGTCGACAAGGCAGCCGGAACCCAGATCTTCGATCACCGGCAACACGCGCCGCTCGCCGAGGGCGATGAGTTCGGCGACATCGGGTTTTTCGGTGAAGCCAGTCACGGTGAAATTGGACGGATGCACGCGCAGCAACAGACGCGTTTTTTCCGTGATGGCGTTTTCGTAGTCGGAGATTCGCGTGCGGTTGGTGGTGCCGACCTCGCGAAGAACAGCGCCACTTTGCTCCATGATTTCCGGGATGCGGAAGCCATCGCCAATTTCGATCAGCTCGCCGCGAGAGACGATTACTTCGCCGCCGCGGGCGAGGGCAGCCAGAGTGACCAGCACGGCAGCAGCGCAGTTATTCACGACCACAGCCGCTTCCGCGCCGGTTAAACGCTCGACCAGGCGAGAGAGGTGTACGTCGCGCTTGCCACGGGCTCCGGCGGAAAGGTCATATTCGAGATTGGAGTAATGCGTGGCGGACAGCCGCAATTCCTCGATGGTCGATGCGATCAGCGGGGCGCGGCCGAGATTGGTGTGCAGAATCACGCCGGAAGCGTTGATCACCGGGCGAAGGGAAGGCGCAAGCTCGGCTTCGACCGTGGACACCACGCGCTGTTCCAAGGCGCCGGGGGAGATAGCGGATTCGTCCTTCACTTGTTGCGAAATAATTTCGCGGCGCACCTGCGCAAGGACTTCGCGAACAGCGGCTACCGTATAGCCGCGCTCCAGCGAATTGCACAGTTGGGCCACGCGCGGGCGGAGCAACAGTTCATCCACGGAAGGCAGACTGCGCAACAAAGCGGCCTGATCAGGGGAAGGAGCGGGTTTGGCGGGAATCGACATGGCGCCATTTCATCACAGTAGGCAGGAGGGGGCAATCGCGGAACCGGGCTGGGTAAGCTACGCGGTGATCTGGCCATTCGTACAGGCGTTGCCCCGACGCGCGGTTGCAAATGGGCCGCCGCGGACGTTCTTCCCGGTTGACGCGGGCAAAGACCGCTCCTAGGATGTGGTTTCGAGGCTAACCAGGCCAATGCCACCCACGATTGACGAAGAACTGGCGCAGATGGAGCGGGACATCCGCCAGCTCAAGATCGAATACGACATGTTCTTCGGCGGCGGCAGGAAGCGCCCACCCACGGAAATCGAATGGCGTATCGAGCTCATCGTGAAGCGCTACGGCGAGCGCGGCGGGGACATGAAGTTTGGCCAGCGCTTCCGGTTCACCAACCTGACGCAAACTTACGCCAAATACAAAGACGTTTTTCGCAAGCGCATGGTGAAGCACGAAGAGGGCAAGATCGAACGGCACTTCGGCGCGGCGGCCAAGGCTATTGAAGCGGAGCGCGCGCGTGCCCAGGCGGCGGCGCAAAAGGCAGGAACGGCGGCGCCTACAACTGCGGAAGCGAAAGCGTTTCGCATGGTGTGCTCCGAACCAGAGCGGGAAGCGGAGAAGGTCGATCAACTCTACGAAGCTTTCGTGCAAGCCAAGCAGTTGGCCGGCGAAGAGACTAGTAAGCTGACACGATCGGGTTTCAACGAATTTGTGCGCAAGAAGACGAAAGATCTGCAAACGAGCAAGAATTGCCGCGACGTCGAATATGTTGTGGAAACGATAGACGGCCAGGTGAAACTGAAAGCCCTGGTGAAGTCCTGATTTTCTCCCGCCCCATACCTTCGCGCGTTTTTCCGACAGACCTTGGCTTTTCGAAAGTCCACTGCTCCGCGTAGACTAGGAAGTTCAACTCTCGCTGGAGGAACCCATGGCTGTGGAGCGCGCGCTGCTGAGTGTGTTCGATAAAAGAGGAATTGTGGAATTTGCCAGGAAGCTGGCGGCCCTGAAGATCGAGATCCTGTCGACAGGCGGCACGGCAAAATTGCTGCGGGAAGAAGGCGTGCCGGTAAAAGACGTGTCGGAATTTACCGGTTGGCCGGAAATGCTCGGCGGGCGCGTGAAAACGCTGCACCCGAAAGTTCATGGCGGGCTTCTGTACCGGCGTCACCACGGCGAGGATCAGAAACAGGCGAAGGAACATGGCATCGCGCCCATAGACCTGGTGGTGGTGAATTTGTATCCGTTCGAGGAGACTGCGGCGAAGGCCTATTTGCCGGCGGAAGAGCTGGTGGAGAATATCGATATCGGCGGCCCAACAATGCTGCGGTCCGCGGCAAAGAATTTCGAAAGCGTTGCGGTGGTGACCGACCCTGCGGACTACGAGCGGGTCGCAGGGGAGTTGGAAGCCAACGGAGATACGTCGATGGCGCTGCGGCTGGAGTTGGCGCGCAAGGTGTTTGCCACCACATCGCGCTACGACGGGCTCATCACCATGAATCTGGAGCGCCTGAGCCTGAACGGGAACAAGCTGGAAGTGCAGCCGAAGCCGGTGCTGCCGGAACGCTACCACCTGGCGCTGCAGCGCAAGCAGGAACTGCGTTACGGCGAAAATCCGCACCAGGCCGGCGCGCTCTACATCCCCGCGGGCCTTCCGGAAGGTTTGGCTGCCGCGAAGCAACTGCAGGGCAAGGAGCTCTCGTACAACAATTACGTGGACTTGGAAGCGGCGCGCAGCACCGTGGCGGAATTCGAGCACCCGGCGGCGGTGATCATCAAGCACAACAACCCTTGCGGAGCGGCCGAACAGAAAACGCTGCTCGACGCATACTCCAAAGCGTTTGCGTGCGACCCGGTGTCCGCGTTTGGCGGCGTGCTGGCGTTCAATCATATTGTGGACGCGCTGACGGCCGAGGCCGTAGCGAAGTTATTCGTGGAATGCATCGTGGCGCCGGGCTTTGCGGATCGCGCGCAGGAAATTTTTGCGGCGAAGAAAAACCTGAGGCTACTGGTGCTGCCGCATGGTGGGCTAGAACAGGACCAGAAGCTGCAATTGAAGCGTATCCTCGGCGGCGTGCTCGTGCAGCAGCCGGACCTTGGCAGCTTGAAGGGCGTGGAACTCAGAGTGGTCACTAAGCGCGCGCCTACGGAAGCGGAAATGAAGGATCTGCAGTTTGCATGGAAAGTGTGCAAGCACGTGAAATCCAATGCCATTGTGTTTGCGAAGGACGGCGCTACGCTGGGCGTGGGCGCAGGACAGATGAGCCGCGTCGATTCCGCGAAGATTGCCATCGCCAAGGCGCAAACGTCGCTGCAGGGAACCGTGGTGGCCTCCGATGCATTCTTCCCGTTTTCGGACGGAGTGGAGGAATCGGCCAAGGCTGGAGCAACGGCGGTGATTCAGCCGGGCGGCTCAGTGAAGGACGCGGAGGTGATTGCGACGGCGGACCGGCTGGGGCTCGCCATGACATTTACGGGCATGCGGCACTTCTTGCACTGAGACTGTGCGCTAACGGGTCAGAGCAGGCTGTCCGGCAGAGCTGGTGGCGAACCAATGCCGGGTTCGATTGCACATGCTACAGACCGATAGCATCACCGGCACCTCGATCAATACTCCTACGACCGTGGCGAGAGCCGCGCCCGAGCCTGCTCCAAAGAGAGCGATGGAAGTGGCGACCGCCAACTCGAAAAAGTTGCTTGCGCCAATGAGCGCGCCGGGAGCCGCTACTTGATACTCGACGCGAAACAGGCGCATCAAGAAATACGCAAGCGCGGAATTGAAATACACCTGAATCAGAATTGGTATCGCGATCAGCAAAACGTGAAGCGATTTCCCGGTGAGATTTTCGGACTGAAACGCAAAAATAAGAATCAGCGTGGCCAGCAGCGCCAGGATAATCACAAGAGAGACTTTCGGGAGCAGGACTGTTTCAAACCACTCTTTGCCGTGGCTGCGGATGAAAAAGGCTCTAAGCAAAGCGCCCATGGCTAAGGGAATCACGATGAACGCCACCACGGAAAGAAACAGAACCATGAAGGGAACCGCGAGTGAAGATGCGCCACCTACCAGAAAGCGCACGATCGGCGCGAATAATATCAGCATGATCAGATCGTTCAACGAGACCTGCACAAGCGTGTATGCGGGATCGCCGTCGGTCAAATAACTCCAGACAAAGACCATGGCAGTGCAAGGAGCGGCTGCCAGAATGATGGTGCCCGCTATGTACTGGCTGGCTTCGGCGGGCGAAATCCACGCGGTAAAAACGTGGCGGAAGAAAAACCAGGAGATAGCAGCCATGGAAAATGGCTTGACCATCCAATTGACGAAGAGAGTGATCAGCACGCCTTTTGGTTTTCGGCCGACCGCGCGGATCGAAGTGAAATCCACCTTCATCATCATGGGGATGATCATCAGCCAAATCAGGACCGCGATGGGCAGGTTGATCTGGCTGCCGGTGCCGAACTCCAGGCTGCTTGCGGATTTAACGAGTGTGGGGAAAAGCCTGCCCAGCAAAACACCAGTCACCATGCAGAGAAGGACCCACACGCTCAGATAGCGTTCGAAGATCTTCAATTTTCCCCTGATCTGGACACCGAGCGAAGAATCCTGCGGCATTTCGGTCATCGTTCGCCACCGATGCGGTCGACTTCCTTTTTAATGGCAAGCTGATCGAGGCTGGAAAGTGGAAGGCTCAGAAACAGGCCGATTCTGCGGTCCAACGTGAGGAACGCATCGCGGAAGGCGCGGTCGATCTGTTCGTTCGATCCTGCAACCGCGGCAGGATCGGGAACGCCCCAGTGTGCGGTCACCGGCTGGCCAGGCCATACGGGACAAACTTCGTTTGCGGCGTTGTCGCACACCGTAAACACAAAATCCATGCGCGGCGCGCCGGGCTTCGCGAATTCGTCCCAGCCTTTGCTGCGCAGGCCGCTGGTGGGCAATTCAGCGGATTCGAGCAGCTGAATAGCGTGAGCATTGACCTTGCCGGTGGGATGGCTCCCGGCACTGAATCCACGGAAATTGGATTTGCCGCGGTGATTCAGTATGGCTTCCGCGAGAATGGAACGAGCGGAGTTGCCGGTGCAGAGAAACAAGACGTTGTAGGTTTTATTCACGTTGATTCGGCTCGGGGACAGCAGGGAAGATCGACGCATCCTGGAGGGCAGTCGCAGGTTGCCGAAGCGGGCTTTTTTGCGCGGACGAAGGCGCTCATGAACTTGTCTTTGATCTGCGGGCCGACGGTGTCCGCGTCCAGACCGGCGGCGGTTAGAAACTCGCGCGCTTCTTCCGCCTGGTAAATTCGCGTTGGCTCCACGTCGATGGATTCGAAGTTTGCGGCTTGAAGTTTCTGGCGATATTCGGCTTCCTGCAGTGCTCCCGCGATGCAGCCGATCCATAGTTCCATACTCTTGCGCACTTCGCCAGGCACTTCGCCGCGAATGACTATGTCCGAAACGGCCAGGCGGCCGCCGGGCTTGAGCACGCGAAAAGCTTCGCGGAGCACGCGATCCTTATCACCGGAAAGATTGATCACGCAGTTCGAAATGATCACGTCGACCGTGTTGTCCGGCAGGGGAATGTTTTCGATCTCGCCTTTCAGGAATTCGACGTTTTCCACGCCTGCCTTTTTTTGATTTTCCCGGGCCAGCGCCAGCATGTCATCGGTCATGTCCAGGCCGTACGCTTTGCCGCCGGGAGCCACGCGTTTGGCGCAGAGCAACACGTCGATACCGCCCCCGGAGCCGAGGTCCAGAACGACTTCGCCGGGCTCCAATTTGGCGAGAGCTGTGGGATTTCCGCAACCGAGCGACGCGGCGATAGCATCGGCAGGGAGTGCTTGCTTATCGCGTTCGTCATAAAGGTTGCGGGTAATCGGGTCGCACCCGCTGAGAGTCGCAACGCCTCCGCAACACGCCGTTTGGCCTTCGGTTATGCGGCGCGCGGCCGCTCCGTACTTTTCCTGCACCGCTTCCTGCATGTTTTTTTCGCTCATGGTGATTCCTCGTATCAGGATTTCGAAATCTGGACGATGGCTTCCTCTGGAACCACGCGATTGCGCGTGCAGCATTCTTCGTAGAGGAAACCGAGAATTTCTTGCAGGGCCCCGGTGTTTGCCTTGTACCAGAGGAACGTGCCGGCGCGGCGAACCTCCACGAGGCCGACATGGCGTAATTTTTCCAGGTGATGAGACAGCGTGGAGCCCGGAATGCCCAATTCTTCCTGAAGTTCACCGGCCACCATCCCGGTGGGGTGCGCGGAGAGGAGCAACCGGACGATGCGCAGGCGGGCCTCGGCGCCTAGGGCGGCAAAGCGATCGGAGGCGCGGGCAACAAGAAGGGCATCAGGCTTTGGCATATTTCGATAATTGCAGAAATACAGTTTAAGCGCAATCGGTTTTTCCGTGCTGTTTTACTTCCGCCCGCGGACCGCTTCGCGCGCTACTGCGTTTGCTGAGTGCTTGCGCCTCGCCGGATTTTGCTGATCGATTTTGATTGCAAAATGGCGGCCGGGCCGCCGCACGCCAAAGGTTTCCGAAACCCTTCGTTGGGCCAGAACATCTCATAACTTGGGCCCCATGCTTACTTGCGAAATGCCGCCTTTTTCGCTTTTGACCCCACTCACCCTGCATGGGATACTTTCTGTTCCTGGACTTTTATGAAGCTAAACCGTTTTGTCTTCGCTTTTGCTCTGGCCGGTGTCTCCGTTTTACCTGCGTTCGGCCAGAATGCTCCCGCTGACCCCTTCGCCGGTCCTTCCGAGAAACTGACGCCGCGCGCCGATGCCTATTACAACTTCACGATGGGGCATCTGTACGAACTGCAATATGAGCAGACCAGCCAGCCGGAATATGCCACCAAGGCCATCGATGCTTACAAGAAGGCGTATGCCATTGATCCAAAGTCTCCGATCATCGGCGAGCGCCTGGCGGAAATGTACTGGAAAGCGCAGCGCGTTCGCGATGCGGTGAACGAAGCGAACGAAATTCTGAAGCACGATCCGGACGACCTGGCGACGCACCGTTTGCTGGGAAGAATTTACCTGCGCAGCCTGGGCGACATCAGTGGTTCCGGAGTGCAGACGGAAATGGTGGCGAAAGCGATCACCGAATATGTGCAGGTGCATCGCCTGGATCCTAGCGATCAGGAAGCGTCTTTGTGGCTGGCACGTTTGTACCGATTGCACAACGAGCCAGACAAGGCCGAGCAAGTGTTGCGGAAAATGCTGGAAGACGATCCGGGCAATGAGGCGGCCGCGGAACAGTTGACGCAGCTTCTTCTCGACGAGAACAAGGCTGACGAGGCGATCAAGCTGCTGGAAGACATGACGGCGCAATCGACTTCCGCGACGCTATTCGATTTGCTGGGTGACGCATACACACAGAATCACGATTACGCCAAGGCGGAAGTGGCATACCGCAAAGCCGTTGATCTCGATCCCACCGAACTGAATCATCTGCGCGGGCTCGGCCAGACGCTGCTCTCCGAGGAAAAATATTCGGACGCGCTGACGGTTTATCAGAAATTGATCGATTTGATGCCGGACGATTCGGACAATTATTTGCGGATGGCGCAGATTTACCGCGAGCTGCACCAACTGGATAAGGCGGAAGAGAATTTGGTGAAGGCGCGGCAGTACAACCCCGGCAGCCTGGAAGTTCTGTTCAACGAGGCGATGATTTATGAAGCGCAGGGACGCTACGACGACGCCATTCGCGTTATTTCCGACGCAATAACGGGAGTAAAGGCGCAATCCACGGTGCTGCCTTCGAACCGGAGGCGGCTCGCGGTGCTGTATCAGGAACTCGGCACGCTCTATCGCGACGTACAAAATTATCAGGCTGCGATTTACACCTTCCAGGAGCTAGGTCATTTGGGCGACGAAGAAGACCGGCGCGCGCGCTTGCTGATCATGGAAACCTACCGGCTGGCGAAGGACATGCCAAAAGCGCTGCAGGCCGGCAAAGAAGCTTTGGCCAAGTATCCGGACGATCGTGCGATCAAGTCCAGCCTGGCGCTGCTGCTGGGAGAGAATCAGCAAACGGATGAAGCGGCGAAATTGCTGGAGAGCGGCTTGAAGGGAACGGCTGCCGACCGCGATATCTATCTGAATCTCTCGCAGGTGTACGAACAAGGCCGGCGCTATCCGGAAGCGGAACAGGCCGCGCGCAAGGCTGAATCCTTGGCCAGCGAGCCGCAGGACAACGAAATCGCCTGGCTGTTGCTGGGCGCGGTGTACGACAAGCAGAAGCAATACGACAAAGCCGAGGAAGAATTCAAGAAGGCGTTGGGAGTGAATCCCAAGAACGCGCAGGTCCTGAATTATTACGGGTATATGCTCGCGGACCGCGGCGTGCGGCTCGACGAGGCGCATGACCTGATTCAGCGCGCGGTGGATCAGGAACCGTTCAACGGCGCGTATCTGGACAGTCTCGGCTGGGTCTATTTCAAGCAGAACAAACTGGAAGAGGCGGAATCGATGCTGCGTAAAGCCGTGGAACACGAACCGCGCGATCCGACCATTCGCCTGCACTTGGGCGATGTTCTTGCCAAACAGGGGCACATGGACCTGGCGGCCGTCGAGTGGGAAAAATCTCTGAACGAATGGCACCGCTCCTTGCCCGCGGACCTGGAAAGCGATAAAGTTGCGGAAGTCGAGAAGAAGCTCAACCAGGTGAAGCACCGCGTGGCACAGAAAACGCCCGCCACGGACGCCAAACCCTAATAAACTCCATGCGAGAAATTCGAATCCCAGCGTTCGCAAAAGTGAATCTGCGTCTGGACGTGCTGGGGAAGCGCGCCGATGGATACCACGAGCTGCGCACCATCTTTCACACTGTAACTTTGCAGGATACGTTGCGTTTTCGTCCACGGCGCGTGCAGGGCGTAGAGTTGCGCATCGAGGGTAACCAACAGCTTTCGCAGGAAGCAGCTGAGAAGAACCTGGTGTATCGAGCCGTGGATGCGTTGCGCCGCGAGCTGAAAATTCGACCCGGCGTGGAGATTTTGCTTCAGAAGAAGATTCCGGCGGGACGGGGGCTTGGCGGAGGATCGAGCGATGCCGCGGCGGCGTTGCTGGGCTACTTGCAATTCTCAGGCAAGAAGATTGAACCACTGCGGCTAATGGAGATCGCAGCCGGGTTGGGCGCGGATGTGCCGTTTTTCCTGCTGGGTGGACGTGCGCTGGGCATCGGCAAGGGTGACGAGACTTACCCGCTGCCGGACATTCCGAAGCTGACATTGCTGATTGTGTCGCCCAATGACATTCACGTACCGACCCCGGATGCCTATCGTTGGCTGCATGCGCCGGAATTGGCTTCGTTGACAAAATTCGCTGCGAACCATAAACTACTTGAGTTCTGTGCTCTGTGCTTGAGTGAGCAGGGAGAGCGGCTCTCGAACGATTTCGAAGGGGCGGTCTTCCGGCGATATCCCCGACTGAATAAAATCCGTCGGGCACTCCTCCAGGCGGGGGCGTCAGAAGCCTTGCTGGCTGGTAGCGGTTCGGCGGTGTTTGGAGTATTCCCGAGCCCAGCAAAGGCGCGCCGAGCCGTTGTCGGGTTCTCGCACGACCAGACCTTTCTTTGCGAAACGATCTCGCGAAGCAGGTACGCGCGAAAGATGAAAATCGCGATGGTGGTGTAACCTGCAGCGTCCTCTGGTGTTCTGACGTTCCTGATTCCACTCGGTACAGATCCGGCCAAGCCTGAAATAGTGTCATCGCAGAGCGGTGACGCGTGTGAGTCTGTCGTGAACGACGAACGATTCAAAATTTTCAGTGGAACCGCGAATCCGTTGCTGGCAGGCGAGATCTGCAAGCATCTGGACGTGCCGTTGGGCAAGGCGCTGCTCGGGCGCTTCAGTGACGGCGAGATTTATTTTCAGATACTGGAGAACGTGCGCGGCGCGGATGTGTTCGTGGTGCAGCCGTGTTCGTATCCGGTGGACAACCACCTGCTCGAGTTGCTGTTGATGATCGACGCGTTCAAGCGCGCATCGGCATGGCGAATCACCGCGGTTCTGCCGTATTACTGCTACGCGCGTCAGGACCGCAAGGACAAGCCGCGAGTTCCGATCTCCGCGAAGCTGGTGGCGGACTTGCTGGAAACGGCGGGGGCCAGCCGCGCGCTGACGCTGGATCTGCACGCGCCGCAGATTCAAGGGTATTTCGACGTGCCGGTGGATCACTTGTATGGCTCTCCGGTGCTGGTGGATTACTTCCGGCACAAGAAGTTGCCGAATTTGACCGTGGTTTCGCCGGACGCAGGCGGTGTGGAACGAGCGAGAGCGTTTGCGAAGAAACTGGATGCGCCGCTGGCGATCGTCGACAAGCGCCGCGTGGACCTGGACGTGACGGAAGTGATGAACCTGATCGGTGACGTAAAGGGACGCAGCACGCTGATCGTGGACGACATCATCGACACCGCGGGAACGCTGGTGAAGACGGCCGACGCGCTGATGCGCGAAGGCGCCACGCAGGTTTTCGCTGCATGCACGCATGCGATCCTTTCGGGGCCGGCCGTGGAGCGCATAGAGAATTCGAAGATCTCGGAAGTCGTGGCCACCGACTCGGTTCCGGTCTCGGAAGCAGCGCGGAACTTGAAGAAGCTGAAGATTTTGAGTGTTGCGGACCTGCTCGCCCGCGGCATTCGCTCGATTCATGAGGAGACTTCGATTAGCGAGCTGTTTATTTAATTGATCCGGCGGAAGTTTGCGCCGGAAAAGATTTCAGGGAAGGAAAGAAGCTATGGCAGACATTATCGTGCAAGGGGCGCCACGTACATTGCGGGGCAAAAATGAAGCGCGGCGTTTGCGGGTGACCGGAAACGTGCCCGCGACGCTGTATGGAGGAAAAGGCGAAGCGCTCGCGCTTGCGGTAAACACCAAGCAGGTGACCGCGATCCTGAGGTCGGAGTCCGGACATAACACACTCTTCCAGGTGGAATTCGCCGGGAAGCAAGAGCCGGCGATCGTGAAGGATTGGCAGGTCGATCCGGTTTCTGGGCGTCTGCTGCACGTGGACCTTTTGCGCGTGGCGATGGACGTTCGCATGCGCGTGAAGGTGCCGGTGCACACATTTGGCGATCCGACCGGCGTGAAGGTGCAGGGCGGCGTGTTCGAAGTGGTCACGCGCGAAGTCGAAGTGGAATGCTTGCCTGCGGACATCCCGACGGAGTTCAAGGTAGATGTGAGCGGCTTGGCGTTGAACCAGAGTTTGCGCGCGAGCGAGCTGCCGATCGACAGGGCCAAGATCAAGTTGATCACCGAGGCCAACACGGTGTTGGCGCACGTTGTGACTTTGCGTGTCGAGGAAGAGAAGCCCGCGGAAGTTGCCGCGACCGGAACCGTGCCGGCCGAGCCGGAAGTCATCAAGAAGGGCAAGAAGGAAGTGGAAGGCGAGGAAGGCGAGGAAGGCGCCAAGGGCGGCGAAAAAGCGGAAAAGCCGGAAAAGAAGAAGTAATTCTTTTTCGCGCGACTCGCTGCGGACTCTATGCGGCTCATTGTTGGCCTTGGCAATCCGGGCCCGGAATATCAGTGGACGCCGCATAACCTCGGTTTCCTGGCAGTGGATGAACTTGCCAACCGCAACGGGATTCGCGTGGAGCGTCCGGAAGCGCAGGCGCTGGTCGGCCTGGGAAAAGTGGCGGGGGACGAAGTGATCCTCGCCAAGCCGCAAACGTACATGAACCTTAGCGGCAATTCCGTGGGCCGGCTGATGGACAAGTACGAAGTGGAACCGGCGGAGTTGCTGTTGATGTTTGACGAGCGGGATTTGCCGTGGGGCATGATCCGCATCGGAGAACGCGGCAGCCCGGGAACACACAATGGGGCGAAATCGGTCACGAGCGCAGTAGGCACACAGGATTTCGCGCGCTTGCGGCTGGGAGTGGGACCGGGCCATGCGGTGGGCGATTTAGCGGCTTACGTGCTGCGGCCGATGAAGAAGGGCGAGTTGGAAGGCGCTGCGGAGATGCTGGTGACCGCGGGCGATGCGGTGGAGATGATTCTGACGCAAGGCATCGCGGCGGCGATGAACAAGTACAACCGGCGAATGCCGCCGCCGGAAGAGAAGTAGGGAAGCAAAACGCGGGATGCAGTTGAGACATTTCCGGGCTGAACACCTGGAGCAGCAAGAGAAGAAACGAGGTCATTATGGAAGAACGTTTGTACGATCTGGTCTTCATTATCCGCCCGGCGACGCCGGAAGAGGAAATCAAGAAAGTGCTCTCGACGCTGGAGCATGCGTGCACGGAAAAGGGCGCGAAGGTAGAGAAGGCGGAGACCTGGGGCACGCGCAAGCTGGCCTACAAGGTGATGAAGCACCGCGAAGGAATTTATTTTTACCAGCAGGTGCGCACGGGCAACAGCGAGCTGGTACATGAACTGGAGCGCCGCCTGGGCGTGCTGGACGCGGTGATCAAGTACCAGACCGTGCGTCTGGACGAAGACCTGAAGCGCCAGAAGAAGCTGGTGCACAAGCGCGAGTTGCGCGCCGCGCGGCGTCCGCGCCGCACGGCTCCTCCGGCCGCTCCGTCAGCGCCAACACCAGCGCCAGCGGCGCCGGTGGCCGAAAACACACAGGCATAATTTCGTGCAGGTTTGAAGAGTTTGGGTTGGAGCGCGCCGCGGCAGATGCCCGGTGCGACATCGGAAAGGTAGGAAGGTATGTCAGAGGAACAGAAGCAAGCTCAGGCTCCCGCGGCACCTGCCGTACGTGAAGGCGGCGACAGCGGCGCGAGTGCGCCAGCGGCCCCCAGCGGCCCGGGTGGACATAGTGGACCAGGTGGACAAGGTAGTCAGGGTGGCGGCCAAGGCGGAGGTCGGCGCGAAAGCGGGCATTCCGCCGGAGGCGGCGGAGGCCGTCGTGAAGGTGGCCCGGGTGGCGGAGGCGGCGGCCGCCGTGAAGGCGGCCCAGGTGGTCCCGGAGGTTCAGGCGGACCTGGCGGACCGCGCCGCGGCAAGCGGCAGTATTTCCGCAAGAAGAAAGTGTGCAAGTTCTGCGTCGAGAAGATGGATTTCATCGACTATAAGCGCGCGGACATTCTTTCGCAGTTCGTGCAGGAACGCGGCAAGATTCTGCCTCGTCGGATGACCGGAGTTTGTTCGCGTCACCAGCGCTGGCTCGGCGTGGCCATCAAGCGCGCGCGCAACATTGCGTTGCTGCCGTTTGCGGGAAGCGCGGCGGGAACGCAGGCGCCTCGCGCGGTTGAGGCTCCGAAGGCCTAAATTTCGAAAACGGCCCGTCTCGCCGCTCGACAGGTACAAAGGGCGGGCCCTACAAAAATTTTTCAGGAGATTCGTTATGCAGATTATTCTTCAGGAAGACGTTGAAAAGCTCGGGCACCGCGGCGACGTGGTTACCGTGAAGCCCGGCTATGCCCGCAATTTTTTGCTGCCGAAGAAGCTTGGCGTGGAAGCGACGCCAGGCAACATGAAGGCGCTTGAGCGCATTCGCGGCGCGTTGGCGAAGAAAACCGCCACGGAGTTGGATGCCGCCGGCAAGCAGGCGGAGCTGTTGCGCGGGGTTTCGGTGAAGTTCACGCGGAAGACCGGCGAGAACGACCAGATGTTCGGATCGGTCACCAGCGGCGATATCGCGGATGGACTGAAGGCACAGGGCTTCACGATCGACAAGCGGCAAGTGCAACTTGGGGAGCCGCTGAAATCGCTCGGCGAATTCCCGGTCACCGTGAAGGTGTTCCGCGATGTGACCGCGGAGATCAAGGTTCACGTCGACAAAGAAGTGTAATTTCGGGAAAACGGTTCGATTTTCACCTGGGGGCACGTCTGGCGTGCCCCTTTTTTATTTAGTGCCAGTGATTCGGTTTTGCGAATAACATCTCGGCAGGCTTTAGTAGAAAAGTTTTGCAGAGATTTCCTTCGCGATTCACAGGAGGTCCAATTGACCGCCGCATGTTTTTGCGAGAACCTTGCACCACGCTTGTGAAATGAAGTGCAGGCAGTTTGGCCGCCGTCGGAAATGGCGTTGCCAATGCGTTAGCAGTGTGTTATTACTAGCAATGATAGCGAAAGTAAGGCGAATTTAATAGAATTCATGCCCGTCGATTCCACTCTTGAACGCCCATTGCCGAATAATTTGGAGGCCGAGCGCTCCATCCTGGGCGCGATTCTCTTGGACAACAACGCGTTAAACACCGCGATTGAAGCGCTGAAGGCCGAGGACTTCTTCCTTACACAGCACCGACACGTGTTCCAGCAGATGATTACGCTGGGCGAAGCGCAGCAGGCCATCGATCTGGTGACGCTGACAGAGGAACTCCATCGCGTTGGCGAACTGGAGGCCGCGGGTGGCGCGCCATACCTGGCCAGCCTGATCGATGGCGTGGCGCGCGTTTCGAACGTGGAGCATTACGCCCGCATCGTGAAGGAAAAAGCGATGCTGCGCAATCTGATTCACGCCACCCATAACATCCAGCAGCGAGCCTTTGAAGCAGAAGAAGGCGCGGACGCGATCCTGGACGGCGCGGAATCCAGTATTTTCGCGCTGGCGGAAGATCGCGTGAAAGCGGGATTGCTTCCGATCAAGGAAATCGTTCGAGAGAATTTCGACCGCCTGGAAAAAATCTTTCGCGAAGGCAAGAGCATCACCGGCATTTCCACCGGTTACGGCGAACTGGACAAATTGCTCTCGGGCTTGCAGCCGTCGGAACTGATCATTCTGGCCGCGCGGCCTTCGCAGGGAAAAACGGCGCTGGCGCTCAATCTTGCAGAGAACATCGCGATTCGAGGCGGATTGCCGGTGGCGGTGTTTAGCCTGGAAATGTCCAAGGAATCGCTGCTGCAGCGCTTGGTTGCTTCGGTGGCGCAGGTGGATGCGCACAAATTCCGGTCCGGTCATCTGAGCCGCGAAGACTGGAAGCGCATGACGGAAGCGCTGAGCACGATTTCGTCTTCGCCACTGTGGGTGGATGATGCGGGCTCGACGAGCGTGCTGGAAATCGGAGCCAAGGCGCGGCGGCTAAAGCGCGATAAAGGCTTGTCCTTGCTGGTGGTGGATTACCTTCAGCTGATCACCGGGCGCGGGCGCTTTAATTCGCGCCAGGAAGAAGTGGCCAGCATTTCCCGCGGATTGAAGGGCCTCGCAAAGGAATTGCAGATACCGGTGCTGGTGCTCAGCCAGTTGACGCGCGCGCCGGAACGCGATGAACGCGGACCGCAACTTTCGGACTTGCGCGAATCGGGAGCCATCGAACAGGATGCGGACGTTGTGATGTTCATCTACCGTCCCGACTTCTTCAACTTGAATGCCACGCCGGAAGAACGAGACATGGCGGATATTCTGATCGCCAAGCAGCGCAACGGTCCAACCGACAAGGTGAAATTCGTGTTCCGCAGCCGGCTGACCCGTTTCGAAGAAGCCGCGCCGGACGCATTTTCACAATTTGCCGGCGGCGACGAGATGTAGTTCCGGGACACAGCGCGTCAGAGAAGCCACAGAAAATCGCCAGGATGAATCCGGGAAGCGCGGAGCAGGCAGAGCGCTTTCTTTCGACTCGTAATACAACTCATATCGATTCAATAGGTTGTAGATCGCGCGTGCTGGTAAAGGTGTGGCCGGATTCCGTGGCTGCACTGGCCGCAAACGTGCTCCTTTGCCTGTTGTCTTTCTCGCAGCGTGCTTTTGGAAGGCGCGCGCGAATGCCGTACACTAGATTTTTGCGGAAATTCCATGTCCAGAACCACAAAAAATCCTGTCGAATTCGTTGGCCGTCCGGTGTGGGCGGAAGTATCGCTCAGCGCGCTACGGCAAAATTTTGAAGCGATCCGCGTCTATGTGAACCCGCCCGCGGAGAAGCGCAAGACTCCACGCAAGGTTCTTTCTATCGTGAAAGGCAATGGTTACGGCCACGGCGGGCCGGAAGTATCTAAGGCACTCGAAAAGTTTGGGTCCGACTGGTTTGGAGTTGCTTCCGCTGGGGAAGGCATGGAGCTGCGCAAAGCGGGCGTGCGTAAGCCCGTTCTTGTACTGGGCGGTTTCTGGCCGGGCGAGGAAAAAAATCTGATCGAGCACAACCTGACGCCCGCAATTCACCGCTGCGAACATCTGGCGATCTTCAATGCCGCCGCCGCAAAGGCTCGGAAACGCCACGTGGGGGTTCATCTGAAGATTGATACGGGGATGAACCGGCTGGGGCTGTCGCCGAAGGACATGGATTGTTTCGCGAACCAGTTGGCCAAGTGCAAGCATCTGGAACTCGGCGGTACGTTCACGCATCTTGCTTCTTCGGAAGTGCTGACCGACACCCCGATAGGTCACCAGACAGCGGGACAATTGGAACGCCTGCACGGAGCCACCGATCGCTTGCGGGCGCTCGGAGTTTCTCCGGGAATCGTGCACATCGCCAACAGCGCGGCAATTGCAGCGCGGCCGGAGAGTTGGGCGGACATGGTGCGCCCCGGAGCACTTCTCTACGGTTACCATCCAGGATTCGATCCGATGGAACGGCGCTTCGAGTTTGAAACGAAACTCTCGCTGCGTCCGGTGATGAGTTTGCGCGCGCGTCTTGTGAATGTTCGCTCCGTGGCGAGCGGCGCGAGTGTGGGCTACAACGCGAGTTGGGTGGCGAAGCGGCCTTCTGTCGTCGCCGTTCTATCCGCCGGTTACGGAGACGGAATCCATCGCTCGCTCGGCAATCGGGGCACTGTCGCTATTCGCGGCTACGTTGCGCCGATCATAGGGATCGTGTCCATGGATGTGGTTATGCTCGATGTTACGGACGTGCCGGACGTGGCCATCGGAGATGTTGCGACGGTGTATGGAACTGACGGCAGCAACATTTACCCTGCAAATGTGGTGGCGCGCAGCATCGGCACCGTCACTTCCGACCTGATTTCCGGTGTCAGCCGCCGCGTGAAACGTTTCTACCTTCCGTAACTTCGTGGTTGCCTCGAACGCGACCACCCTTTCTTCACTTGACGAGACCCTCATCCGAGGAGTATACAGTTCACCACGTTAACTGCTCGGGTACGATTTAATGCCGAAATTGTCCGGCATCATTCCACCGGAGCAAACGAATCCCGCTGGATGGCGAGGTCTCGTGGGACAAGGCAAGTTCCATCGCAACAGCAGTGCGCCGCAGAATTCATCTTCGTATCCTGGCGCAGTTCCGGAAATTGATTCCGGCCCTCCGGAAACGCCCTCAAAGTATGGTTTCCTCGGGCGTGGGTGGGATTTCTGGGCCATGCGGCTGGCGTTGATTGGCGCCACGTGCGTCGTCTGTTACAGCCTCGGTCCCTTTGGAATGCATGGTCTGCCCGCGGCCGGGTTGGGCTTCCTGGTGGCCATGATCATTCTGCTTGCGGAATTGCGTTTGCGCCGCGCAGAGATCAGCGGGCTTGTGGCAGGAACAGTCGGTGCAGTCGTCGGCCTGCTCGCGTCCCTGCTTCTCACGATGGTGATCTCTCGCACTGCGGAACCAGAACCCACGAAGTCCTTCCTGGAATTCACTTCACTCTTTGCCTTCGGTTATCTCGGCCTGGTCGTCGGCGCTTCCCAGGGAAAAGCGCTGCGGCACATTCCCTTGCCAAGCTCCGTGGAACTTCCTGCGCCCGCGTTGCGCGGCGTGAAATTGCTGGATACCAGTGCGCTGATTGATGGACGCATCGCCGATATTTGCGAGACGCATTTTCTGGACGGCACGCTGGGCATTCCGCGTTTTGTGTTGCACGAATTGCAGCAAGTGGCGGATTCGTCGGACTCTTTGAAGCGCCAGCGGGGCCGCCGCGGGCTGGAAGTGATCGAACGCATGAAGAAAATGACTTGGCTGGACCTGCGAATTCTGGATGAGGACTTTCCCTGCACCCCCGCGGTGGATCAGAAACTGGTGGAACTGGCGCGCTCTTCGGGTTCAAAAATTGTGACCAATGATTTCAACCTGAATAAAGTCGCCCGCGTGCAGGGAATTTCGGTTCTGAACGTGAATGAATTGGCCAACGCGATGAAACCCGCGGTGCTGCCCGGCGAATCGATGCGCGTTCTGATTCTGCGCGAAGGCAAGGAATCCACCCAGGGTGTTGCGTATCTGGATGATGGCACGATGGTGGTGGTGGATGGAGCGCGGCGGCATATCAACCGCACAATTGAAATCGTGGTTACGTCGACGCACCAGACTCCGGCGGGAAAGATGATCTTTGGCCGTACCGAGGAGCGCGCCGACTCTTCGGCAACGCGGGTGGCCGCGGTAGGCATCGTTCCCGAGGCTACGGCCGGCTCGACCGCATCGCGCTTTGAGGCGTGCCCGCCGCCTTACGCGGGTCGAGAACCGCTGTAGCGATCCAAGTAGTTCTGCCGAGCGTTGTGCCTTACTCGATATGGGCCGTCATTTCTCTTCCAGGCTCGCCTTGAGGTACACTCTCCTTTCTGCAACCCGGACTTAAGCCGCCAAAACTCCGCTTCAGCCGGACTGCTTTCATCCTATGAGTGCAATTGCCGCCATTTTACCCGCCGCCGGTCTCGGCACGCGCATGGGCCACGAGACGCCGAAGCAATTTCTGGAACTCGATGGCGTGCCCATCGTGATTCACACTTTGCGGCGCATCGCGGCGTGCCCGCTGATCAGCCACATTATTGTTGCCACTCGTGCAGACGTCGTGGAACGCCTGGATGCGCGTATTCGCGAGGAAAAGTTCAAGCAAGATGTCCGCGTGGTGAAGGGGGCGGACTCCCGACAGGGATCGGTCAGCCAGGCGCTGAAGCATATTCCGGAAGATACAGAGCTGGTGGTTGTGCATGACGCGGTGCGGCCGTTCGTTACTGTTGAGCAAGTCACGCGAGTGATTGAGGAAGCGCGCCGCTGCAAAGCCGCCATTTTAGCTATCCCCGCGATGGACACAGTGAAGGAAGTGAAGCGCGCCAGTTTGCCGGAAGATGTGGCGTTGATCACCGCGACGATTCCGCGGGAGCGCGTAGTGCTGGCGCAAACTCCTCAGGTTTTCGAAACGCAGCTTTTGAAACAGGCGTTCGCGGATGCCGAAGTGGATGGCGTAAACGCGTCCGACGAAGCCGGGCTTGTCGAAAAGCTTGGTCACGAAGTACACGTCGTGCAGGGTTCCGAGCGCAATATTAAAATTACCAAGCCCGCGGACATGGACCTGGCACGCTTTTACCTTCACGCTGAGCAAAAAAAGGCATGAGCACGCGCTGCGGGATTGGCTATGACCTGCATCGGCTGGCCGAAGGGCGCAAGCTAATCGTTGGCGGGATCGAAGTGCCTTTTGATAAGGGACCTGTGGGGCATTCGGACGGCGACGTCTTGGCGCACGCATTGTGTGATGCGCTTCTGGGCGCGGCGGGGTTGGGCGATATCGGTACGCACTTTCCGGACAACGATCCGAAGTGGAAAGGCGCCAACAGCCTGCTGTTTCTCGAACGCGCGCGCAAACTTCTGGACGAAAAACATCTTGTTATCGAGCACATCGATGCGGTGGTGATCCTGGAGCGCCCGAAGTTGGGGCCGCATTTCCCGAAGATGACAGAAGCGCTGGCGAAAGCGCTTGGCGTGCCGGCGGAGAAAATTCATCTGAAGGCCAAGACCAACGAGGGCGTGGACGCGGTTGGGCGTGGCGAAGCGATTGCCTGCCACGTGGTGGCCACCCTGGCGCTGTAGCCGGGGCTGAGTTTACCAGCGCTGCAGCTTTTCCGACACGCATCCTTGATCAAAAATAGGCGTTAAACTCGTTCCATGGCATCGTCCGAACATATTCAGCCTCATCCCCCAAGAGAAAATTTGTTTTCGGCGAACGATGTGCGAAAAATTCTGAGCGAGCGCGGATGGCTATCCGGCAATCCCTCCGCGGAGCAACTCGCTTTTTGCGAACGAGCCGCTGCGCTGCTTGGTCCGCAGACTGCGGATGCCAATGAACTCGCCGAGCTGTTGTTTCTGATCTTTCATTACGACGCCGCGACGATATTGCAAACGGTGGAGGCGCATGCGGTGCTTGCGCGTACAGGAGCTCGCGAAGTGGTGCGGCAACTTGCACTCTTTTTATTCGATCCTGTGCCGTTCGACTCCGAGAGATTCAAGGAAGTGGTTACGCTGCTGAAGGAGAGATTCGATTTGCGGAGCCGCGATTTGTTTCATCCGCTGCGGCTCGCGCTGGCTGGTCGTTCGGGTGAAGGCGAACTGGATCGTGTAGTTCTTTTGCTGGATGAAGCGGCGGCGGTTTCCTTTGCGGTTCCCGTGAAGCCGGCGAGAGTGCGCATTCTGGAGTTTTGCGCTGCGGTTGATTAGGGTGGCCCGGCAAGCTGGTGTGGCCAACTTTCAACTTTTTGGATTCGACTGTAGACTTTGGTTTCATGGACCGACTTACGGGAATTCATGCCGTTCGCGAAGCGTTGGAAGCCGGTAGTACGTTCGACCGCATTGTGATTGCGAAAGGGCGGCAGGACTCGCGCGTGGAAGAAATCGTGCAACTGGCGCGCGGGCGCGGCATCGCGGTGCGCTTCGAAGATCGCGGGCAACTCGATCGCCTGGCCAACACGCGCGATCATCAGGGTGTCGTGGCCATGGTTGCCGCGCGCGCGCCCGCTACGTTGGAAGATATCATTGCGAACGCCAATCAATCGAAGGGGCAGCAGGGCCTGATCGTTCTCCTGGACGGCGTGGAAGATCCGCACAATTTGGGCGCGATTGTTCGCACGGTGCTGGCCGCCGGTGCGCATGGCGTCGTAATCCCGGAGCGGCGAGCCGTCGGCCTGACGGATACGGTGGCGCGTGCATCCGCGGGCGCGCTCGCGCATCTGCCGGTGGCGAAGGTGACGAACCTGGCGCGAGCCATGGAAGATTTGAAAGAGGCTGGTTATTGGTTGGTGGGTCTGGACGAAGCCGGGGAGAAAAGTTACACCGAGGTGGATTACACCACGCCGACCGGGATCATCCTGGGTGGCGAAGGGAGCGGGTTGCACGAGCTTACACGCAAGCGCTGCGATTTCGTGGTCTCGCTGCCGACCACGGGGCCCGTAAAATCGCTAAATGTATCGGTGGCTACGGGAGTTGTGTTGTTCGAAGCGATTCGACAGAGGCGCGCGCCGAAATGCTAGCGCGTGGGTCGCTGGCCGGCTTTGGGTGGGAAAGGCCCGGCCTCGGAAGGCGGCCCTACAGAGGCAAGAGGCCGGCACACGTGGCGTTCACTTGTTGCTTAAAACTTAAAACTTAAAACTTAAAACTTAAAACTCCTTTACTTCTCTACTTATCGTAGCGAATCAATGAAAACACATCGAGGCCAGGCAACTTGAAGCGGCCGCTCAG
>Ga0210383_10000910_pt1 | contig 27262 bp, 19 predicted proteins | sample IncBWC14OmetaG_FD_160072 | JGI IMG/M metagenome (GOLD analysis project Ga0210383, IMG submission 160072) | Forest soil microbial communities from Barre Woods Harvard Forest LTER site, Petersham, Massachusetts, United States - Inc-BW-C-14-O ... | reverse complement strand
CGTCGACCTGCGCCTCCGCCTTGGCTTCCCCGTTCAACGCGCCCAGTGCCGATACCCGCACCACCGGCACATCGTCGCCCGGAAACTTGTAGGTCTTCAGCAGTTCGCGCACTTCGAGCTCAACCAGTTCCAGCAGCTCAGGATCATCGACCGCATCAACCTTATTCAACGCCACCACCAGATACGGCACGCCGACCTGGCGCGCCAGCAGTACGTGCTCACGCGTCTGCGGCATCGGACCATCTGTCGCCGCGACTACCAGAATGCCGCCATCCATTTGCGCCGCGCCCGTGATCATGTTCTTGATGTAGTCGGCGTGGCCCGGGCAATCGACGTGCGCGTAGTGCCGGTTCGCCGTCTCATACTCGACGTGCGCCGTGGCAATGGTGATGCCGCGCGCCTTTTCTTCCGGCGCGTTATCGATCGAGTCGAAAGATCGGAACGTGTTCTTCGGATTATGCTTCGACAAAACCTTGGTGATGGCCGCCGTCAACGTGGTCTTGCCATGATCGATGTGACCAATCGTTCCTACGTTGCAGTGCGGCTTGCTGCGATCAAATTTTTCTTTCGCCATAACTCAGCTCTTAGCTCCTAGCTCTTAGCTTCTAGCTCAAAACCAAATCTTCTTCGCTTCCGTCGTCCAACCTCTCGTAATAGGCCCCGAGAAATTGCTCTCTCTCGATCAGTCCCTTGGAGCGAAGCCACCGCTCAAACTCTTCAAATTCGACCTGGACCCGGTCCCGAAAACGCTCGAAGTTCCGATGCCACGCCCAACTATCTTTCACTCGATACTGCCGCGCCTCGGGGACTTCGCACCATACTTCGGTGAACAGATACCCGTCAGCCCCGAACAGCAAGCTTGCCCACCGGCCGCCCACACTGAAAGCGGCTTCAAACTCTGCCCGCCGGCCGTCCGCAACCCAAAACCTTCGATCCACCACAAACTTCTGATCCGCCTTCTGGTGAGCGAACCGCGGGGAGTGCAGTCACTTCGCAGTCCCTTGCACCTTCGCGATGATTTCCTCCGCGACGGAACGCGGAGCCTCCTCATAGCGCGCAAAGTGCATTGAATATTCCGCGCGGCCCTGCGTCGAAGAGCGCATGTGAGTCGCATAGCCAAACATTTCCGCCAGCGGCACGATGGCCTTGATCACCTGCGAACCGGCGCGATGCTCCATGCCTTCGATGCGACCGCGGCGCGAGCTTAAATCACCCATGATCACGCCGGCATAATCTTCCGGCGTCACTACTTCGACCGCCATCACCGGCTCCAGCAGCACAGGAGACGCCTTGCGCGCAGCTTCCTTGAAGGCCATCGATCCGGCAATTTTGAACGCCATTTCGTTCGAGTCGACGTCGTGATAGCTGCCGTCATACAGCGTGGCCTTGACATCGACCATCGGGTATCCGGCGAGAATGCCGCCTTCGAGCGCTTCCTGAATGCCCTGATCGATCGGCTTGATGAATTCCTTGGGCACCGAGCCGCCCGTCACGTCGTTCACAAACTCGTATCCCGTCCCGGCCGGTTGCGGGTCGAGATAAATCTTGGCGTGCCCATACTGGCCGCGTCCGCCGGTCTGGCGAATGTATTTGCCTTCGGCTTCGGCATGCTTGCGGATGGTCTCGCGATACGCCACCTGCGGCTTGCCGACATTGGCCTCAACCTTATACTCGCGCATCATGCGGTCGACGATGATTTCCAGATGCAACTCGCCCATGCCGCTGATGATGGTCTGTCCGCTGTCGGGATCGGTGTGAACTTTAAAGGTAGGATCTTCCTGCGCCAGACGCCCCAGCGCCATGCCCATCTTTTCCTGGTCGGCCTTGGTCTTCGGTTCCACAGCCACCGAAATTACCGGCACGGCAAACGTGATCGACTCCAGCGCGATGGGATGATCTTCGTTGCAGATGGTATCGCCGGTCGAGACGTTTTTCATGCCGACGGCGGCGCAAATGTCGCCCGCCAGAATTTCGCTGATCTCTTCCCGCTTGTTGGCGTGCATCTTCAGCAGACGCCCAATCCGCTCCGTCCGGGTCGTGCGCACATTCAACACGGAGTCGCCGGTCTTCAGCTGCCCGGAATATACGCGAATAAAGGTCAGTTGCCCGACGAAAGGATCCGCCATGATCTTGAACGCCAGCGCCGAGAACGGTTCTTTGTCGGCAGCCTTCCGCGTAATCGCTTCCCCATTATCGGGATTCGTGCCATGGGTTTCCGGCACATCGAGCGGCGACGGCAGATAGTCGACCACCGCATCCAGCAGCGGCTGTACACCCTTGTTCTTGAACGCCGTGCCCACCACCACCGGAAATACTTTCAGCGCAATGGTTGACTTGCGCAGCGAGGCGCGCAGCGCGTCCGCGCTGATCTCTTCGCCTTCCAGAAATTTGTGCAGGATTTCGTCGTCGTTCTCGGCAATGCTCTCCACCAGCTGGGCGTGAAACGCTTCCGCTTTCTTCTTCAGGTCAGCGGGAATTTCTTCGGTAATATATTCGGCGCCCATGGTGTCGTCCTGCCACACGATCGCCTTCATGTTGATCAGATCAACGACGCCCTTGAACTTGTCTTCCTGGCCGATGGGAAATTGAATCGCGACGGGCTTGGCACTGAGGCGTTTGCGGATGGTATCGACGGCATGCTCGAAATCGGCACCCATCTTGTCAATCTTGTTAATGAAGCAAATTCGCGGGACGCCGTATTTGTCGGCTTGGCGCCAGACTTTTTCCGACTGCGGCTGCACTCCGTGCACCGCGTCAAACACGGCAACAGCGCCGTCGAGTACGCGTAACGACCGCTCGACTTCCGCCGTGAAATCGACGTGCCCGGGGGTATCAATAATATTGATGCGAATGTCGCGCCAGGTGCAGGTCGTCGCCGCGGACGTGATCGTGATGCCGCGCTCCTGCTCCTGCTCCATCCAGTCCATGGTCGCAGTGCCTTCGTGCACCTCTCCGATGCGGTGCGTCTTTCCCGTATAAAACAGGATGCGCTCCGTCGTAGTGGTCTTGCCGGCATCAATGTGGGCCATGATGCCGATGTTTCTGCAGCGTTCTAATGGGACTGTTCTGGGCACGGCTCTCTAACTCTTTCTGGGGCTCTTGAAAAATTAAGCTTCTAGCTTCTAGCTTCTAGCCACTAGCTTCTAGCCAAACCGAACTGCCAGCCCTCGTGTTTTAGCTAGCAGCTAGAAGCTTAGGAGCTTCTTCTTACCACCGGTAATGCGCGAACGCCTTATTGGCTTCCGCCATGCGGTGTACATCTTCCTTCTTCTTGATGGCGGCGCCTTTTCCGGCGGCGGCGTCCAGCAATTCATTGGTCAACTTCTCAACCATTCCCTTTTCGCCACGCGCGCGCGCGTAAGTAATCAGCCAGCGAATCCCCAGCGATGTGCGGCGGTCGGCATTCACTTCCACCGGCACCTGATAGTTCGCGCCACCGACGCGGCGGGTTTTGACCTCGAGCAGCGGCTTGGCGTTTTCGACGGCTTTCTTGAACAGCTTCAGCGCTTCGTCGCCGCCTTTTTCCTGCACCTTGGCCAGGGCCTCATAGAAGATGCCTTCAGCGGTCGAGCGCTTTCCCTGCCACATCATCGAGTTAATAAACTTCGTCACCAGATCCGATTGATACACGGCATCGGCCGGGACGGTCCGCTTGGCGATATGTCCTTTACGAGGCATTCAGCTTTAGCTCCTCAACTGCAGTTTCCAGTTTCCGGTTTCAAAACCAAAACGCTCAGACTGGAAACCGGAAACTTTCTTAGCCCTTCTTCGGGCGCTTGGCGCCGTACTTCGAACGTCCCTGCATGCGGCCGGCAACGCCCACCGCATCCAGCGTGCCGCGAATCACGTGATAGCGCACGCCCGGCAGATCTTTCACGCGGCCCCCGCGGATCAGCACAATCGAGTGCTCCTGCAGGTTGTGGCCGACGCCCGGAATGTAGGTGGTCACTTCAATTCCGTTGGTCAAGCGCACGCGCGCCACTTTACGCAAAGCCGAGTTCGGCTTCTTCGGCGTCTGCGTGTACACGCGGGTACAAACGCCGCGCTTCTGCGGACATCCCTGCAACGCGGGGCTGGCCGTTTTGTAACGGGGCCGCTTGCGGCCCTGAGCTACCAACTGGTTAAACGTAGGCACTCTTCATCACTCCTCAGCCGCGCGGCAATCCTGCTTCAACTGCCGGCTCGCGCAGCACCGCTCAAATCCAAATGCTGTGAGACGCGCATCCGTAGGCATGGAAGGCTCAAGTTTCGAGCCCAGCCATTACTTCTCACCGCGCGGGTTCGCTTTCGCCTACTCGCGCCAGAGAGATTCTGGATTCCCTTAGAACTTCGTTTTGCGCTGCCGACGGTGGCGCCCGGCCAAACCCCGGGGGCACTCCGTTTCGTCAGCCTTGCCCTGCATATCCTTCCACAAAAGGGCGGAAGGCACCGCAGGAACGTTTCAGCGAGGAAAGTTTCCGAAGCTACAAACCATTCGGAAACGTATTTCTCTTCGTCTATGCTCCACTGCAAGTTTTCTGTGCACACTGCTGCACACCAAAACTCACAGCACACAGCAAGCCTGGATGTACTCGCGGAACCAAACTACTATAGCAATTTGTTGCAAACATCGTCAACCCGTGTTTTTGCATCCCACTATGACGGAAACTGGAAGGCATGACGAGACGTGGTTGCGTGAGTTGAACAGGTGCATTCCTGCGAGAGATCCTTCGCAAGGAACGCTCAGGATCTCGGCAGGAGGCTCCCGCGCGCAAAGATCGCGCGCTCAATCCTCCTAGACGCCTCGACTTGCCCATTCGGTCTCCAGCCTCTACACTACAAGTTTTCCAATTCATTCAACGGCCCGTGTTGCGCCACGGCGGCGCGAGGCCGGATAACGCTCAAAGAGAACGGTCCAAGAGGAAGAGGGGTGCATGGGTCGGTCGCATTCGAACGCTTGGCGGTTGATGGTCGCAATCCTTTGTCTGTTGAGCATCGGCGGATGCGGGAAGGCCTCCAAGCCTGGCACCGCGCCGTCTGCCACCAGGGTGAACCTCAACCCGGGGAACAACCTCTCTCTGGCCGTGGGCGGCACGCAGGTGTTTACGGCTTCCGCGCAATCCGGTTCCGGCGGCACGATCAATACTCCGATCACCTACACGTCGAGCGACACTTCTATATTGACGATCGCGCCCAATGGCGTGGCCTGTGCCGGCCACTTCGACATCGCTTACACCACTTGCACCGGCGGAGCCACCGGATTGGCCCTCGTAACCGCATCGGCGCTCGACGCCAACAGCGCTCCTACCTGGGTTTTCGTGCATCCTCCGATCGACAACATCACCGTCACTGGCACCACCCTGAACGGGGCTCCGATTATTGAGCCCTGCCTTTCCCAGACTCAGTCGATGACCGTGGAGGCCCACGCTTTCAGCCAGGGTACCGACATCACGGCCTCGGTGGGTCCGTTTGTTTTTTCGGCGAATAACCAAACGGTGGTGAACCTGGTCCCGCTCGAGCATAGCGTGATCAATCCCGTCACTGCTCAACCGACGTCGATCCCCACCAATCAGGCCACGGCAACTGCGCTGTTTCCTGGGATCACGCAGATCTATGCCTCCGCGGGCGGCGTTTCCAGTTCTTCCTTCCAGCAGCCGATTTACCAGAACGCGCAGGGCACGACTTCGCCGGTGCTTGACTTCTTCGCAACCTGTCTTATCAAGACCGTCTCACTCGATATCGGCTCGGGATCGCAGATCACCAATCAAACCACCTTCGTCACCGCAAAGGGCACCACGGAACCGGTCACGGCGGTGTTGACCGACGTCATGGGTTACACTTCTCTGCCCTCAACAAGCGGCAGCATCGTCCTTAGCAAGATCCCACTCACCTGGAGTTCGTCGCAGCCCGGCGTTATGGCTGCGGCCAGTGGATGCCTGCAAACCTGCACCATCGCGACTCCGTTAGCGGGCTCCGGGGCCGTATCGGCTTCGTGCAGCCCGCCCACCTGTAACATCGGATTCCCCTACGTGCCCCCGTCTCTTACTGGCTCGGCCTCCGATCCCTCGTCGCCGCTGTCCCAGTGCAACGCGTTCTTTGCCACACCGACGTTCAACTGCCAGCAACTCATCCCCGCCCCGGTTTACGCCGAGACAGCCATCTCCGGGCTGATCACCGGCGCCCCCGTCTCACCCACCGTGCTCGCCACCAGCACTGGTTGCGAGCCCGTAGCTCCGGTAACCTGCAGCACTTCCGTTTATAACGTCTCCACGTTGAAGGCCGTCGCGGGCAATCAATTTCCGTTGCCGGTTTCGCCGAATTCTCTGCGCTTCGATCTTGCCGGCGATAAAGCCATCATGGGCAGTCAGTTCGGCGCTCAGATCGTCAACCCGGCAAACTTGGGCACGAATAGCAGCCCTTACGTCGCCTTGAGCACGGTAACCGGAACCCTGCTGGGCATCTCCGACAATGGAGGCGTCGCAGTCTTCTCCGATACAGCGCAGAGCGTGAATCAGACCTATGTCGTCGGCCTTGCCAACATCAATTCGCCGGCCATCACCCCGCTGAATATTTCCGATCCCGTAGCGGCCGGTTTCTCGCCCGATGCATTGAACTCATTCATCTTCGGCAACGGCGGGAGTTCGATGTACGTGTATTCGACGGTGCAGGGTCTGCGGGGACCGATTGACTTGTCGGGGCCGGCCAACGCGAACACTGTAGCGTTCTCGCCCAACGGCGCCTTCGCGTTCGTGGCCGAGGCCGCCGCCAATGCCAACCCGGCCAATCTGACGGCATTCAACAATTGCAACGACCAGGTTTCGGCCAGCCCGACTCTCGTTCCCGCGATCTTGCCGCTGCCGCACAATCCTCTTTTCTTGCAGGTTTTGCCCGGCGTACATATCGAAGGCACCGACTCTTATGGATTCCAAATTCCCGACGGAGTCCACGTGTTAGTGCTGGACGCGAGCGGTTTCGACGTCGTCACCGCCGCGACCTCGGCGGCACAGCCCGGAACCATCTGTCCCCAGACGCTGACCTTCATCAGCAACGATCCCGTGCACCCGGCGCAGCGCATCGAGTTGGGCCAGGGAACGCTGCAGCCGTTGAATTTCTTCGTGACCGCCGACGCCTCGCAGATCTACATCGCAGCCACGGGCAATGCCAGCATCCTGATCTACGATTTCGGCGCAGGTTCGGTAACCAGCGGAATCGAGCTCACGGGCAACGCCACTCCCATCGCCGCCCAGGTATCGGTCGATACCGGCACCATCGTGGTCGCGGGCAGCGATGGCATGATGCATGTCATCACCACCGCTCTCGGCGGCAGCGACCAGTTTCAGGTCGTCTTCCCCGACCTGCCCAACTACCTGAACCCCTTCTGCACCTACACGCCGGGCTCGCCCTGCGCCCTGAGCCTGCTGGCGGTTAGACCGTAAAGCAGAGGTCGGTGATCAGTGGCTTGGTAGTCAGCTCTTTGGTTTCGTGCGGAATTTGTAGACGGTTCTGAATCGATTTCGATTGTTGATTTCTGATTTCCGATAGTTGCTTGGAAAGCTGAACGCGGGTTTCGATTTTTCCATGGGAAATCAACAATCGCGCGGGGCTGCGAGAAAGAACCGAGAACTGATCACTAGCCAACTGGCCCCTGCCTTTAAACCTTCTCCAGTTCCTTGCCCACGCTGTCCAGCACTCCATTCACGAAGTGCACCGACTCCGGACTGGAAAATTTCCGCGCAATCTCGAGGGCCTCGTTGATCACCACCGCCCGCGGAGTCTCCGGATAAGCCATCAACTCAGCCACCGCGGCGCGCAGCAGATTGCGATCCACCGCCGCCATGCGCTCCATGCGCCAGTGTTCGGCATGCCGTTCAATCAGCCCGTCGATTTCCGCATTGCGGTCGGTGGCCACGCGAAACAGATCGTCGGCAAAGCCGCGCACTTCGGCGCTAGCCGTCCCATTCTCAGCCCAGAACGTCCGCCGCACCTGCTCGGCATCCTGCTTGCCCATGTCGGACTGAAACAACATCTGCAGCGCCAGTTCTCGGGATTTTCGGCGAGTACCCATATTTTGAAGGACTAGAGACTAGAGGCTAGGGGCTAGTTTACTTGAGCGACGCTCAAGGACGGCGTGTATTCTTGCGGTTTGATTTCTTCTTGTCATTCCGAACACGCGCAAAGCGCGGGTGAGGAACCTGCTTTTTTCTGGCCACTGACCGCTGACCACTGACCACTTGTTGCAGCGCCGCCATCTCCACCGCCGCCAGCGCCGCCTCAAATCCCTTGTTCCCCATCTTCAGCCCGGCGCGATCAATAGCCTGCGCTAGGTTCTCGCAGGTCAGCACTCCGAACGCGTGCGGCACGCCCGTCTGTTGCGCCGACTGCCCAATCCCGCGCGTGACTTCATTGACGATCACATCATAATGCGCCGTATCGCCGCGCAAAAGGCACCCCAAACAAATGACGGCATCGTATTTCCGGGTCTCAGCCAGAGTCCGCGCCGCTGACGGAATCTCAAACGCCCCCGGCACCCGCACAACGTCGATATCTTTCTTTGCAGCGCCCGTACGCAGCAGTCCATCGCAAGCGCTCAGCAGCAGCCGCTCCGTGATGAACGCATTAAACCGTGCCGCCACAATCGCAAAGCGCTTGCCCGAAGCATCAAGCTCCCCCTCGATCGCATGAACCCCAGACTCAGGAGGCGATTCAATTTTCAATTTGATTTTCTTCTCCGTGACTCAGTGCCTCCGTGGTGAATTCGTTCCTGGTCAGCAAAATGGGTATCGGCGAGGAAGAAGTTACTTCTGCATTCTGACTTCTAACTTCTTACTTGCCTTTGAAAACCGCAGCCCGCTTCTCCAGAAACGCTTTCGTTCCCTCGGCCTTGTCCTCGGTCGCGCAGCACACGGCAAACAGAACCGCCTCCAGATAAAGCCCCTCGGCCAAAGTCATCTCCATACCTTTGTTAACGGCCTCCATCGCATACTGCACGGCCAGCGGAGCATTCGCAATAATCTTGGCCGCAATCGCCTCTGCCCGCGGAATCAGTTCCGCTGGCGCGGTCACTTCATTCACCAGCCCAATGCGATGCGCCTCCTGCGCCGTGATCATCTCGCCGGTAAGCACATGCTGCATCGCGATCCCTTTGCCCACCAACCGCGGTAACCGCTGCGATCCCCCATACCCCGGGATAATCCCCAGCTTCACCTCTGGCTGCCCCAACTTCGCGTTGTCGCTAGCCAACCGCATGGTGCAAGCCATCGCAATCTCACATCCGCCGCCGAGCGCAAATCCGTTGATGCAGGCAATGACCGGCTTGCCGAGATTCTCAATCAGATTCAGCACCGACTGCCCGCGATGCGTGTACTCCTTGCCGGTCACCGCGTCCTGCTTGGCCAATTCGCTGATGTCAGCCCCAGCAATAAACGCCTTCTCGCCCGCGCCAGTAAAGATAACAACGCGAATGGCCTTGTCGCTCTTGATGTCATGAAACGCCGCGCGCAGCTCCTCCATGGTCGACATGTTGAGCGCATTCAGCACCTTGGGCCGGTTGACGGTGACGTAGGCAATCGCGTTTTTCTTTTCAAGAAGTATGTTTTCAAAGTTCATAGCACTCACCCTCTGTCATCCTGAGCGGAGTAAACCGATTCGCCCGGCGAATCGGTTTACGCAGTTGAAAGACCCCTTTCATCTTCGCTGCCCCGACGGTCTCACGAGGAATTCTCTCCCAGTCGCCCGTCGTCAAAACGCCTTGTAGATTCCTTCGTCACGCGTACCTGAAAGGGGTCCTTCGACTACGCGAGAACTTCACTTCGTGAAGTTCCTGCTTCGCTCAGGATGACAAACCTTTAAAGCTTCTGCGATCTCGGCTTCTCCGGATCCGCATAATCATAAAACCCGCGCCCCGACTTCCGCCCGTACCACCCCGCCATCACCATCCGCTTCAGCAACGGAGGCGACGCAAACCGCCGCTCCTTGAACTCGTCATACATCACATGCGTAATGTAATAGGTGGTGTCGAGCCCGACAAAATCGAGCAAAGTGAACGGCCCCATAGGATACCCGCACCCCAGCTTCATCGCGTTATCGATATCCTCGATCGACCCCACGCCCTCCTCATACGCGCGGATGGCATCGAGCAAATACGGCACCAGCAGCCGGTTTACGATGAATCCCGTCTTGTCGGAAGTGCGCACCGGAACCTTCCCCAGCTTCTTCGCGAACTCGTAAGCCGTTTCGTAAACCTCATCGGCCGTAGCAATGGTCCGCACCACTTCCACCAGCTTCATCAGCGGCACCGGATTAAAAAAGTGCAGCCCGACAAACCGCTCCGGCCGCTTCACCGCAGTCAACAACTCCGTCACCGAAATCGAAGAAGTATTCGAAGCAAAGATCGCGTCCTTCTTCACCACGCCATCAATCGACGCGTACATCTTCTTCTTCTCTTCCACATTCTCAATGATAGCCTCAATCACAATGTCGCAATCCGCCAGGTCGGATTTGTTGGTCGTCCCGCGAAGCCGCGCCCGGATCGCGTCTTTTTCAGAGGCAGTGATCCCGCCCTTCTCCACCGGCCGCTCGGCAAACTTCGCCAAAGATTTCTCAATCCCGGCAAACCCCTTGTCGAGAAACTTCTGCTCGACCTCCAGCACGGTGACGTCGAATCCGGCCATAGCGCATACCTGCGCAATCCCCGACCCCATCAGCCCACAACCGAGAACGCCCACTTTCTTGATATCCATCTCAAATCACCTGTTGATATGCAACGTGTTATCGGCCGACAGTTCCCGTGATCTGACACCGTGAATGAATTCCCAGATGCCAAACGACAACAAAACATCCGCAATGAAACTAAATAAAGGCACAAGGAGCAAGATTCGAGGCTGATGAAATGCCTGCCACGATCCCCAAAATACGGACACTATTCCCACGCCCGGAAGCAGCGGCACAGCAACCACCCAAGAAACCGCGTCGGCTGTTCTCGAGGGGTGTCCGGTGCCGAGAAGCGCGACAAACAACCCACTCAATAGGATGGCGACCGCCGCAAGAACGCACGACCAGAGAAGCCGTTGCTGCCAACCGTCGTGAGCACCTCTGCCCATTCGCTATCCGCTCCTAGCTCATGCTCTCCACCACCATCGCAATCCCCTGCCCGCCGCCAATACACGCCGTCGCCAGCCCATACTTCTTCTTCCGCCGCCGCAACTCGTACAGCAGCGTGATCACCAGCCGCGTTCCGGTCGCGCCCAGCGGATGTCCCAACGCAATCGCCCCGCCATTCACATTGACTTTCTCGCGATCGAGGCCCAACTCTTTCTCGACTGCCAGATACTGCGCCGCGAACGCTTCATTCACTTCAATCAAGTCGATGTAGTCCAGCGACAGACCAGCCTTCTGCAACGCAATCTTCGACGCCGGCACCGGACCGCGCCCCATCAGCTTCGGCTCGACACCCGCAATGCCCCACCCGCAAATCCGTCCCAGCGCTTTTAGCCCACGCTTCAGCGACTGCTCCAGCGACATCACCACCACCGCCGCGCCGCCATCCACAATCCCGCTGGCATTTCCCGCCGTCACAGTTCCCGGCTTTCCTTGGAATTGGCCAAACGCAGGCTTCAACTTCGCCAGCCCTTCCATCGTAGTCTGCGGACGCCGGTGGTCATCTTCGGTCAACATCTCTCCACTAGCCTCGCCCTTATAATTGCGCAGCGGTACCGGAACCAGCTCTTCCTGAATGCGTCCGTCTTTATAAGCCGCATCCGCCCGCTGCTGCGAGCGCAGCGCAAACTCATCCTGCATCTCGCGCGTGATGCCCTGCTGCGATCCATAGAGCTCCGCGGTATTCGCCATATATGACCCGCAATAGGTATCGAGCAGCGCCACCATCAGCGAGTCTTCCAGCTTGCCGCCCGGCGCCAGCGTGAACCCATCGCGCCCGCGAATCACAAATGGCGCCTGCGACATGGCCTCCATGCCGCCGGCCAGAACAATTTTCGCTTCGTCGGTCTGGATCATCTGCGCCGCCGACACAATCGCCTGCATCCCCGACCCGCACAGCCGGTTCACCGTCAGCGCCGGAGTCTCAATCGGCAGCCCCGCCCGCAATCCCACGTGCCGCGCGCCATACAAAGCATCGCCAGAAGTTTGCTGGGCATTTCCGAAAACGGCATGATCGAATTCCTTGGCGTCAATCCCGGAGCGCTCGATCGCGCCCTTCGCCGCCACAGCCGCCAGTTCCTGCGCGGTAAAATCCTTCAACTTGCCGCAATAGCGGCCAAAGGGCGTGCGCGCCCCACTGACGATGGCAATGTCCCCAGGCTTCAGCATGATTTTCTCGGCAGAGCTTTTTCTCGGCAGACTCCGGCCAGAACCGATCAGAATCGATTAGCCAAACTCGTTAGTTTAGCAGCGCGTGAACAGGTTTGACCATGGAAGCTGGGTCGAAATTTCCCGGCAAGGATCGGCAAATTGCTTTCAACACAGGCGCCCGATATCGTAAGTGCGGTCGTCAATCTGAGGAGGTGCCAATGGAACAGCGCGTCAGCATCATCACTCTGGGCGTCGCCGATCTCGAACGCAGCCGCGCATTCTACCTGCGCCTGGGATGGCGCCGGTCGATGGCGCAGACCGAAGGCATCGTCTTCTTTCAAGCCGGAGGCATGGCCCTCGCCCTCTACCCGCGGACCGAGCTGGCCAAGGATGCGAACGTCGGCGCCGACGGCAACGGCTTTGGCGGAATCACGCTGGCCTACAACGGCCGCGCTCGCGCGGAAGTCGACTCTGTGCTCAACGAAGCCGTCGCCGCAGGCGCGACGATCGTCAAGCCCGCCGAAGAGGCTTTCTGGGGCGGCTATTCAGGATATTTCTCTGATCCAGACGGTTTTCTATGGGAGGTTGCCTGGAATCCAGGGTTCGTGATCGCCGAAGATGGAAGCATTCGTCTTCCGGATTAGCTTACGCCACTGCGCCCGCGGCCAGCGCCGGACCCAGCGCGATAATCTTTCCCGGTCCCTGCGCCATGGCCTGCGCCAGTGCATGCTCAGCGCGATTGATCACTTCGGTGACCACATCAACCGGATCGTATTCCGTGCGGATCACAGCCTCAGCCAGCCCCGCGGAAAACTGCGCGTTGTGCCCCTGGCTGCCGTCGTCCTTCGCAGGCAGCCGTACTTCGGAAATAATTTTGCGCAACTTTTCAACCGCCAGCATAGCTTCTTTTTCCGCAGTCTCGCCGAGCAGAATCGCGATCGTCATCGTGTCATAGCGAAACGCCAAATCGTTGGTGCGGATGCTGGCGGCGATCAGCTGTCCCGCCCGCTCCATCACCGCCTGCACTTCAGACTCGCCATATTCCTTGAGCATGGCCGCGCTCTTGCCGAACTGCAGCAACAGCACCGAAAGCGCCGACGCATTTTGAATCGCACGCTTACTTTCCGCCAGCAGCAGATCAAGATAAGAAGCCCGCTTCAGGAGTCCTGATTTCTCATCGGTCACCGACAGATTCTTGACCAGCCGCCGCAAACCGGCGTTGTTCAAAGCGATCACCATCTGCTCCGACAGAGTTTTCAGCACCACCATGTCCGACTGTTGCCACGTCCGCGGCCGGCTGTGCACCAGCACCAGCATCCCCACAATTTCTTCGCCATCGCTGAGCGGGATCGCCAGCAATGACGCCGCTCCCAGCTCGGTCACTGCCTTGCGCGCAGCCTGCAGCGCCACCGCCTTGGGCGCGTCTTCAATCGCGAGGGGCTCGTGCCCGTCGACCGCCTTCTGCAGGCTCGCGACCAGTTCACCAATCACCGAATGACTCGCCTTCTTTTGGCCCTCGATGCAGAACTCTTCAACCGCCGTTGCCGATGAACCTGCCTTGCCCATCGCCGCAATGCAGCGCGTCGCTTCCCAGTGCGTTCCAATCTCGCGCACGGCAGTATTGAGCACCGCCGGGGCTGTGCCCTGGTGATAAAGCTTGCGTGAAATCTCGGCCACACGGGTGAACGCGCGAACATCGGTTGCCTGATCGGGCACCGGCGCCGCCGCGGGAGCAGCAGGAGATGCAGCCACCGGAGCCGGGGCCGGCGGCAACGGCGCCGATCCCGCATACCGCGGAGTTACTCCCGCCGACATATACAAACGCTGCAAGTCCTCGTTGCGCTCTTCCTCGCGCGGAAACAATTCCTGAATTCTCTGCAGCCGCTCGACCGCCTTGTTCCGCATCCCGTACTGCACCAGGATTTCCGCCTGCAACATAAGATCCTGCAGGGTCGAAGCCCCCAGCGTCGGCCCTTCCACGTGCGCCGGTTCGGGAGCCTTGCTGGCGGAGCTGAAGCGCGACGAGATTACTTTGAAGCGTCCTTCGTCCACCTTTCCCTTCAGCATATCCAGCCGCTTCAGGTGTCCGGCTTCATAAGGATCGACTTCGGCGGCGCGGTCCAGACATTCGGCGGCCTTGGCATACTCTTCCGTGCTGCAATACAGATCAAACAATTTCAGCAGGGTCTGACAATAATCATTTTCGCGATTGGAGGCGTTATACAGTTCGCTGAGAAACTCCAGCATCGGCGGGCAGGCCCGCCGTGTTGCCGTGATGTCTTCCATGATGGCAATGAACTGCCGGCGTTCTCCGCGGCGGCGCTGGAATTGTTCCAGCTTGCGCGCCAGCGCTACCGCCTCGTCGTCCTGCTCGCCATCCAGCAGACTTCCAATCAGCGAAATCACCTGCTGTACCCGGCCCGGATTCTGCTCAAACAGTTGCCACACCAGCGGCTCGGCTTCGGCGTTACGGCCTGCCGCCACCAGCGCGTCGGCATAGGTTTCGCGCAACCCCACCGTCACCTGCCCGGAGTTCATTTGCGATTCAAGAATGAAGATGGCCGCTCCCGCCTGCCCTTGCAACAGCAAAGTCTTGCCGTAGGCCAGAGCGATGCCCTGATCCGAAGCATCTTCCTGGTAAGCGCGTTCGTACCACTGCGCCGAGTCGCCCCCTTCAGCTGTGGTCAACTGCGCCACCTGCTGAAACGCCAGCGCCGCGGCCCTGCGGTCGCCGCGCTCCGACGCTAGCTCGGCTACGCGCTGGAGGTTGGCCCGGTTCGGTTCCAGGGCCACGATGCGGTCCAGAATCTCAGCCGCTTCCTGCTTTTTGCCGAGTTTCACCACATCCGACAACGCCGCTTCGTAGGTGCCGACCGCGAGCTTTTTATTGGAGCCTTCCAGCAGTTGGCCAAAACGGAATTTCTGCTGCCACGTCGGACTGCCGTGCCGCGCTAGCTTCTTGTAAGTCAGGCTGGCACGAGTCGCGTCCCCGGCCCCCACCTGGCGCTCGAACAGATCGCCCAGCAACTTGACCGCGTCGGCATTGCGGCTCAACGACAGGCACAAATCCGCGGCCAACTGCCGCACCACGTCGTTCTCCACATCATCCCGCAGCACAAGGAGATATTCGTCAAGGGCTTCCGGAGTCTTGCCTTTCTGCAAAAGCTTCTCCGCGCGCTCCACGCGCTTCCCTATCTCGGCTCGGTCCGGTCGTCTTGTGATCTCAGGCATGCGGAATCAGGCGGAGTAAACCCTCCACCGATTCTAGGAGCGCCCCCCAACAGCAGCAATGCGGTAACGACCACGGGCGATTACGAAGGTCACGCCGGGAGGCCACAGGATGAAGGGTACCCGACGCGACCAGGACTTCGGTTTTGCCGGTTCAGCCCGGTGTCAGGAATCGGAGATCCGCCAATCGGCTGGCGAAACAGCTTCCTTAGGTCAACTACCTCGAGCCGCTAATTTCTGTCTGGACGGGAAACATTAAATCGGTTTAATATTCCGCGACCGTTGCTCGGACATGGTCGCCTCACATCTGTTTCACAGCGACCAAAGGGGGGAAGATGCATCGACTCACTTCCGTACTTCAGACCAGTGCTCAAAAGATTCTCGCGGCCTGCCTGCTCATGGCCACCGTAGTTGCATTTCCCACCGCGCTGTTCAGCCAGGCCTACTTCGGCACGGTAAGCGGTGTGCTGACCGACGCCTCGGGCGCGGTAGTCGAGGGAGCCAAGGTCGTCCTCACCGATCAGGAAAAAGGCTACACGTTCAACACCACCTCCGACAGCAGCGGCCGCTATTTGTTCCGCTCGATCCCGCCGGGATTGTATTCGGTGTGGGCCGAAGCGAAAGGCTTCGGAAAGACGGTGAGCGCCAGGTTCAAGGTCGACATCAATGAGAACGCCACGACGAATCTAATTCTGAAAGTTTCCGGCGCCAGCCAGAGCGTGCAGGTAAGCGCGGAAGCACAGTCCATCCAGACTCAAGATGCGGAAACCGGACAGGTCATCAACCGGAGGTTCATCAACGATCTGCCGTTGATCGACCGCGAAGTGATTGAACTCGTGAATCTAGCGCCGGGCGTCACCGAGATGGACGACCAGTGCGACGTCACCTGTACTGGCACGAACTTTGTCTCCAACGGAAGCCGCGGCGCCCAGGCCGACATTCTGACAGATGGCGCTTCGGTCACGAACTCCGAGCCCAACGGAGGCATCACGGAGGCGACCTATCTTCCGTCTCCGGAGGCGGTGGAAGAATTTAAGGTGGAGCAGACGAACTTCAGCGCGGAATATGGCTTTTCCGGGTCATCGGTGATCAACATGATCACGCGCTCCGGGACCAACAAGTTTCATGGCAGCGGCTATGACTTCGTGCGTGATGCCCTATTCGACGCGAACAACTGGTTCGCCGATCGGGCTGGGCAACCCCTGCCACCGCTGCGGCGCAATAATTTCGGCTTCACCTTTGGCGGCCCGATCATCAAAAACAAGACTTTTTTCTTTGTCGATTACGACGGCTTACGGTCGACGGGGCTGGGCACCGCTACGTTCGGCGTACCGACGGACGCCATGCGCAACCAGGCCGATTTCGGCGAGGTGTGTTTAGCGCAGGGCAATACCGATTCCAACGGTAATTTTCATCCTGGAGCTTGGGACTCGACCACCGGCGACCCGAACTACGGACGGTGCGTGCAGGCCGATGACTTTACGCAAACGGTGGCGAGTGGGCAACTCTTCGACCCATACCAGCGCGTCTACGACGGCAATGTGGGCGCAGCCTTGGCAACCGGCCCGAACACCTTCATTCCCTTCAACCAAGTCGGCGCCTACACCAGTCCCGGCAACCCCAACCTGCCGGCCAATCTCCAACCGCCGAATGTGCCCGGCAATCTGATCGATCCCGTGGCGCAGAAGATGCTGCAGCTTTATCCGGAACCGAACACCCCACAGGAGGGCATTTACAGTAACTGGTTTGGATCAGGTCCCAGTCTGAACTACAACGATCAGTACGACATTAAGGTTGACAACCGTTTCAACGAGAAAAACCTGGTTAGCGTCAAGTATTCTTACCAGTACAGCCATTCCAAGGGTCTCGACTGTTTCAAGAATTTCACCGACCCTTGCCAGGGTGGTCCGGGATGGACCAATGCCCACCTGTTCGCAGTCAACGACACGCATACGTTCACTCCCACCCTGCTTCTGAATGTGACATTCGGCTTCACACGTGGCGTCTGGCACATCGACGCCTACAACCCTCACGGCGTGAACGATCCTCTCTCCACATTGGGGTTCCCGTCCTATCTGCAGAGCAACGGGTTTAACGGAGTGCCCGCCATTTATATAAACACCTATGCAAACAACGGCGGGACGAGCACGGGCACAGATCCCTATGGCAACTATCGGCTCGGTCAGGATACGGGCGAATTGTCGGCCACTCTCGATAAAGTGCATGGCCAGCACGAGTTGAAATTCGGCTTTGACCAGCGGCTGCACCAGATGAACTACATCCAGACCAACGCGCCACTCGGCATCTTCAGCTTCGACGAGAGCGGGTCCGCAGCCTGCCCGGACGCGAGTAATCCACTTTACGGAAACACAGGAATTGCCTATTGCGGCGGAGACTCTTTCGCCAGCTTCCTGATGGGCACCATGAACGGCAACTCCTACTACGAAATCCAGTTTCGGCCGGCGACCGAAAACTTCCAGTACGGTTTCTTTGGCCTGGACAACTGGAAGGCAACTCCGAAACTGACTTTGAATCTGGGTTTGCGTTATGACGTTACGCTGCCCCGAACTGATCGCTATAACCGGCAGAACTGGTTCAACCCCACCGTGACGAGTCCCTTAGGCGGCGGCAGCCTCACCTACCCCGATCCTGTGAGCGGCGCAACCGATACTCTCCCTCTGCAGGGCGGCGAGGTTTTTGTAACCCCAAGCCAGCGCACAAACTACGTGACCGACTGGCATGACATTCAGCCGCGCTTCGGCTTCGCCTTGCAGTTTCTCCCGAAGATGGTGGTCCGGGGCGGCTACGGAATTTACTTCGGTCAATCCCGGTCGGGCGTCACCGGCGTGGTGCCGTACGGGAGTCAAGGCTTCAATCAATACACGAATGTGATCAATACTTATCAGAATGACGGCGCGATTCCTTACCTGCACCTGAGTAATCCTTATCCCAATGGATTGACTCAGCCCGCCGGGAATACGCTCGGCTTGCTGAACGATGTTGGCTACAACGCGAACGGCCCATTGCGCACTGCGAGTGCTAACCAGACTCCGTATGACCAGAGCTGGAGCCTTGGCATCGAGCGGGAACTGCGTGGCAACGTCGTGCTCAACCTGGAATACATCGGCAAGAAAGGTACCCACCTGCCGTTCAGCGGATCCAACTATATCGACCACCTGGGCCCGTGGGTGGAGGGTATACCCGCTGCCGGCCCCGACCCGACGCAGCCATGCCAAGTCATGAGTATCGCTTGCCTCAATACCTACATCAACAACCCCCTCGCTTCAGTTATCTCGGACCCCAACAGCTCGCTGTCGAGCCCGTCGGTTCAATATACGCAGTTGCTGATTCCTTATCCGCAGTTCACCGGCGTTTCTATCGAACCTCGCCTGATAGGCGCTTCGAGCTACAACGGACTGCAACTGAGCGCGGAGAAGCGCTATTCCAACGGACTGCAGTTCCTAGCCACTTACGTCTGGTCAAAATCGATCGACAATTCGTCGCAAGCGGACGACAACGTGACCTGGCTGGGTAGTTTCACCAGCCTGCAGGATCCCAACAAGCCGTGGCTAGAGCGCAGCCTGTCGACGTTCGACATTCCATCCGTTCTGCAGTTCAGCTACACCTACGATCTGCCGTTTGGGCGGAAGCGCGCGTTCCTGGGCAACATGCCGCGCTGGGCCGACGCGGTCATTGGCGGCTGGAAGACGAACGGGATCTGGCGCATTGCCGACGGCCGGCCCCTGGCTTTCACCCTGGCGGATGGCAACGCGATCCCGACCTATGGCGCAATGCGGCCGAACATTTCCGGAACACCCAAGCGCAATCACGGTCCGGATTGGGTCGACAACTACTTTGCCGATACCAGCATATTCTCTCGTCCCCCCGACTTCACGCTGGGCAATGCCCCGCGCGCACTGGGAAGCATCCGTTCGCCGTGGTCATGGACCACAAACATGTCGGTCGTTAAGCAGTTCCCGGTCCGCGAGGAGATGTTCGTTGAAGTGCGCCTGGAGGCGCGGAACGCCTTCAATCACCCCGTGTTCGGTACACCGGACACGACGGTCGACGATACCGGAAACTTTGGAAAGATCTTCAACCAATCCGGCAACGGTCCGCGCGAGATGCAACTGGCGGTGAAGTTTAACTTCTAATCCGCGACATGGACGATCCGTGCCACGACTGCCTCCCGAAGTTCGCTTCGGACGGCAGCGGCGGAGCTACAGGATCGCAGGGTTGAACGCCTTCCGCGGCCCTGCACTCGCGGCAGGGCGGAAGGAAATGGCGTATGGACGTGATTCACGAAGCGGAGCAGGCAGACTGGTTCGGGGCCGAGTTCGTCGCCAGAGCGCGCATGGTGGCCTCGCTTTTCGATGTTCCCGTTGAGTGGTTGCTTGCTGCCATCAGTTGGGAGACCGGTGGCTACGAGTCTTATCACGGCCCGGACAAGGTTAGCCCCACCAGCGGACTTCATTGGTCGGTGAACGCCAGCGACAAAGGCGGAGGCCTGTTCGGGTTTCCCCATCTCGCCGCTCGCGCCGACCGGGATTGGACACCAGTCCAACAGTTGGAAAGTGTTCGCGGCTACATTCAGGACTGGATGGGCAAGCTGAAGATCGACAGTTTTCCGTCGCCCACCGATTTCTACGTTCTCGTCCGCGGACCCTATGGGTTGATGAAGGACAATTACGATAATGACGAATACGACATGGGAGCAGGCCTGAGCCTGGGAGATGTGCGCAGGATCTACTGGGATCACGTCAACAAGCTGTATGGCTGGACGCCCGATAATTTTCCAGGCAAAGGCCCAGACACCGGACTGGTGGGCGAAGTATGGAACGCCAGAATCGGAAGCTGGTACGGGAGAATCGGATTCGACTCGATCGGCAGCGTGTGGTACGCCCCGGTTCCGCAAAGATCGACAGGAAGTGCCGAGCCTGAGATCGACCTGTCTTCTCGCACCTACGGCCACTGGCACTCCGAGGGCGACCGAGTGAAATGGAGATTCCAGCCCACCAGTGACATTCGCCGGTTCGAAGTGGCCTTGCCGCTGGTAAACCCGCGAGTTACGACCGTCAGCGTCTCCCCGGCGGGCCAGGGAAGCTTCAAAATGTGGCGCGGCGCTGAACCTGCCTGACACCGGCGTGTCGCCAACTTGTGTATAGTGTTGCTTCTCCCTTCGTTGAATTCGCTGGCTGCTGGTCGGAAATGGAGATCGGTTGAGACCACTCGCGCGCCGTTTTCTGGCTGTTCTACTCGCTGCTCCACTCGTTCTTGTGCTGGCCGGTTCCCCGCTCCGGGCGCAGGAAAATTCCGGCGAGCGAATTTTCTTCCACGCCAAGGTCTTCACCGGCGACCCGCAGAATCCTTACGCCGAAGCGGTTGCGATTCGCGGTGACAAAATCATCGCGGTCGGCAACCTCTCAGAAGTCGAGAAGTCCGTTTCCGCCGCCGCCGAGCGTATCGATCTCGAGGGCAAGAGCCTGTTTCCCGGCTTCATCGACTCGCACACTCACTCGATCGAGGGCGGACTCGCCTTGATCGGCGCCGACGCCAGCGACAAAGTATTCACTCTTCAGCAACTCCCGCCATTCGTAGAAAATGCGAAGAAAACGCATCGCGGCATGCGCGGCGATATTCTCGAAATCCAGGGCCTGCCTCTAGCGTTCTGGTCGCACCCCGACGTGCTCAACGCCGACTTCAGCACCGGCGCCTACGCCACTCAGAGCATCCTGCTCCGCGGCATGGACGGCCACACCGCCTGGGCCAATCGCGCCCTCTTGAAGCGCGCCGGCATCACCGCCGATTTTCTGCAGAAACTTTCTGCCGATCAACGCAGCTATTACGGCACCAGTAAAGACGGCCAGCCCAACGGCTTCCTGGTCGACGCAGGCCTCGAAAAAATCGAGCCGCTGTTGCCCGAGCCCACGCCCGACACCTTACTGGCCGCGGGCCGCGCCGCCCTACAATACAACTACAGCCTCGGCATTACCGCCTGGCTCGATCCCCTGGCCAGCGACAATGTTTTGCGAGCTTACAAATTGCTCGCCGACCACGGCGAACTGACGTCGCAAGTCGTCGCCTTCCCGCAAGTTCTGTCCAAAGATCCCACCGCCGAACTCGCCACCGTGCAGCATACTCGCGAAGTTTACAAAGACGTTCCCAACCTGCATGTCACTGGAATCAAAGTTTTCGCCGACGGCGTGGTCGAATTCCCCTCGCAAACCGGCAACCTCACCAAGCCCTACAAAAATACCGGCCGCAACGGCGAACTCCTGTTCGATCCAAAAACATTCGCCGAACTCTGCATCGCCGCCGACAAGCAAGGATTAATCATCCACGTCCACGCCATCGGCGACGGAGCGGTCAAGGCCGCGCTCGACGGCATCGCCGCCGCCCGCCAGGCCAACGGCAATTCCGGATTACCCCACACCCTAACCCACGAACAATTCGTCCGGCCGGAAGATTTCCCCCGCTTCCGCGAACTCGGCGTCATCAGCGCCCTGCAACTCTTCTGGGCCGAAGCCAGCAACGACACCATCGAAATCGTGAAGCCCTATCTCGATTCCGAAATCTACAAGTGGCAATATCCCGCCCGCTCCATCCTCGACAACGAAGGCATTATTTCCGGAGCCAGCGACTGGCCAGTCTCGACCGCCAACGTTTTCTACGCAATCTATCAGGCCGAAACCCGCAAAGGACCTGAAGGCGTTCTCGACCCCTCGCAAGCCATGCCCCGCGAAGCCACGTTCTACGCCTACACCCGCAACTCCGCCCGCGCCATGAACCTCGACTCCATCGGCTCCATCGCCCCCGGCAAGCGCGCCGACCTGGTCCTGCTAGACCGCGACGTCCTAACCATTTCCCCGGAAGAAATGCGCGAAACCAAAGTCGTGTGGACGATGGTCGCCGGCAAAACGGTCTACCGCGCCAAGTAGGTGAGCATTGTTTGAGGCAGAACGCGTTCCTGTCATGCTGAGCGCAGACGCGACGAACGCGAAGCGATTCGTCGCAGCGAAGTCGAAGCATCCCTACCCGCATCAACGGCAGCTTCAACTCACCGGCGTCATCCAAACCGAATTGCTGGCCTCATCCCGATACGACGCGCACATCATCGGGCTCGGCGACTGCGTGGCATGCAGCACGTAACAATAGAGGTGAGTCGCGCCCAGGCTGGCGAAGTGCCGTCGAAACGCCTCTTCAATCTCTTGCGGAGCGACATCCTCCCGGGCGTCGCCTTCCATGCTGCTCAACGCAACCAGCCGCTTCATGGTGTCGCCTTCGAGTTCGTCCCGAGTGCAGCAATCAACAATAATCGCGAGGCAAGAATCCGCGGCCATCTTCTGGAACGGAGCCAAATCCGGCCGCTCGCGATTCCCCAGAACCGCGGCAATCACCTCGCAGCGCCCCCCTGGCGCCAGCGCCTCCGGCAGCCCGGCCATCAGTCGGCGAACAATATCGAGCCCGTCTTCCCCACCGTCTCCGAACCGCGGATACCGCACTCCCTTCGGCACCGGCATGAACGGAGGATTGCAGGAAATCACGTCGAACTTTCGTCCCGCCACCGGATCAAGCAAATTGCCGTTGATCAACTCCAGCTTGTCCGACAGCCCGTTCATGGCCGCGTTCACCCAGAACAATTTCGCGGCCAGCGGTTCAATCTCGACTGCCGTCACTCGCGCCGCCGTCCGTGCACATACCAGCGCCTGCGTCCCCACGCCCGAACACAAGTCGAGAGCATTGCCAGCCACCGCTCCATCCAGCGTGCGGCTCAACAGGAGCGAATCGTTCCCGTAGTAAAACTTTGCCGACGGCGACTTCCATTCGCAGAACAGCCACAACCCCAGGTGAAACACCAGCCGATAGTGCGCCTTGACTCTATCTTCGACTCGCTTCACCAGCCCGAGCCCTTCAACCGTTGCGCGCACTTCCTCCGGCACGCACCCGTCGAATTCGCTCGCATCCACACTCTGGCCCTGGCCTTCGCCGAATAAACGCAGCAGCGGCCGCGGTTTCTCCACCGCGCTCGGCGCCTCGCTTCCAGGATCGCGCGCCAGCGCACGCTCCAATCCCGAATCCGCCAGCAGGTTCTTCCATTGGACGAGCGCCTGCCGTTGTTCGCTTGTGAGTGTGCTCAATTCAAATCCTATTCTGAGGAATCGTTCGAAAGTGTCATCGATGCTTCCGAATCAGCCGGTCGGCGTTAGTTTACTCCCGGCCCCAGACCGGCGCCGTAGTATTCAGAGAGCGCGGTTTTCTCCTCCGCAGTCAGCTGTCTGGCGACCGTGCGCATGCGAACGTTAATATCATTGCTCCGCAATCCGTTCGAAAAATATTCCAGCTGCTGCTCCAAATAATCGCCATTCTGTTTCGACAGCGGCGGAGCTCCCTTCACCGTGTTCACGGGACCATGACACGCCTGGCAAGGCGGAATCCCGCGCTGCCCATCTCCAAAAACAATCAGCCGGATCGCCATCGTAGCCCGTGCCGGATCATGCATGGCCTGCGGAAACGCCCGGTTATCCTGCGCATCAGCGGCAGTCGGCAGCATGCCAAAATAAGCCGCCAGATCGGCCGAGTCGCGCTCAGTCAATCCCTGCGTGATCGGCTCCATCACCGGCGAACTGCGCTTCCCCGCTCGAAAATCCTGCATCTGTTTCCAGAACGACAACCGGTCCATACCCGCCAGGTTAGGAAACGCTGCGACCGAACTGAACCCTTCCTCACCATGACAATGATTGCAGCGCCGCGCCAGCAGCAATCCGCGAAACGCATCGCCACGCGAAATAGTCCTAAGAGTTTCCTCTGTCCAGGCCACGTTCGAAGGAATGCGAACCTGAGGCTCGGAATTCCCCGGCGTCGCGGATGCTTGTGTTAACGAAGATTGTGCGGAAGAATTCCTCCCCGAAAGGAATAACGTCGCGACAAACAAACCCGCCAACGTTCCAACCCACACCGCGATCCGCACCCGCGCAGTCCGCCTAGCGCAGCTCACAAGTCCGCCTTTCGCCCGGAAGCATGTGGGCAAACCGCTCTCGTGGCACCACGTTCAGCTGCCCTCTCATCGCATAATGTCCCGCGCCGCAAAACTCATGGCAGGGAATCTTAAACGTGCCCGGCTGCGCAAAAGTAAAGGTCGCTTCCGTCACCGCCCCCGGCACAACCTTCAGCCCATAGTCCGTGCCCAGGAAACTCAACATGTGCACCACGTCGGCACTGGTCATCCGAAAAGTGACGGGAACGCCCGCGGGCACTTCCACGCACTGCGGCACAAAAACAAACTGCTGCGCAATCATGCGCACGGTCAGTGACCCCGACGCTCCCTGCGCCGCGCCCAGATTGCTTTCCACGAATTCCCCGCGAAGGTGCAACGCGGAAGGATCGGGCCCTTCCCCGCCCCCCAAAAAATGGCCGAAAAAATGATAGACCGGCACGTCCACCATGTAATACCGAGTGGACAAAATTACCGCGCCGAACAAGATCACTCCGGCGACAAACCCGATTTTCTTGCCTAGGCGCAGCATATTCGGACTCGAACCTGACATGGCCGCCAAACGGGGCATCCTGCCCCCGGTTAATCTTCCGATAAACAGTCAGATGATCAGAGACGGAATTAGATCACAAAACGATCACAGAATTAATGCTCGCAGCAGAATGATGACACGATAATGTCGGCCGGGAACCGCGGCGCAATCGGCGTCTCCGGAACTGCCTCAACTCGGAGCATTGTGGTCGGCACCACGAAACCGATGTAGAATGGCGCGTACTTTGAAAGCAGAAGCGGAGACCAGCCTGTCAAGGTAAGTGGGAAATCCAGGCGGCGATTCTCCGAACTCCCTCGAGGATTTTCTTATGCGTAAGACAGGGATGGTTGCGCTGCTTGCCCTCACGTTTCTTGCCCTGCCCGGTTACACCCAAACAACCCCGGCATCGAGCGCCGTCGCTCCGCCCGCGCCGGAGCCGCCCGCGCAACAAACTGACAAGACCACGATTGTCTCGAACGCCGACGAAGTCACGCTTGATCTCGTCGTTCACGACAAGAAGAACAGGCCAGTCGTTGACTTAAGGCCGGCAGACATCACGGTTTCCGATAGCGGTTCTGCGGTAAAGCTCTCCGATCTTCGGCTGGTTAGCGGACAATCCGCTGCGGATCATCCCATCACTCTGTTGTTCGACCCACTGGACACGTCCGGCGCGACCAATGCACGCAATGTGGCCAGGAAGATTCTGAAACTGGTGCCCGCCAATGGATTTTCCTTTTCAATCCTGACGGTCGCGGGTCGTCTCCGCCTCATGCAGGAATTCACCTCCGACCGCGCCGCCATCGACAAGGCCATCAACGCTGCAACTGCTGCCGAGGATATCGAAAAAAGCCCAGACGGCTCACTTCCCGAGAAAGAACTCCTTTCCGTGGCACGCACGGGCTCAAATCTTGCCGGCATGAAGGCTGGCGCGGATGAACGCACGACGGCCCAGGTCATGCTGGCATCCCTGCAGGAATCTCAACGGATCATGCTCGAGCAGCACACCCAGCCGCCGCTTGCCGGCCTGCTGGCCCTCGCACGAACGCAGAGGCAAATTCACGGGCGCAAGGTCATCATCTACTTCACCGAAGGCCTGCCGCCCGATGCCAGTGCGAAGGATATGTTGCGCACTATTGCCGGTGCGGCCAATCGCGCCGGCATCAGCATTTACGTGATCGATAAAACTGCCGTTGACACAAGAGTGATGGAAGGAATGTCGGCAGCGATTGCCATGGGTGGTCTTGCTCTCTTCAACATCCGGAATCCCCTGCCCACCGGTCCCGCCGCAGACTATCCCAGGCCCTACGGCCCGGGAATGATTCCCATGTATAACGACGAAGTCAACCGATTCGAGATTGAAAATACCAATGTAAGCAAGAATCCCGTCGCGGAATTGGCGGTCGGCACGGGTGGCTCCTACATATTCTCGCAGGACAATCTGAAGAAACCACTGCAGCAAATGATCGCGGACATGACGACGTATTACGAGGCTTCCTACGTTCCGCCCATTCAGCAATATGACGGGAAGTTTCGGCCGGTGGCGGTGCAACCGGTGCGCAAGGGACTGAAGATCCATTCCCGCGCGGGTTATTTTGCCGTGCCGCCCGATGCGGGCTCGGGCATTCGTCCCTTTGAAGCGCCGCTGCTCAAGCTGCTGACGGAATCGCAGCTACCTGCCGACGTGAAGTTTCACTCCGCCGTGTTGCGCCTCGGCGATTTGCCCACGGGCAACGAGAACGCACTCGTGGTCGAGGTTCCCATCGACGGCCTCGAAACCCGCGACGATCCTAACGCCAATCTTTACTCGCTGCATGTTTCCATCGTGGCGCAGATCAAAAATAAAGCTGGCGAAGTCATCGAACATTTCAGCGAAGACGTTCCGAAACACGGTTCACTCGACTCCAAAGAATCCGCGCAGTCTGAGTTGATCACCATGCAGCGCCATTTCACTGCCGAGCCCGGCCAGTACATCGTCGAAACCGCGGTGCTCGACCGCAACAACGACAAGGCCGGCACTCAGCGCCAGGAATTCGAAATCCCGAGCGAAGCCGCCGGTCCGTCTCTCGGCGATGTAACCATGGTCCAGCGTCTCGATCCTATGCCCGCCGAAATGGAATCGACCGAGCCCATGCAGTACGGCAAAGGCAAGGTCGTGCCCAGCATCTCCGGCCGCGTGCCGCACGGCGCCAAACAAATTTCTTTCTTCTTCATGGTGCATCCCGACG
>Ga0210383_10000909_pt1 | contig 27295 bp, 26 predicted proteins | sample IncBWC14OmetaG_FD_160072 | JGI IMG/M metagenome (GOLD analysis project Ga0210383, IMG submission 160072) | Forest soil microbial communities from Barre Woods Harvard Forest LTER site, Petersham, Massachusetts, United States - Inc-BW-C-14-O ... | reverse complement strand
GGAGTTCCGTGCTCGGGATCGTGGAGGGACCAAAGCGGTAATTAGAAGCGACATAGTCGGCCCTGAGGAGGCGCAGAGCGATGTGCCGAGACACGTTTACATCCAGACCGCCGCCAACCATGAGCCCAAGCTTGTCAATATCGTGGAAGGCGTCGGGCGTGAGGCGATGGTCGCCCACGAGGACTTCAAAAAATGGAGTAAAGTGTTTGGTGCGATACGTAAACTTGGGGCCGAACGAGATGTTGGCGAAAGCGGCGTCGTCAATCCTGTTGGCCAAAGTTTTTTCGCCGCTGCCCCAATTGGTGCTGGTGTCGAGAGTCAAACCAAACCAGCGATTAAAAACATATGTGGCGCTGGCGCCCGCGCCGCGGGGATTCGACTCCATGCGGCTGGAGATCGGAAACAAAGCGCCGGGAAGCTGGCCATGGACATCAGCGCCAGGATTCCAGAAAGAGTAACCGCCAAAGAGTTCCCACTTGGGTGCGGGCTGGTCCTGAGCCGCGGCGAGGCCGACAAGCAGAAAGAGAAAAGCAAACGCGGCCGAGAGCAGCAATAAAACCCGAACAGGATGGCGCTTTGATTGAGATGACATACAGAAGTTCCTCCGAAATTTAACAACGTGAAATGCGTTTCCTGCGCGACGAGCAGCGGGCCAGCCGTGAGGCGAGCCCGCTACTGAAGAGTTTTATGGACAAGCCGGGACCACGACCGTATTGGTGTCCAAGGTTACGGCGCCGGTGCGTGCCAGGGCTCTGCCATTCAGGGTGGCGCCGGTGGCGAGGGTGACGGATGCCTGCGCCATGATTGTTCCAGTGAAGGAAGTGGTTGTGCCCAGGGTCGCGGAACTTCCCACCTGCCAGAAAACGTTGTGGGAGTTGGCGCCGTTGATGAGGATGACCTGGCTATTTGTGGAAGCCGTGGTGAGGGTGGAAACGATCTGGAAAATCCAGACGGCGTTCGGATCGCCCTTGCCATCGAGAGTGAGATTCCCGGTGATTCCCAGCGAAGGCTGCGCGCTGGTGGTCTTATAAACACCGGGAGGAAGAGTCAGTCCACCGATATCGGCGGTCAGCACTGCGCCACCGGCCGCGCCGGCAGCGTTGTTGTAGGCGGTGGTCAAATCGATCTGGGCGGTCTGGGCGACGGAATCGTTGGAGTGGAACGCGCCGGTGATGGATGCGGGAGAACCAAATCCGGTGATGGCGGTGCCCGGCGAGACGCCCACGTCGCCGCTAACGGTGGTGGCCGTGCCGGCGACGTTGGTGACGGTGGAGCCGGCGAGAATTCCGAAACTGCAGGCCGAGCCCAGAGCAATGGCGCCGGCGGGCGGCGGACAGGGAGCGGAGGTGGTAAACGTCCAAACAAAATTGGAAGCGAGAGCGTTGCCGAACTGGTCTTGAGCGGCGGTGGTGATGGTGGCGGTGTAGGAGGTGGTGCCTGCAAGACTGGCGGAGGGTGTGAACGTTGCGACCATGGTGGCGGCAACGTAGCTGACTGCGCCAGTGACGTTAGCGCCGCCGGCAGTCAGAGTGAACGAAGTGGTGGTGAGAGTCGCAGCGTTCATTGGCTTGCTGAAAGTGGCAGTGATGATGGCGTTGTTGGGGCAAACGAGCGTGGAGGCATTTGGTGGGGTGACCACGGTCACGGTAGGCGGCGTTAACGGATCACCTGGGCCGCCGGTACCAGCATGTTTATCCGGGTCGCTGCAGCCGGCGATGGCAACGGCCAATAAGAACGCCGGAATCCAAATCATCGAAACCTTCAATATGCGCATTTGCTTCTCCTCATCACCCGGTTACAATCCACTGCCCCCGCTCAAGAACGGGCGGAAGCACTAGAAAATTCCAACTTTTGCTGCGTAGTTGGGTAGAGAAATTCAGTCATCCCTAGGGTTCATTTAGCAATAAGTGAGCGATAATGTCTGTCTAATACGAGACAGGGCCGGACTGGCGCGGAGGGCCACGAACTGTTCTCTTTTGCACAGTCTTGCGCAGGCGTTCTTGATAGGCTGAACATCGGCTAAGAATGCCCGGATCGAGATGCGGACTCCGCACAAATATGAAACGCAAGAGACTCACGAAGCGCGAGAAACCCGGGTCGTTTAACGCCCAAAAATTTCTGGATACGGCCGGCGTGGCGAGGAAAGTAGCGGATTACCACAGGGGCGAATCCATTTACTCACAGGGCGAGGCCGCGGGCACGGTGATGTACATTCAAAAGGGCGGCGTGAAATTGTCGGTGGTGAACGGTTCCGGCAAGGAAGCGGTGGTGGCGATGTTTGGTCCCACCGACTTTTTTGGCGAGGGATGCATGGCGGGGCAAACCGTCCGCATGGGGACGACAACAGCGGTTACGCCGACGACTTTGCTGGTGATTCAAAAAGAAGAATTGCTGCGCGTCCTGCACGCCGAGCGTGAATTTTCCGACCGGTTCATTGCCTACATGCTGGCGCACAACATCCGCGTCGAAGAGGATCTGATCGATCAACTGTTTAACTCCAGCGAAAAACGCCTGGCGCGCACGCTGCTGCTGCTGGCGCGCTATGGGGAGCAAGATCAGCCTGAACGGGTGTTGGCGAAGGTGTCGCAGGAGACGCTGGCGAGCATGGTGGGCACCACGCGTTCACGGATCAATTTTTTCATGAACAAATTTCGGAAGCTTGGATTTATCGAATACAACGGCACCATCAAGGTCAACAAGTCGTTACTTACTGTCGTCCTGCACGAATAAAAGACATCTGCCAAAAAAGAAAGAGCCTGCCGGGTGGAGAATTCCCCGGCAGGCTGACGTTGTCTGATTGTTGTTATTTCGCAGCGGAGTGCTGTTCCGATTCGTTGCGCGGCGCACTCTTTTCGAGGACCGACACAAGGTGACGCCCGGTTTCTGGTACACCAACGTGCTCGCCTCTCACGATTTCCTTTGCCTTGATGGGGTGTCCATAGACGCGTTCACTTGCATCATCATCCGGACGAAGAGTAGTGCCTTCGACGGAGACTCCGGCAAAAAGACCGCGGGAACGCGAGTAGCTGAGGATCTCAGCGCGCATCCATGCGTCTGTGTCCGCGGAAGCATCGCGGCCCTTGGGGCCGGCGGCGACGGACGCATCTGCGCCGAGTTTGACCTTGCTGCTGAGGATGGATTCCATGCCCCTGTCATTCATCACGAGCAGGATTAGATCTGTACCTTCTCCACCGATCTGGAAACCAATACTGGCACCTTCGAGCGCGTACATTGCAGGGGCTCCCCACGGCCCACGGAATTTAGCGCCGGTGCGGCAAACCATCGCGCCGCGCCCGTATTCGGCGCCGACAACAAACGCCGCTTTCATCAGGTTTGGAAACACGATGACGCACTCGGCCTTTTCCAAGAGCTCATGAGGAATGTTGTCCGGGACATTGAGGACTTCCTGCATGACTACGCCGCTTTCTTCGAGGCGTTTTTGCTCCTTATTCAAATCGGAAGCGAAAACGGAAACTGCTGCGAAGGTAATACATGCTGCACCGATTAAAGAACGATTCATCTTGACCTCCATGGTCGGAACTTCATGTTCGGGCGATTTACTTCTTTACTTGCGCGCCTGAATTCGGTCGGCGCGGTTTGCATCAGGAGAGGGAAATGCGTTACCCGACTCTCAGGCGGGATGCTTTCACGAGTTCAGGCTAGGAATTCTTGCGGGAGCCGGCGACGACCAGGACAATTCCACCGACCAGGGCAAGCCCACCAAGGAGTGGCGGTATGGCGACATGCTCGTGCTCTTCGGCCGTGGCGTGAAACGGCCCGACGTCCAGCACTTTTTCCTGGTGGGTATAATTGAATCCCTGGTAGGCCAACGCCAGGCCGCCAAGAACAATGAGTAGAATCCCGATCATCATCGCCGGCTTCATTATTGAGCGCTCCCTTTACGTTGTCCCTCTTCGACCCGAAACCAGATTAAAGATCAGAATTATCAGGCCCGCAACCAGCAGAATGTGGATAAGTCCTCCAGCGGTATAGGACGTGACCACACCCAACAGCCAGAGAACGCACAATACGACGAAAATTGTCCATAGCATTGCTTAGTCCGATCTCACAAGTGGCCTGTGATTCGAGCGCTTGTGACGCACCGAGGATTCACGAGCGATTTTTCTCGGATGCTTCATGCTAACGTGCCCGGGGTGGAGCGTCTGTTCACTTGGGTACAGGTTTTCAATTATTTCGCCGGAGCTGCCGCGAGATTTTGCGTTGGATCAACCAGCTTCAATTGGTCGAGAGAAGCCAGGACGCTTTGCCAGCGGGCGGCGTCGTTTTTCATTTCGATGGGAGCAGAAAGGTCGGAATAAAAATCGAGAATGTTCTGGCGGAGACCAGGGGAAGTCAGGTCGAACTTGTGGCTGGAAAGTTGACCGAGCAATTTCGCGTACGTCTCATCGGTCAACGAATACTCGGCAGCACGGGTTTCCTTGCCGGTGTCGAAATCGGTGTTGGCAAGTGTCAGTGAGTCCGCGCGAACATGTTGGAGGTAGATTCGATATTGATCCACGGTGTTGTTGATGCTCTTGAAGTACAGATCCTCGGTCTTTGGCGTCGGGCTGTTGAAAGCCATGGCCTTGAAGGGGCCGATTTTCGGCATGTAGCGCAGAACGGCGGACCAGAACCGCGTGCTGAATTTGGGTTTGGTGTAATCCTTGCCCCACGTTTTTTCGTAGTCGGAGCGCGACAACCGGTACAGGAATTTCTCTTTGGCGAAGTCCGGCGTCTCTTTCATCATGTCTTTTTTGTGAGTGCGCAGGGCGATCTGAGTCATTTCGGGGATCATGCGGCTGACGGCAAAGCGGTAGGAGCCGATGGCCAGATCTTCGTGGGTCAACACATCTTTCAACTCCACGCCGTAAACGATGGGGAAGGTTCGCTCAAGCAACGGTTTGGAAACCTGGAAGCCGATGAAGTCGTGATACTGCTGCGAGGCGTAGCGATTCTTGGCCACCTGCACCATGTCAAAGCCAAATTCCGTTTTCAGGTGGGCAGTGTGATCATCCGCGTAGCGCACGGAGTTTCCATATTTTGCGCGCAGCTTGGGATATTGGATGGAAACGGCCTGATTGACCGCCGGATGGCCGGCGATGTCGGAGGCATAGTGCGCGAGCGCGCCCAGGGCGAAAGCGTATTCATCGGCATCCTGGCTCTGCCGGACCAGTTCCTGGACGAAATCTCCGCTGCGGACGTAGTGGACCAGATTGCTGAATTCCACGCTGCCGAACGGATAGTAGCCGAGGTCCTGGATCACCGCACCGCCATAGGCGTAGCTGTGGGCTTCGGTGAGCTGTTCCTCCGTCAGATCCGGAAATCGCTGCAAAAGAAGCGGGCGAAGCTCACTGGTCCACAGCAAGTCGACAATCTCTTCGTGCGTTAGCACGGAGTAGGCAAACGAACTGCTTGTGCACAAAAGGACCGCCAACAAGAGTGCCACGATGCGAACGCACAACAGGCCGTAACCGCGGAAGCCAGCCTGAGTGGCCGGCCGCGCTTCAGTTGGATTTTTTGAGGTCGGCAACAAGTTTTCTCGCTTCCTTCATTCTTTCTTTGTAAAACGCCGGCTGCAGCAGTGCCTGCTTGTCCCTGGCGTGCAGACCGGCCAAGGTGCTCTTCCTTGACAGGAAGAGAGACAGGGCCGCGTATGTCTTGATTTCTTTTTCGAGAAACTTAACCGCCCGTAACTTGCTGTCATTCATCGCCCACCTCCAGCTCAACATAGCTCCCAGAAGACGCGCCGGTGTACGAAGCGCAGCTTAGGTTACAGGCGGCCGAGAAGCACCAGCACGATGACGATCAGCAGAATCGTGCCCACACCACCCGATGGGGCGTATCCCCAATTGCGGCTGTGCGACCAACGTGGGAAGACTCCGAGCAGCGCCAATATCAGGAGAACGATTAGTACGGTTCCGATCATCGGTTGTTCCCTTCCCTATCGAGCAGGTTCGCGAACCTTGTGTCCTCCGCCTGGCGGCTTGTTGCCTCTCGGCATTCAAGCACACCGGACGGAGTTGTTTTTATTTCAGGCGTTGAATGGACGGTCAGTCCACGTAGACATTGATGGCGATGCGATCGCGAGGGTACCTGCGGTTGTACAGGTAATAGCCGTCGCCTGAATAGTTGATGTAGACATCGTCGTCGTCATACCAGTTGTTGGACCAATATTCGGGCCAAGAATCGGCAAGACTGAACCAATAACCGCCGTATTGAAAGCGGGGATATCCGCCAACGATCACTACCGGGTAGCTGTAAATGCGGAAGGAGTGATCCGAGCCAAAGTAACCGTTATAGCGGTTTTCGGGAATGCGATAGCCGTTGTAGCCACCGCGTTGTTGCCAGTCGCGATGCTCGGACTGCCAGTTGCTTGCGCGATGCTGTTGCCAGACTCCCTGCTGTTCGCCTTCCTGGCGGTGCTGCTCCTGCTGGGATTGTATGTGGACTGGCTGCACGTGAGCTTGCTGCTCCGAGTGCTGCTGCTGTTGGCCGCGGGCTTGCTGTTGGGATTGATTGGCTGAGCGGTCTTGCTGTTGTTGCTGATCCTGGCGTTGCTGGTCTTGCTGATGCTTGGCGATTTGCTGCTCTTGCTTTTGGGAATTGTCGTGTTGCTGCTGCTGTTTCTGCTGCTGGTCTTGCTGGTTCTTTGCCTGCTGTGCGTGTTGTTGTTGCTGCTTGTCGGTGTTGGCTTGTTGCTGTTTCTGTTGCTGATCTTGCTGATTCTTTGATTGTTGCTGGGCATGTTGTTGCTGCTGCTGTTTCTTGGAGTTCGCCTGATCTTGCTGCTGTTGTTTTTGCTGCTGGTCTTGCTGGCTTTTGGCCTGCTGTTGAGCATGCTGCTGCGACTGTTGTTGCTGTTGTTTCTGTTCTGGTTGCGGCTTTGGCTGCTGCTGGGGATGTTGCTGTTGCTGTTTTGGCTGGGGTTCCTGCTTCGGCTGCTTGGCCTGTTTTTCCTGGGGCTTCTGCTCAGGTTTGGCCGGATGTTCCTCCTGCTTCGGCTTCTCTTGCTGGTCCTGACGAGCGAATGCCGGGGCGCCCATTCCCAAGAACACAACCAATGCCGTGGTGCCGATGATTCCGATTGATTTCATACTATTTTTCTCCATGACCGAGACTTGCTGCGCGCGTTCTCGTACCTGGCCGGCGCGCTTGCACCTGCGGCCATAAACTCTGATTCAAGTGGCGGCCTTGAACTGCGCCGTTAACCGCCGCTGGTTTACGTGCCGATGCGGATCCGCGACAGACTGTGAAAGAGTCCGAAAGCGTCCAGCAGCCACAACACGACGCCGATGACGACAACCGCATTCAAGATCGACTTGATGGTTCCCTGCATTGGGATAAAACGATTGACCAGCCAGAGCAATACGCCCACAACGATCAGGGCCAGCACGATTTGCATGAGAGGCATACTTTTGTTCCTTTCCGTTCGGGTTGCTAAACACTCACAGCAAGACCCGCATTTTTCGGCCTGCGGTCCGCTTTAAGTTGTCGTTCGATATCCTTAACGCTTGTGTGGGCCGAGGGGAACAAGCTCCGGGGGCCGTGCAACCGAAAAGTCCAATTGCAACAACTCAATCGTAGGCTTTTCCCACCTGCGCGTCTGTTCACTTGTATACAGGATCTCCGATTGTTTGGCGCAGGAGCGATTGCCCGTCGTCAATCCGGAAAAAAGTGGGAGCGCGATGACTTTAGGGGAAGAGCGGTTCGCAGATTAAACGATTTGGTTCTTGGTAGACGTCATCGGTTTGGACGAGAACGGTTGGAGCAGCCACTGGGTGAGCGATGTTTTCTTCCGTGGGGAGATCATCGCCTTGACCATGGAGTTCCAATCGTGGCGAAAACCAAGACTCCATTGCCGCAGCACGGGACTGGCGGCTGCCATCGCTCCACGCGTCACCTGAAGTACGCGCTGCGAAACGCTGGCCCACATTGCCGGGGAAGCCGCTGGTCCGAGGCGTGCCACTGGAGAATTAAACGTCACGGCCGGGGAATTCTCGGTTGTAGCTTTTGTGGTCTCCCGCTGTGGCCCAGGAGCCGACGACGCGGCGGAAAGCAGGCGTCCCATCATGGCCACCAGTTCGGCCGCGCAATCGGACTGAATAGCGCTCGGGCTGGACGAGGGACTGTTTATAAATTGCGGCGAGCTGAACTCTGGAGACGCGGGAACCAGATCCCGGACGGAGAGGGATGCGCCCAGCCCATCTGCCGAAGCAGCACAGGTTTCTTCGATGGCGGTTGCAACAAGACACTCCGTGGTGCCGGACTCGCACTCTGCCTCTGAAAGTCCAGCCAGGGCCGTTCGCATTTCCCCGCTGGTTGGCTCAATGGAACTAGCCATCTCCTGGTGAATCGAATGCGCGAAGTCACTCGTGGGTTCCGCATGGATAACGCTCAGCCTGGTGTCCCATTGTGGAGATGAGCCATAGCTTGCAGGGAGTGGGCGGAACTCCTCCATTAGGAAGTCCCGGGCGGCTTCTTCGACCATGGGGGAAGGAACTGGATTGAGCCCATCCACGTAGGAATTGATCAAAGCGTGTTCGCAGAGGAGATTCATTACCCTGGGAATTCCGCGGGAATAATAGTGCAGGGCCTCGACGGCGGCGGATTCAAAGACCGGCTCACGGGTCGCGCCGGCGATACGCAACCGCTCGGCGATGTAGCCACGGGACTCATCCAGTGTGAGAGGAGAGGTGTAGCACCGGAGGGCAATTCTCTGGCGGAGTTGCCGCATTTCCGGACGCTTCAACTTTTCTTCGAGTTCGGGCTGGCCAACCAGGACGATTTGCAGGAGTTTTTCAGAAGATGTCTCCAGATTCAGCAACAGGCGTATTTCCTCCAACAATTCGAAGGAGAGGCCCTGGGCTTCATCGACAATCAAAACAGGGTTGGAGCCTTCATGGAAGCGAGAGATAAGCCACTGATTGAGCTCCAGCAACATGTTGCTGACGAGGCGGAAATCCGTGGAGATGCCGAAATCGTTGAGGATGAAATCGAAGAGATGATTGGGCTTCAAATGGGAATTGAAGATGAAGGCTGTGGGCGTTTGCCGCTGGCGCAACCAATCGAGGAGGTGATTGATCAGGGTGGTCTTGCCTGTACCGACTTCGCCGGTGAGGAGGAGAAGGCCTTTACGTTGCTGAATACCGTAGGTCAACTGGTCCAGAGCTTCCTGAATGCGGGGGGTCTTGTGCAGAAAACGAGGGTCGGGGTTGATGTTGAACGGATTTTCGCGAAGTCCAAAGAAATTTTTGTACATGGCTGTGTAATCACGACCCCCAGCGTGGTGTTAGCCTGATTCCCTTCCGCAGAAACCTTGCCGTTCAATTGGTCGATGGCGGCTCTTCGTGAGGGCTTCCGCGTGTCGCGCCATTCCAATCCAGAGAGCAACTCTCCGCGCGCACATCGAGGTTGAAGTGTTGAATGGCAACGGCGGCGAGATGCGCGGCCTGCTCGATCAGATCACTCTCCGCGAGGCTCGGCTGCCGGGGAAAGCAACAGTACGTCTCGAGGGTGCCGAGAAACTTCGCTTCGGTGGAAAGGATCGGTGTACAACTGAAGGGAGTGAGACCGAACGTAACGGCGCTCCGTTCGAATGTATGGAGGGTGTGTTCAGCGTCGTCTGGGAGCAACACCAGCGAGACCACATTTCCCAGCTGGATGTCGACGGTCGAGCACACTCTTTCGAGAATTTGCGGCAGCGGCGCACCCTCGGAAATCAACTCGAGCAGTTGACCCTCACCCGCCAGCAATAAATGAGTATTGTCCGGTGATTGGCGATTCATACGGCACTCCCCCAGGACCTCGCGAATGGAAAATCGTGCCGAGCGGAGCGTGAACCATGACGCCCGCGCTCAAACTGCGCCGGTAAAGGTTTTGCGCCTGAAAACGAGCATGCCTAATCCCGCCAAGCCGAAGAGCAAAAGGGATTGCGACCCGGGTTCCGCGACGGCGATCGTGGGAGCAGGGGCACCGTTGCCGGATGTTGTTCCACTTCCATTGCCGGATCCTCCACCCTGTTTTCCCTTACCCTTGCCCTTCCCTTTGTTATCGGAGGAAGCGCCGTTATTGCCGCTGAAATCGACCAGATTTACAGAGTTCCCGGTTGAAGTCCCGCCGCTGCCGAGCTGGGAACCTTTTTCGCCCATCGCGAGCGCGCTGGGGGAAGAGCCTGCGAAAGAGCTGGTGGATAGCCCATTCTCTTTGGGTGCGCCGAGAAGGAAATTGCATTCCGCGGAAGCGCCTTGCCCGTTTTGCTGGCTGGTGAAGCCCTCCGAAAAAGTCACATATTTACTTCCGCCCCTGGAATGGCCGGGGATGGTGTCCGCAAAGAGAGGAGCCGCGGCGGCGAGAGTGAATGCGAGAAACCATGCTGCATTTTTGTGCTTCATGTACTGCTCCTTGGCACATCGGTTACGTTCTTACCCGAAGTGGATAGAGAGTAGGACGTATACAAAACTATGTCTGTCCAGTTTTGGACATCCATTTCAGAATGAGGCTCCTCCAACAGAAAAGGCGTGGATTCGACCAGGAGAAACGAAGCAGAATCGAGCGTGAAGACAGGCCTGCAGGGGCCGGCCGGGCGCTTGAAAGCCGCAGCGGCGAGGAGTGGCGGGGGAGCTGCGACCAGGGTTGCCGCCAGATCCGGGATGACGAGTTTCGCCACGCTCAACAACTTCAGAAGGTGTTGGCCCGCAAAGCCAGCGAGCACCGCGGCGAAAAGCGCGAGGGCAAGAACGGCAAAGAGCGAACAAAAAAAGAGCCAGCAGACGAGGAGTTCCCTGGCAAGGTAGGAATATCGGGTGAGGCCAAAAAGCAGAGCAGAGAATCCGAGGAAGTAAGATCCAAGAACAAACCGGCGAAAAAGAACTTTGTGGATCATAGAGTGCAGGGTAAGAGCAAAACTGCAACTGAAAAAAAGAAGGACGGCGAGATGACAGATACCGGACGCCCCGCCCAAAGGCCGCCCGATATCGCTCTGTCTTGCCGTCCGTGCACATCGTAAAGGAATGGCATTGAGGCAGGATGTTCCTTTTTGGACAGTGCCTCAAGAATTTCTCAAGTAAGGTGTTTCCCTGGGAGCCAACCACTTCCCGGCTTTGCTTCAATACGACGGACTCGATGCGGTGCCACTTTCATTAGCCCGGCAAAGAAGAGTGGAGTGCAAGGATCCTCTCGGCGTGCAAAGCAGCGAAAGAGGTCCAATCATGCCAAATGACTCGCATCAGAGAGCAGCTGAATTCCACGAACTGGCGGCGCACGCACACCGGACGGCCGCTGCCCACCACGGGAAAGAAGACCACCAGACAGGGCATGAGCATTCGAAGCAGGCGATGGAATATGCAAATAAGGCGATGGAGTGGACTCAGGAATCTCATCAGAGATCCAAGAAAGTTGCTGGGAACACATGAAAATGAGTAGAACGGCAGCTGTACGGAGCGCGCTATGACTCAGGCTGGGCAGCTGGCTTCCCATTTGGGGGTTTTCAACTCAGGCGCAAGCTTGGGCGGGAAGGTTGAGCATTTCCGGGACAAACAAAAAATCTATTCCCAAGGCGACACCGCTCTTACGCTGTTCTACATTCAGCATGGCGGAGTGCGGCTGACCACGCGATCGAAGGGGCAACCCTCGGCGGTGACCGCGATTCTGGGCGTGCATGATTTTTTCGGCGAAGTTTGCCTTGCGGGCTATCCGCTGCGGATGGCCACGGCGGTCGCGATGACAGGGAGCTCCATACGTACCATCCAAAAAGGGAAAATGCTGCAATTACTGCGCAAGAAAAATCTCGCCTCCAACGCCCTGGTCAGCTACCTGCTCGCCAGCCTCAAGAAATACCAGGATCACGTCGCCGACCTGTTGACGTCGAATGCCGAACAACGGCTTGCGCGCGTTCTGCTACGCCTGGCACACCTGGAAAAGGATGGCTCCGCATCAGCTCAGGTTCCCATGGTGAGCCACCAGGTTCTGGCGGAAATGGTGGGCACCACTCGTCCGCGGGTGAATCTGTTCATGAACCGATTCCGGAAGCGCGGGTATATTCATTACGATGGAATATTGGTAGTGAACAAATCCTTGCGTAAGGTCCTGCGAAATAACTGAGGACAGCCTGGGCAGCGGTATTCCCCACTCATAACTGATACCTGATACTGGAATTCGCGTGAATTTCAGATTTCCGAGATTTGAACCACACAACCGAATTCCCGCTTTGGATGCGGGCTAAGATGGAGAGATTGCCGACTCCGGTTGCTACCCGTTCACGTTCCACACATACAAGAATGTGTCGTCGCTAGCGGTCGCCACGTGGCGGCCGGCCTTGCGAGTGGCTCGATTCAGCGCGGAGCGAACTTTTTCTTTGGATAGCACCAGATCAGCCAACGGCACCTTCAGCGCCGAGCCAGTCCCAAGCCGGTCGAGGTCCTTGAGGATGGTGGTCACAATCAGCTTGTGCTTCCCCTCACGGCCCTGCGGGACATCCGACTGGATCATGGTCTTGAAGTGCATGGGCATGACTTTAGATTGATTGCGCTCCATAGGTCCTCCAATGGGAGTGCTCGTTAAACTAACCTGTCGATATCGTATTGGAGCGTAACGCTAACCGCAAGTAACAAAATGTCTCGTTTTAGACATCTCGGCAAAGGAGTCGCCACCCTTCGCATCGAACCACAGCGTACATTCCCGACTAACGCCGGAGTTCCGTTTACAAAAGAGTTAACCCGTAGCGCTTCCGGGCTGGTACCTTTTATGTGGTGAAAGGAAATTCCGATGATTAAACCAAAAACGCATTTCGAACAGGTACCCCTGGAAATTGTCAAAAAGATCGTTGAGGAGGAGATTCCGCCTAAAACAATAACGGAGCGCGCTCCCATCAGCAGGAAGAACAAATCGCAGAAAGATCGCCTGGCGACCCCAAGGCAACCGATTGCAAGTTACCGGAGAACTACTGAGATCGAGGTTTCCAAATCATGATCAGTCCTTACAGCAAAAGGCCCAAGAGAATGCCAAAAGCGCAATTTACGTTTGACGCTCAGGCATTTCTGGATTCCGCCGGGATCGGCAGAAAAATCAAACAAGTGAATCGAGCGGATGTCGTCTATTCGCAGGGCGAAGCGGCCAGTACCGTAATCTACCTGAAGGAAGGCAGCGTGAAGCTGACGGTCGTCAACGGGGCCGGCAAAGAAGCAGTGATTACGATACTGGGAGCGGGTGATTTCTTTGGAGAGGGCTGCCTGGCGGGCCAGTCCGTTCGGATGGGGACGGCGACCGCGATCGCGGCCAGCACGGTGCATATAATCGAGAAGCGGGAAATGTTAAAGGTGCTGCACGAGCAGCACGCGCTCTCCGACCAGTTCATAGCGTTCATGCTGGCGCGGAACATCCGCGTAGAAGAGGACCTGATCGATCAATTGTTCAACTCCAGCGAGAAGCGCCTGGCCCGTACGCTGCTGCTGCTGGCGCGATATGGGAAGGAGGACCAGATCCACGGAGTACTTCCCCCGGTATCGCAGGAAATGCTGGCGGAGATGATCGGCACGACGCGCCCGCGGGTGAACTTTTTCATGAACAAGTTCAAGAAACTGGGGTTCATCCAGTACAACGGCGGACTGCAGATCAACGCTTCACTGTTGAGCGTGGTGTTGCACGACTAAAGCAAGGGGCGCTGCAGCAATGCAGCGCTTCCCTGCCGGATAAACGTGGGTTTGCGCCGTGAACGGCGCGCTAGCGGCCGTCGTGATCCGGATGGTGGTGGCGCCAATTCCAGTAGGCGTTCTGCTCTTTCACTTTGAGTTCGAGGAATGGGTGGTACTCCCTGTGGTTCTCGCCGAGGTACACGCGGTAGGAACGATCCTCGTTGTCGTCCCAATTGTGGTAATCCTTGTGATTGCGATCGTAGACGCGCTTGTCGTCATTCCGGTGCTCCTCCTGATGACCGTTGTCTTGCCGCGCGGCCGCGTAAGTCATGGCCGAAGGGACCGCGAGGGCCGCCGTAAGACAAAGAGAGCTGAACAAATATCGATATCCGCTATGCATGATGACATCCTCCTGGCGCGAAGATTCCTTCCTGGAATTTTCAGCCAGCGGTAAGTATGCGGAGTTTCGTTTTCCGGTGATGTTCGATTGCGGACAACCGTGGGTACTGCCGAACCCTAGCCCGCCGAGGAAATCCCCCTACCTGGGCCGAACGAAGCGATTCAAGCGGAGTTTGTGGCACGGGAAACCCGAGGCTGAGCGGCTTTCATCTGATAGAGCGACTTGTCTGCTGCATACAACAGCGTTCCGATGGTGCCGGCATCTTTCGGGAAGCTGGCCACGCCAACACTGACGGAGAGAGCAGGCTCCTCGGCATCTTTACCAAGCAGGTCACAAATGCGGCTGGCGACCAGGGTGGCGGCGGCCCAACCGGTCTCTGGCAGGACGAGTGCAAACTCGTCGCCGCCGTGCCGCGCCGCCGTGTCTATGGACCGGCAGCAATCATTCAAAATTTGCCCCAGGCGGCAAAGGGCCCGGTCGCCGGCCAGATGCCCAAACTGATCGTTGATTTTCTTCAGTTCGTCCAGATCCAACAGGAGGAGTGAGAATTCGCGCCCGGTGCGTTTTGAGCGGCAGATTTCGGCTTGCAAAACTTCAAAGAGCCGGCGATGGTTGGCGAGACCGGTGAGGGAATCGCAGTCGGCCTGATGGCGAAGATGATCTTCCAGGGTTCGTTGCTCGGTGATGTCGACAGCAATAATTTCATAATGAGCGGAGTTGCCGTTCTCGTCGAACGCGCCGCGTCCACCCAGACGGACCTTTAGTGAAGTCCCATCCTTGCGTTTCCATTCGACCTCGACAGGTTCGATTAGCTGGCGCTCGCCGGAGCCCGCGGTGAAAGACGCGTTTTTCCGGAGGTTCGGAATGATTGCCGAGGCACGATTCGCCTCCAAGAGCTGTTCTTTTGAATCGTAGCCCAGCATGGTAACCAGAGCCTGATTAGCGTCGAGCAGTTCACCATCGGCATCGCACTGATAGATTCCATAGGCGGGGTTGTCCACCAGCGCGCGATAGAGAGATTGCGAATGTTGCAAGGCCCTGCGGGCGTCGTCGAGTTCGTCTCGTAATTTTTTGTCGTTCAGAGCGCGGCGAACGGCGAGGGAGATATGAGCAAGGTGTTCGTGGGCGACATATTCGAAGCACTCCAGGTCGCCGAGCTTGACAAGTGACTCGATGCCGAATCTCGGCGTCAATAAGATCAGCGGGATTTGCAGTGCGAGCTGATGGAGAAGCAGAATGGCCTCGGGCGCCTTACAGCTGGGATTTGGAAACTCAACGAGAAGGACGTCGTAGGTATGAGATTTCAGCTGTTCCACGCATTGCGGCAGATTCAGAACAAAATCGGAAGTGACCGTGAAGTGTCCCTTTTTGAGTTCCTGCAGGCAATTGTCAATGGCGTCGGCATCCCGGTGCATGAACAGAACGCGAAGCAAACGCGTTCTGTGGGTCTGCGTTCCCTCCGCCGCAGGAGTACCTGGGCGAAATATGGGTTGGCCCCGACTCGCGCTTGAAATGGTAGCCATAGTTTTTGTAACCACCCAACCGGTCCGGATACACGTAGCAGCAGGAGATCCAGAGCTGGCATACCGAGCCTAGCTGGTTGAAGAATCGGAATCTGTCCCTTTTTAGACACACAATCTAATGGTTATCAGGGAGATGCGAAAGAGCCGTCGGGAGAGGGAGTGGGCGAGGTGATGCCCGGGAGAGACTCGGAATGAATGTTCAAAAGGGGACAGTCGGGCACTCCGTTTGCCTTGGACAATAGCTTAGGAGTCAGGCCCCAGCATCAGGAGAAGCAGCATGATTTGTTGTCCGAATTGCGATAGCGCACGAATCCATCTATCCAGACGGAGGGGATTTCTGGAAAAAGGAATCCTGGCAATGATTTTCGTCCGGCCGTTCCGCTGCGAAAAATGCGACGGTCGATTCTTGCATTGGAGCTTCAGTGCGAATCCAAGCGCGCCGCACGGCAACAAGAGAGCCTACGAATAAAAGCCATGATGCCCAAGCTTTATCGATTGTTTTCCCGCGTTCGCAGCACGTTTGCGTGGATTTCTGGATTGGCAAAGAAAATGGCCGGAAAGAAACCGTGTGACACAGAGTTCGTGCCCCAGAGGATGTGCCCATTTTGCGGGCTGATTACCGCGCGCGGCAAAGTGAATTGCCTGGAATGCGGCAAAGCCTTCAAACCAGCCTAGAATTTGGGATGGAAAGCAGAACATGGAAAGGGCGGCCCGGTTAGAGGATCCGTCAGGCGGTTGCGACTGCCGAAATACCGAAAGATTTGAGGGCTTCGGTTTCGTCGTCTCTGATGTCGAAGACGGTATACAATTTCGTGATTTGCATCAGATCGTGAACTTTATTCGTGAGTTTGAGGAGCTTCAGTTCTCCCTCGTGCTTCCGCACCGTCGTGAAGGCGCTGACCAGATGGCCCAATCCTGAGCTATCGATATAATTGACATCGGCAAGATTGAGCAGGATTTTGTTGTGGCCGTTACTTAAGAGGTCGGAGACCAGGGATCGAAGCGAGGCGCTCTCTGCTCCGAGCACTATCCGGCCGCTGATGTCTACGACGCTGACGTCACCCACTGTGCGCGTGGTCATTTTCAAATCCATTCGGAGCCTCCTGTCACAAGAGTATGGTGACACTAGGCAGGGCCGCACTACTGTGCAAAATCGCACAGGAAGTCGTCCACGGCGCGGCGGCACTGAATGTTGTTTAGTTCCTCCGGGACGAACGCGGAGGACGCAGGCTTAAGGCGTCTTAAGATAGATGTTGCCGATTTTGTGGTCGCGGAGAAGAGCGTTGAATGCAGCCAGGTCTTTCGCTACCAACTGCTGAAAGTCTGCCGTCGCCTTGTCGCCCCGCTGCTTCAGATCTTCCTGCACGGCCGTTTGTTGGGTGGTTGGCGGAAAATCCGCGCTGCTATCGAGCTGGCTGAAAAGGTATTCGACCTTCTGGAGCAGCATGGGCGCCCAGCGGCAATCGTCCTGGCCGCGGCCGGTGAGCTTGAGTTGCAGCAGGGTTCCTTCGATCGCCGAGAGCTGCTCGCCGAGATCGTCGGCCGCTTTGTGCAGCGGTTTTGCGGTCTCGTCCGTGCCGAGTTCCTTGCCCAGCGCGGCGAGTTGCACACGCAGGGACTCCATCTGGTTCACAGTGGCAGACATGGCGTTCATCTGGTCGTACAAAGCGGTCTGCACGCGGGTCTGCGCCTGAACGTCGGTATCCGAGCCGGCAGTGTGGGGATCCTTCAGCACAGTCAGCTTCTGCGTGAGTTTGGCGTCTCCCACAGTGAGCGTGACCGAGTACGTTCCGGGAGGCACGAGGACAGCAAGTCGCGCCATGGCGGGAGGCTTGCGCCAGCCTTCTGTGCCAAGAGGAACGTCGGGAGCGTAGAGCGGCGTGGTGCGCAGGCGAATTTGCGTGGTGCGCTCAGAGCGGAGGTCCCACCAGACGCGGTTGATGCCCGCTTTGACTTCGCAAGGCGCAGGGTCGGCATCCGGGTGTTCCTCTTCCTCGCCGGATTTTTTGGCCTCGGAGGCGCCGGGTTTGGGAGCGCGGCATTCGATCTCCCGGACTTTTTTGCCGCCTGCGTCCGTGATGGTGAGCTTGGCCACTTCCTTTTCGGCCAGGCTGGTTTTGAGAAAGAAATTGATGGACGCTCCGTACGGCGGATTTTTTCCCGTGGATGGGTCGTACTCGACTGCTGCTGGCTGAGCCACTTCTTTGAAGCGATAGGCATCGCGCGGGGCAAACAGATGCGCTTTGGCTGTGCCGATCTCCGGCGTGAACTGCTGGAAGGGAGTGATGTCGTCGAGAATCCAGAAGCCACGGCCGTAGGTGGCGACGGCGAGGTCGTGGAACCTCTCCTGAATGGCGAGCCAGTAAACTGGGGCATGTGGAAGGCCGGACTGAAGCGGTTGCCAGTTTTTGCCGTCGTCAAAGGAAACGTAGAGGCCACCCTCGGTGCCGAGATAGAGGAGACCTTTGCGGACGGGATCTTCGCGGACACAGTGAGCGTAGCTGAGCATGTTGTGCGGAAGGCCGCCGGTGATCAGCGTCCAGGTTTTTCCATAGTCGGCGGTTTTGTAGACAAAGGGATCGCGGAAGTTTACCTGATGGCCGTCGACGGTCAGGTAGGCTGTGCCTGCGTCGTAGCGTGAGGGCTCGATGTTGTCCACGGTGCCACACTCGGGGAAGTTGGGAAGATTTTTTGTGACGTTGGTCCAGGTTTTTCCGGCGTCGCGAGTGACCTGAACTTGGCCGTCGTTGGTCCCGGCCCAGATCAGACCAGATTCTTTGGAGGACTCGGTCAAGGCAAAAATCACGCCGGCATATTCCACGCCGATATTGTCGGGAGTGAGGCCGCCGGAAATCTGCTGGCGGGTTTTGTCATTGCGGGTGAGGTCGGGGCTGATGATCTGCCAGCTGTTACCGCCATCCGTGGTGACGTGCACAAACTGGCTACCGACATAGACTCTGTTGTGGTCGAACGGAGAAATGGCGATAGGAAATTCCCAGTTGAAGCGGTACTTCACGTCCGCCGCGGGGGCGCCGGCAACATAATCGGGCCAGACTTCAACTTCGCGGTCCTGGTGGGTGCGCTCATCGAAACGGGTTACGGTGCCGCCGATACTGCCCGAGCCGGTGCCGGTGGACCAGATGATGTTGTTATCGACGGGATCCGGCATGGCGAAGCCGCTTTCGCCTCCAGCGACCGGGTGCCATGCGCCGCGGGGGATATTGTTGCCGAAGAAGCCGCCGAACTGCAGGCTGTTGCTGGGGCCGCGCCAGGAGGGGCCGTCCTGGCGGTTGCCGTAAACAAAGTAGGGGATCTGGTCGTCCACGGTGACGTGATACATCTGCGCGATGGCCAGGTTGACGTGGTTCCAGGAATTCCCGCGATCCACGGAAATATTCACGCCGCCGTCGTTGACGACCGCCATGCGATCGCCGTTGGTGGGATCGATCCACATCTCGTGATTATCGCCGCCAGGATTGTCAGGCATCTTAGTGAGCGTGTGGCCGCCATCGAGGGTGCGCGAAAACGAAGCCGAGAAGAAAAAGACTTCATTCTCGTTGTCGGGCGCAATTTCCGTGCGCGTGTAGTAATGTGTGCGGCCGCGGAGCTGGCGATCAGAGTTGACCATCTCCCAATTCTCGCCGGCGTCGTTGGAACGCCAGAGTTGGCCGAGTTGGCCCGGACTGTTGGGCTGAGGCACGCCGTCGCCCGTTTCAATTTCCGCGTAGACGCGGTTGGAATCTTTTTTGGCGACGCGCACGGCGATTCGACCCACGGGGGAGTGCGGGAGGCCGTGACCCTCGAGGCGCTTCCAGGTTGCGCCACCGTCCGTGGATTTGAACAAGCCGCTTCCGGGTCCGCCGCTGGTGCGGCCCCAGGTGTGAATCTCGATTTGCCACATGCCGGCAAAAAGAATTTTGGAATTGTTGGGATCCATGCCCAGGTCCGAGCAGCCGGTGTTTTCGTCGACGAAGAGGACTTTGTCCCAGGTCTTGCCACCGTCGGTGGTGCGATATACGCCGCGCTCCGGCTGCGGCCCGTAGGCGTGGCCCAGGGCGCAGGCCAGGACGATGTTGGGATTGGCGGGGTCGATCTCCACGCGGCCGATGCGGCCGGTCTTTTCCAAACCCATTAAGGACCAGGTTTTGCCAGCGTCGGTGGATTTGTAAATTCCCTGCCCGACGGAGATGTGGCTGCGAATAAAGGATTCGCCGGTACCCGCCCAGACGATGTTCGGATCACTATCGGCGACTGCCAGCGAACCGATGGAAGCGACGGGTTCGGAGTCGAAGATGGGATTCCAGTGGATGCCGCCATCGGTGCTTTTGAAAATGCCGCCGGAGGCCGCGCCGACGTACCAGATATTTGGTTTTCCGGGGACTCCCGCGACGGAAGTTGCGCGGTTGCCCTCCGGGCCGATGTAGCGGTACTTGAGCTGGGCGTACACGTCCGGATTGAGTGGGGTTTGCTGCGCATGCAAGATGCAAGGATAGGAAAGCAGCAGAGCCATTGCGATCGCCGCGATGTAGGCAGGGACATAGAATTTCGCGCGGTTCAACATGGTGAATCCTCCGGTATGGATTAAATTGGGATGGGCGGATGATACAAGCGGAGCAACGGCAGGTCAATGGTGGCGCGCGTGTGACGTCTTCGCTTAGGCGACCAATGCGATTGAATGGGAGTGGCGGGCGTCCTGGCCAACTGTTGAAAACGCGGACCGTGATAGGCTCGATGCTATGCGGATCCTTTTTGTCCTTCTCTGCTGTCATTTGGTTGCAGGCGCGGGCGCTGCGCGCGAGCCTGAACAGGAAAAGACCGCACGTCCTCGCGTTTTCCTGATTACGATTGATACGCTGCGGGCGGACCACGTTCATTGCTATGGGTACGAGGGAATCCGCACGCCTGCGCTGGATTTGTTAGCGGAGCAAGGGATTCGTTTCACGCAGGCGTTCACACCCAGCCCGATCACGAATAGTTCGCACACGAGCATAATGACGGGGCTTTTGCCGAGCTCGCACGGGGTGAGCGACTTTGGCGTTCCTTTGGCAGTCAAATATCCTACGCTGGCGGAATTGCTGACGAAGAGGGGCTACCGCAGCGCGGCATTCATAGGCGCGGTGATCCTGGACAGCAAGAACCTGGCACCAGGTCTCGATCGCGGGTTCGAGTTTTACGATAACTTTCCGGAGCATGCGACCACGAAGTCACGGTGGGGACGGATCGAACGCCGAGGGATGGAGGTAGAGCAGCGCGCGGAATCGTGGCTGAACACGCACCCCGACGGTACGCAATTTGTTTGGCTGCACTTCTATGATCCGCACGATCCGTACGAGCCGCCGCCACCATATTCCGAAACTTATAAGGACAGACTTTACGACGGAGAGATTGCGTACGCGGATTCGGCGTTGGGGCAATTCCTGACTTACCTCAAGAAACAGGGATGGTATGAGGGAGCGATGATTGTTGTGGTGGGAGATCACGGAGAAGGATTGGGCGAACATCACGAAGATACGCACGGGATTTTCCTTTACGACTCGACGACCCATGTTCCGCTGATTGTGAAACTGCCGAATGAACGCGAAGCGGGGAGAACTGTTGAGGGACAGGTGCGAACGACAGACATCATGCCCACGATTTTGAGCATGGTTGGGCTTGCCGCTCCGGCGAATCTGGATGGGGATTCTCTTGAGGCGTTATTTAGTGGCGGCGAGACGGAGGCGCGCACGGTTTTTGGTGAAACGGAATACCCGCTACGGTTTGGATGGGCACCGCTGCGGTCGATTCGAAAGGAAGGGTTCAAGTTTATCGAGGCGCCGAAGCCGGAGCTTTACGAGCTGCGCGGCGATCCCGGGGAATCGCGCAATCAATACGAGCCGTGGAATGGTACGGTTCAAAAATTGCGAAAAGCGCTGGCGGAGTTGAGCGCCAAATCGCCTGAGCATGGGAAAGCTTCGCCTGCGGCGGTATCGGCGGGCACTGTCGATGAATTGCACGCGCTAGGATATCTGGGCGCGGCGGATGCCGGAAGCGCTACGGATGTTCCGGAGCCTTCTCTATTGCCCGATCCGAAGGACAAGATTGAGCAGCAGAATTTGCTGCATACGGCGACGATGGCGGCCGAGGAGGGAGAGACGGAAAAGGCGCGAGCGGCCCTGGAGAAGGTGTTGCAATTGGACGAAAGCTCCGCGCTGGCGCTGAGGCAGCTTGGCCGGATGGAAATGGCTTCCGGGAATTATGGCAAAGCCGCGGGATATCTGCGGCGGGCGCACTCGGCGAATCCGAATGACGCGACGGATGCGCTCGCATACGCACGGGCGCTGGAGTTGAGCGGGGAGTTGGCTGGGGCGCGGGACGTGCTGCTGGCGAGTTTGAAGCTGAACCCGGAGCAGTTTGAGGCGCGGATTGCGCTGGGACGGGTTTATCTGGGTTTGAGAGATTTGAAGGCGGCGGAAGATCAGTTTGAGGCGGCGGTGCTGTTGCAGCCTGGAAATTCAGAGGCACAGATCGAATTGGCGAAGACGCTGATCCAACGGAAAAAGTTTACCGATGCTGCGGGGTTGCTGGAGGCGGCTGGTGAGCCTTCGAACCGCAATGCTGAGATATTTGAGTTGTTGGCGCAGGCTTATAGCGGGCTGGGGCGGCGGCAAGAGGCGGAACGCGCGCGATCGAGGGCGAAGGCACTGCGGGAGTCGAAGCAGCCGCAGTGAGCGGCTGTCCAGTGAGATCGAAGCAATTCCCGCGGTGAAACCCCAAGAAAAGGCCGGGCGAGCCCGGCCACTACAAAGGAATCGGAGCACAGGCTGAAGCCTATGCTACAGGGTTATTGCTTCGCGGCTATTTTGTTGTCGGTCTTTTCGAAAATCTCGGTTAGGACGCGCCCGCGCATCTGCTTTGGCTGCTCGATGCCGTAAATGTGCAAGATTGTCGGGGCCACGTCATAGACGCTGGCTCCCAGGCCCATCAGGCGCAAATCATGCTTGATGCCGGGGCCCATGGCGAAGAAGGAGCCGGGAACGTCGTCGCCATCGGCAAAATCGTGCTTGGCGATGACGGGTGTGGTTTTCTCGTGATCCATGTGGGCATGGGGATCTTTTTCTTCGAACTCGCGGAGGGGCTTGATGCCGTGGTCGGAGAAAATAATCAGATACGTGTTGTCGTCCATGTGCTTCAGGATGGAGCCGAGGACCTTGTCGAAGGCGATGTACTGGTTCGGGAAGGCGTCCTGGCGGACGCTGTTGATGCTGGGGTTGTAGCCGACATTGAACGGCGAGATGGGGTAGAGCCAGTGGCCGGTGCGGTCTTCGCACGACTGGGCGAGAAAGGTGAATTCGGTGGGATGGGTGGTGAGCAGATAGTCGAAAAGCTTGGTCTGCTGGTCGCGGATGACCTGCACTTTATCCAGCCAGGAGTTAATGAGTTCCGTCTCGTGGCCCTTTAGATCGCTGGCAGCGGGCATGCGCTCGCAATCGATATAGAAATCGCCGACGTTCTTCAGGAGCTCGGGTTGCATGCTCTTGGGGTAGACGGCGTCGCCACCCATCACTTCGCTGAGCTTGGGGGCGCAGAGCACGCCGTCTTCACAGTTTTTGCCGCGCGTGAGCATTCCGCTGATCATGTAGCCGTTGACGGGCATAACGGGAAAGGTGGCCGGGACGTTGGCCATACCGACGGTGACGCCGCCTTTCGAAAGCATGGACCAGACAGGCTCTTCCTTCATCATGTTAGTGTTTGCCGTGATTCCGCCGACGAGAAAACCTGTTACGCCATGCTCCTCTGGATTGGTGCTGGTGAAGAGCGTGGTGTAGACGCGGGGACAATTGGGAGCGGAGACGGTGCGCAATTTGCCGTAGGCGCCGTTCTCGATCACCTTGGACAGATTGGGCATCTGGCCCTTCAGCAGGAGCGGACGAATGATGTCGAGCTCCATGCCGTTGACGCCGAGGACGATGACCCGCGGTTTAGGTTTTGCAGAAGGTTGCTGCTGGGCGAACAAGGGAACGGCCAGTAAAAAGACGGATAGCAATAAAGAGAATTTTCTTGGAACCATGGAACACCCCTGGAAAATAGATGCAAATTATATAGTTGGGGGTTGCGGGTGTCCAGCAAAGGTGGCTGAAACGGCAGACAGGCCGTCTTTACATGGAGTAGAAGAGCGGCCCGCCCCCGGAAGGCGGGCCCTACGCCGGTGAGGAGTAACCCAAGAGGGCGGGACGAGCCCCGCCCCTACAAACTCTATTGATTCTGGCTTTGGCAAATCATTGACGAGTGGGGGGCTTCAGGCGGGCGGCTTCGGCGCGTTGGTTGGCGGCGTCTTCGGCGCGGCCAAGCTTTTCGTAATCGTCGGCCAGGAAGGAATGGGCTTCGCTGGAATCGGTTTGGACCGTCGCGGCTTTTTCCAGGTAGGGCAGGGCCTCGTCGAAGGTGCCGTTCAAGAACAGCATGCGGCCCAGAAGCAGGTTTGCGCGGTAATGGTCCGGCTCCCCCTGGAGGACGATGAGCAGATTTTTGGCTGCTTCCTCGGGCCGTCCGGTGCGGGCATAAATGGAGGCCATGGAATAGCGGGCGTCGCTCCAGTCGGGGCGGTTTTCCACCAGGATTTCGAAATGGGCGGCGGCGGTTTTGAGATCGCCGGTTTCGTAGAGACAGATGGCCAACTCGTACTGGGCCATTAGCGCATCAGGGCGGAGTTCGACGGCTTTGCGCAGGGGTGGAATTGCTTTGGCAAACTTGCCATTCCGGGAGTACGCGATGCCGAGGTAATACTGCGCGGCCTGGACTTGCGGGTCCTTCGTCACGACGTTCAGTAATAGCGGAATGACGCTGGCTTCCTTCCCTTCCTCGATGGCCAGGCTGGCGTCGTGCATGTCGTTGGCGACGTCAATGCGGTCCTTGGGGTCGGTGCGAGAGATCGGGCGGCTCGCACTCGAAGCTGTGTAACCGAGGGCGGAGAGCTTTTCCCTGCTCTTCTCGTCGAGGTTATCCTGCAAGGCCTGCGGCGCGCCTTCACTTATTCTCTTGACGAAACTATCCAATTGGACTGCCAGGCGGACGGCAGTGGCGCGCTTGTCTGTGTAGAGATTTGTTTTCGAAGCGGGATCCGCGGACAGATCGTAGAGCTCGGGCCTTGGTGCGCGCACGTAGAGTTGGTTGTTGCTGCGGAGGGAAACGAGGGCGCTCCAACCGAAGGAACGTTCGGAGTGGTCGCCGGTGGCGAGCGAAGGACGGTTTTCCGGGTGAGGATTTCCAATCAGAGGGAGGAGTGAACGGCCCTGCATATTTGAAGGAGGAGTTTGGCCGAGCGAATCGAGAACGGTTGGCGCCAGGTCAACCAGGCTTGCGGTGGCGTTCACATGCTGGCCTGCGGAACGATTGGCGGGAAATTTTACGAGAAGGGGCACGTGGATGGTGGAGTCGTAGAGGAAAATGCTGTGGGTCAGTTCGCCGTGTTCTCCGAGGGATTCGCCGTGATCGGCGGCGACGGCGATGAGCGTGTTGTCGTAGAGGCCCTGGGTGCGAAGGTAGTCGAGCAGCTTTCCTACGATGGAATCCACGTAGGCGATACCCGCGTTGTAGGGGGCGTTTGGAAAGCGGCTGCGGAACGGCTCAGGTGGATTGTAGGGGTCGTGCGCGTCCCAGAGATGGAACCAGAGGAAGAACGGGCCGCCCTTTTGCTGGCCGATCCATTCGAGGGCGAATCCCAGAGTGACCTCGCCGCGGCGCTGCATGGAGGCTTCGCGGCGCTCTCCGGTTCTCTGCCGATGAAAGCCGGCGTTGTAGACATCGAAGCCGCGCTCAAAGCCGGAGGCAAAGCCGTTTTTCGGGTCGAGGATGATGCTGCCGACGAAGGCTCCGGTGTGGTAGCCCTGGGCGCGAAGAATGTCGGGTAGAAACGGGACTGTTGGGGGCAGGCGGTCGCCGAAGTTGCGGATGCCGTGGTATTGCGGAAAAGTTCCGCTGAGGATGGTGGCGTGGGAGACGGGGGTAATGGGCGCTTGGGAGTAGGCGTGATCGAAGACTACGCTTTGGCCGGCGAGGGCGTCGAGTTGGGGCGTTAAGCCGAGCTTGGAGCCGAGGAAACCCATGCGGTCGGCCCGGACGGTGTCCAGCGTGATTAGGATGACATTTGGCGGGTCAGTGGCAGCCGCGGCGAGCGCGGGAGAGAGAACGAGGAGGCAAACGATGATGGCGCGCCGCATAAATGAAAAAGGAGTCTGCATTGTAGCAGACTCCTTTTTGGGAACCAAAACGGGGAGCCGGAGATCAGAAAATGATCTTCGCTCCGAGCTGTGCAGCGCGATTGCCGCCTTGTGAAAGGAACGGATTTCCGGAGAAGATATCCGGCGTAGTCCCGTACTTGGAGAAATCACCGCTCGAGGGCTTGGCGCTGGTCGGGGACGCACTCGTGAAGTTAGGGTGATTCAAGAGGTTGAAGACCTCAAAACGAATCTGGAGGCCTATCCTTTCAGTGAGCTTGGTGGTCTTGTTGAGGTTAAAGTCCCACTGCCTGAAATTGGGGCCGCGCACACTATTGCGGCCGCAGGTCCCAATGGTGTTGGGGGCAGGATCGGAATATATCGCTGCCGCATTCGTGATGGTGGGGCTATTGGGGTCACTGTACTGGTAAATGGGTTTTACTCCCGAACAGTCCGGCCTCTGGTAAACCAGGTCCTGGCCGGACTCATCGCCCGATGTGCTCAGCAACGGAGTCCAGGGACGCCCAGTCGTAACCGTCACTACAGACCCGGTCTGCCAACCTTCCCCTAAGCGGCCGAGGGAGCGCACACGGGGAATATCGTAGGTGATGCCGGTGTTGAAGTTCAGCCGGACATCGGTGTCGCAGGGGCCTACGTTACTGCTGGGATTGTAAGGATTCTCCTCGATCGGAACGGTAGAGCCACCGCCGCGATTCACGGAATTGGTGTCAATACAGTTGGACCACGTGAAATTGACAATGGTATTGAGCCCATGCCAATCGCGCTGGCGGTAAGTCACCTGCAGGGCGTTGTAGCGGGAGTACCCGTCATTGGTTAACTGCATGATGTAGGAGAAGTTGGGCACGCCATTCAACTGGTAGAGAGAATCGAATGGGCGCGCACAATTTCCAGTGGTCATCTGAACATCATTAACTGTATCCCAACAGCCAACGGGGCGGTTATTCAGGCTGCGCATTAATAGACTATCGGTACCGTGTGAGCCGATGTAGCTGACGGTGATGGCGTTGTTTCTGAACAGCTCGTGTTGAATCGTGGCGTTGTAATACTGGATTCTTGGCGTCTTCAAATTCGGAACGGTTCCGAAAATGTTAAACGGTGGTGTGCCGGCAGGATTGGCGCCAAAAGTCTGGAACGGTGTGTTTGGGTTCGGACTTCCCGCTTGCGGACCAATACAGACCCAGTCCGGCGTAGTGCCAGGAGTGTTGGTTGCAGGGTTGTAGCACGTATTCGGCCCAAACGGTTCGAACAATAGGCTGGTATCCTGTGCGCCCGTCGCTGTGACCGAGAACACTCCGAGGTTCGAGTTTGTAAATGCCCCGGCTCTGGCACCTTGGAAAACGTAAGGTGCGGCGATGGCGGCAAAGTTCGCCACGTCGTAAGCCATGGCGTAACCAACCCGGAGAGCGGTCTTGCCGTTGCCGAAGACGTCCCAAGCCACTCCACCGCGTGGGCCAAAGTCTTTAAGGTCCAGGTCATAGAGACGAGAAAATCCCTGTTGCACCTGAACCAGGCCGTTCGGAAACCCTGTTG
>Ga0210383_10000908_pt1 | contig 27305 bp, 23 predicted proteins | sample IncBWC14OmetaG_FD_160072 | JGI IMG/M metagenome (GOLD analysis project Ga0210383, IMG submission 160072) | Forest soil microbial communities from Barre Woods Harvard Forest LTER site, Petersham, Massachusetts, United States - Inc-BW-C-14-O ... | reverse complement strand
AAGTGGGCCGTATTTGGCCAAAACGGCCCACGATCATGGAATCGGCCTCAGGGGGCGGGGGCCGGCGGGGTGAGGTGGGGTGAGGTGGGGGCGGGGGGTGCGGCGGGCGGGGCGGGCTGGGCGTCGATGCCGGCTTCGCGGCGCTGGGCGGGGGTGATGGGGGTGGGGGCGCCGGTTAGGGGGTCCAGGCCACTCGCGGCCTTGGGGAAGGCGATCACGTCGCGGATGGTGGGGGCGCCCGCCAGCAGCATGCACACCCGGTCCCAGCCGAATGCGATGCCGCCGTGCGGCGGGGGCCCGTACTTGAACGCGTCGAGCAGGAACCCGAACTGGGAGCGCGCCTCGGCGGGCGAGAGGCCGATCACGTCGAACACGGCCTGCTGCATCGCGGACTGGTAGATCCGGATGGACCCGCCGCCGATCTCGGACCCGTTGCACACGATGTCGTAGGCGTCGGCCAGCGCGCCGGCGGGCTCGGCGACGAACTTGTCCGCCCATTCGGGTAGCGGCGCGGTGAACGGGTGGTGCACCGAGGTCCAGCCGCCCTCGCCGTCCTCCTCGAACATCGGCGCGTCCACCACCCACAGGAACGACCACGCCGACTCGTCGATCAGGTCGCAGGTGCGCCCGATCTCCAGCCGCGCCGCGCCGAGCAGTTCCCGGGCCGCCGGGGCCGGGCCCGCCGCGAAGAACACGCAGTCGCCGGGTACAGCCCCGACCGCGTCGGCCAGCCCGGATCGTTCGGCTTCGGACAGGTTCCTAGCCACTGGGCCGGTGATCTCGCCGTCCGGGCCGATCAGGGCGTAGGCCAGGCCACGGGCACCCCGGGACCGGGCCCACTCCTGCCACAGGTCCAGCTCGCGCCGGGACTGCGACGCGCCGCCGGGCATGACCACGGCCCCGATGTACGGGGCCTGGAAGACCCGGAACGGTGTATCGGCAAAGTACTCGGTCAGGTCGGTGAGCTCGCAGCCGAAGCGCAGGTCGGGCTTGTCCGAGCCGTACCGCGCCATCGCGTCCGCGTAGGTCATCCGGGGCAGCGGCCTGGGCACCTGGTAACCGGCCAGCTCGGACCACAGCAGCGCGACGATGTCCTCGGCGAGATCGATGACGTCCTGGCGGGTGACGAACGACATCTCGATGTCGATCTGGGTGAACTCGGGCTGCCGGTCCTTGCGGAAGTCCTCGTCCCGGAAGCACCGGGCCAGCTGGTAGTAGCGCTCCAGCCCGCCGACCATGAGCAGCTGCTTGAACAGCTGGGGCGACTGCGGCAACGCGTACCAGTTGCCCGGGCGCAGCCGGACCGGAACCAGGAAGTCGCGCGCGCCCTCCGGCGTCGACCGGGTTAGGTAGGGGGTCTCGACGTTCACGAACCGGTGCTCGCGCATCACGTCGGACAGCAGGTAGGCGGCCTGCGACCGGACGCGCAGCGCCTGCGCGGTCTCGGACCGCCTGATGTCCAGGTACCGGTACTTGAGCCGGAGGTCCTCGCTGACCTCGGCGGAGTCCTCAACGGGAAACGGCAGCGGGTCGGCCTTGCTGAGCACCTCCACCTCGTCCGCGACCACCTCGACCTGCCCGGTGGGCAGATCGGGGTTCTCGTTCCCGGCCGGGCGCTGCCGGACCGTTCCGGTCACCAGCACGCAGAACTCGGCCCGCAGCTCGTGGCCCACGGCCTCCTCGCCGCGCCACACGACCTGGACCACGCCGCTCGCGTCCCGCAGGTCGATGAACACCACGCCGCCGTGGTCGCGGCGCCGGGCCACCCAGCCGGCCAGCACCACGAGCTCTCCCGCGTGCGACGCCCGCAGCGTCCCCGCCTCATGGGTGCGGATCATCGCGCACTTCCCCTCTGCATCATGGTCGAATCATTTTTCCGAACGAACCGGGCCGCGTGCTCCCTGCCTCATATCCCGCGGGCCGGACCCGACTCGGGCGCAAGCCCGGCCAGGAACGGATTGGTGCGGCGCTCGGCCCCGATGGTGGTCTGTGGCCCGTGACCAGACAGGACCAGGGTCTCGTCCGGCAGGGCCAGGCAGACCCGGGCCAGGCTGCGCTGGATCGTCGGGTAGTCGCCGCCAGGCAGGTCGGTGCGCCCGATCGAGCCCGCGAACAACAGGTCACCGGAAAACAACACGTCTCCCGGAGAGTCTATTTTGCTTTTGGTGCCTGCCGTAATCGGTTTTTCGGGTGGCATCCGGAATGTCACCGAGCCTTCGGTATGACCGGGCGCGTGATTGACGACGATCTCGAGTCCCACGAGGCTCACTGTCATCCCGTCGGCGAGTTCTTTCACGTCATCCGGCTCGGTGAATTCCAGCCCGCCGAACAGTTCCTGTCCTATCCCGAGCGGGAAACCGCGGCCTGGATCGCTGAGCAATGCTCGGTCGGCGGGATGGATATAGGCGGGGATGCCCCGGGCGCCGCATACCGGCGCGACCGACCATACGTGGTCGATATGACCGTGCGTGAGCAGGACCGCAGCCGGGCTGAGCCGGTGCTCGGCGAGGATCTCCTCGATCCCGCGCTCAGCGTCCTGGCCCGGGTCGATGATCACGCACTGCTCGCCGGGAGCGGTCGCGACGATATAGCAGTTCGCGGCGAACGCCCCGGCTGGGAACCCTGCGACGAGCACAACCGTCCTTTCTCACGGTACGGTGTCTCAGGCTACCGAGGCGACCCGCATGGCGGCGAACCGATAACGAAGGGTACCGGTCCCGGCATCTGGAAGGTACGATTCGCGAGCGATCGCGAATTATGCGGGGGTTCGGGGGGGTCGTCCCCCGAGCCGCGTCAGCCATGTTCCGGGATCAGCGGTATACGGGTTCGTTGGCCTGCCTCCCGTGAATACCAGCGGTAGTCAGATAACGCAACAGGCCAAGGAGGATACGACCGGTGGCGGGTAACAGCGAACGCCAGCGTAGGCAAGCCAGGGAAAAGCACCGCCGTCAGCAGGAGCTGCGAGCCGCCAGACAGCGTCAGATCCGCAAGCGCTGGCTGACCGGGTTCAGCGCGGTGGTGGCGGCGGGACTGATCGCCGCGCTGCTCGTGGTGTTCCTCCCGGGCGGCGGCGCCAAGAAGCCGTCCGCCTCGGCCAGCAAATCGCCGTCCGCTTCCGCTTCCGCATCAGCGACGACGTCGGCCTCCACCGTGGCCGAGCCCGCGCATCACTGCACCTACACCACGGCCTCCCCGGCGGCCAAGAAGGTGAGCCTCCCGCCGGCCACGCCGGACTACACCGCCAGCTACCAGGCGACGATCAACACCAACCTAGGCCCGATCACGTTCAACCTGCTCAACGACAAGGCGACCTGCACGGTCAACTCCTTCGTCCACCTCGCGCAGGCGGGCTTCTTCAATAACACTCAGTGCCACCGGCTGCTGACCAGTGGCATTTACGTACTGCAGTGCGGCGACGCTTACGCTACGGCTACCGCCAAGCTTAACTGCAGTACCACCAGCAACGTTGGCACCGGGACGCCGGGCTACGAATACGCCAGCGAGAATCTCAGCAACGCCAAATACCCGGCGGGAACGGTCGCGATGGCGAATGGAGGCACCGCGACCAGCAACGGCAGCCAGTTCTTCATCGTGTACAAGGACAGCAGTTCCGGGCTGGGAGCCTCCTATACACCCTTCGCCACGGTTTCATCCGGACTGGATATCGTCCAGAATGTGGCTAAGGATGGATACTCATGTACATATCCCCAGGCCGGCGGCGGCGTTCCGAAGAAGAAGGTCATCATTGACAGCGTGACGATCAAGAAAACCTGACGAGGAAGACACGCAGGAGGTTCGCCGTGAGCACCGCCGACCATCCGTGGGGCAGGGTAGACGCCGACGGGACGGTCTATGTCCGTACCGCCGATGGCGAGCGGGTGATCGGATCCTGGCAGGCGGGCAGCCCGGAGGAGGCCGTGGCCTTCTACCAGCGTAAGTACGAGGCGCTGGAGACCGAGGTGGTTCTGCTCGAACAGCGGATCAGCGCCACCGACATGGCGCCCGCCCAGGCCGCGGCGACCGTCCAGCGTCTGGTCGGCACGATCAGCGAGGCCAACGCGCTCGGTGACCTGGACGGTCTGCGGGCCCGCCTGGAGCGGCTGACTGAGGATGTCGGCCATCGCCGCGAGGAGGCCAAGGCGGCCCGCGAGCAGGCGCGGGTGCAGGCCAAGCAGATCAAGGAGCGGATCGTCGCCGAGGCCGAGCAGATCGCCGCCGAGGCCACCCACTGGAAGAGCAGCGGCGAGCGGATGCGCGAGTTGCTCGAGGAGTGGAAGGCGGCCCCGCACGCCGACCGGGCCGCCGAGGCGGTGCTGTGGAAGCGGCTGTCCGCGGCGCGCAACGCGTTCACCAAGCGGCGCAAGGCCTTCTTCGCCACCCTGGAAGCCGAGCGGGAAGACGTCAAGGCCCGCAAGGAGCAGCTGTGCGGCGAGGCCGAGGCCCTGTCCGGATCGACCGACTGGGGCCCGACCACCAGCGCGTTCCGCGAGCTGATGCGCAGGTGGAAGGCCGCCGGGCGGGCCGACCGGGAGGCCGAGACCGAGCTGTGGAAGCGCTTCCGGGGCGCCCAGGACAAGTTCTTTGCCGCGCGGTCCGAGGTGTTCTCGGCCAAGGACGCCGCGCTGCGCGAGCATGCCGAGGCCAAGCAGCAGTTGCTGGACCAGGCTCAGGCGCTGCTGCCGGTAACCGATATCCGCGGTGCCCGGTCCGCGCTGCGCGGCATCCAGGAGCGCTGGGAGCAGATCGGTGCCGTGCCGCGGGATTCACGCGAGCACCTTGAGTCCGGGCTGCGCCGGGTCGAGGAGGCGGTACGCAAGACCGAAGAGGCCCAGTGGCGCCGGTCCAACCCCGAGGCGCTGGCCCGGGCCGAGGGCACGGTCGCGCAGCTGCGCTCGACCATCGCCCAGCTGGAGGACCAGCTGGCCAAGGCGCGCGACCGGGGCGACGCCCGGGCCGAGAGCAACGCCGAGGAAGCCCTCACCGCTCGCCGCGCCTGGCTGGAAGAAGCCGAGCACACGCTGGCGGAATTTTCCAGCTAGCGAAGCTGTGTTGGCCCAGGGGGACGACCCCCTGGAACCCCCGATTGCCCGCTGGGGTGCTCGCCGTAGTACCACCTGGTCGGGGGGCCGTCGGCCCCCGCGACCAGGCGGGTCAGCTCGTTATGCGAGCGACGTCGTATACGCCGTCGATGGCGCGGACGGCGCGCAGCACGTGGCCGAGGTGCTTGGGATCGCCCATCTCGAACGTGAAGCGGCTGACCGCCACCCGGTCCCGGCTGGTGGTGACCGTGGCGGACAGGATGTTGACGTGCTGGTCGGACAGCACCCGGGTCACGTCGGAGAGCAGCCTGGTCCGGTCGAGCGCTTCGACCTGGATGGCGACCAGGAACACCGAGCCTTCGGTCGGGGCCCAGTGGACCTCGACCATCCGCTCCCGCTGGGTGCCGCTCAGGTGGGCCAGGTTCACGCAGTCCGTCCGGTGCACGGACACGCCGTGGCCGTGGGTGACGAAGCCGCTGATCTGGTCGCCGGGCACCGGGGTGCAGCACCGGGACAGCCGGACCCAGACGTCTGGCGCGCCGGTGACCTCGACGCCGGAGTCGGTCGGAGCCCGGGGCTGCGGCGCCTTGGTCGGCAGCGTGGTCTCGGCCAGGTCCTCCTGCGCGCCAGCCAGCCCGCCGACCGACCTGACCAGCTTCTCGACCACCGACTGGGCGCTGATCCGGCCCTCGCCGACCGCCGCGTACAGCCCGGACACATCGGGGAAGCGCAGGTCACGGGCCAAAGTGATCAGCGTGTCGGCGGCGGCCAGCCGCTGCAGCGGCAGACCCTGCTTGCGCATGGCCCGGGCGATCTGGTCCTTGCCCGCCTCCACCGCGGCTTCCCGGCGCTCCTTGGAGAACCACTGCCGGATCTTGTTCCGCGCCCGGGGGCTCTGTACGAACTTGAGCCAGTCCCGGCTCGGCCCCGCTTCGGCCGTCTTGGCGGTAAAGATCTCCACCGTGTCGCCGTTGTCTAGGGTGGACTCCAGCGCCACCAGCCGGCCGTTGACCCGGGCGCCGATGGTCCGGTGCCCGACCTCGGTGTGGATGGCGTAGGCGAAGTCCACCGGAGTCGAGCCCTGGGGCAACGGGATCACGTCGCCGCGGGGCGTAAACACGTAGACCTCGGCGGTGGCCAGGTCGAAGCGGAGCGACTCGAGGAACTCGGCCGGGTCCTCGGTCTCCCGCTGCCAGTCGACCAGCTGGCGGAGCCAGGCCATCTCCTGCGTGTCGTCCTTGACGCCGGAGGACCGGCCGCTGAATACCGCCTCTTCCTTGTACTTCCAGTGCGCGGCGACCCCGTACTCCGACCGCTGGTGCATGCGCCAGGTCCGGATCTGAAGTTCCACCGGCTTGCCGCCAGGCCCGATGACCGTGGTGTGCAGCGACTGGTACATATTGAACTTCGGCATCGCGATGTAGTCCTTGAACCGTCCGGGGACGGGGTTCCACCGCGCGTGGATGGTGCCGAGGGCCGCGTAGCAGTCGCGGACGGTATCGACCAGGACGCGGATGCCAACCAGGTCGTAGATGTCGTCGAAGCCGACGTCCCTGGCGATCATCTTCTGGTAGATCGAATAGTAGTGCTTAGGCCGGCCGGTCACCGTGTTCTTGATCTTCGCCTCGTGCAGGTCGTCACGGACGTCCTGGATCACTTCCTGCAGGAAGGCCTCGCGGCGCGGCGCCCGGCTGGACACCAGGCGCGCGATCTCGTCGAACCGCTTCGAGTAGAGCGTCTGGAAGGCCAGATCCTCCAGCTCCCACTTCACCGTGTTCATGCCGAGCCGGTGGGCGAGCGGGGCGTAGATCTCCAGGACCTCCCGGGCTTTGCGCTCCTGTTTCTCCGGCTTCAGGTAGCGCAGCGTCCGCATGTTGTGCAGCCGGTCCGCGAGCTTGATGACCAGCACGCGGATGTCGCGGGACATCGCGACCACCATCTTGCGGACGGTCTCGGCCTCGGCTGACTCGCCGTACTTGACCTTGTCCAGCTTGGTGACGCCGTCCACCAGCGCGGCGATGTCCTCGCCGAACTCGCCGCGCAGTTCGGTCAGCGTGTACGGGGTGTCTTCCACCGTGTCGTGCAGCAGCGCGGCACAGATGGTGTCGGTGTTCATGCCGAGCTCGGCCAGGATGGTCGCCACGGCCAGCGGATGGGTGATGTACGGGTCGCCGCTCAGCCGCTTCTGCTCCCGGTGCCAGTAGGCGGCCTTGTCGTAGGCGCGCTCGATCAGCCGCACGTCGGCCTTGGGGTGCGTGGCGCGCACGGTCTTGATCAGCGGGTCGAGCACCGGGTTGAGCGTGTTGCCACGCTGGGCTCCCAGCCGGGCCAGCCGCCGCCGGACTCCGACCCCGGACGCGGCGACGTCGGCCGCCTGGCCCTGTACCGCAGCGACCGCGGCCCGGGCCCGGCTCGTCCGGGCCTGGGTGCTTCCGGTGCTTGCCGCCTGGGGCTTGCGGGGCGCGGCGGTATCGTCGGCCAGGTCCTCCGAGGTCTTGGGGCTCTCTGGGGTCTCAGGGCTCTCCAGCGTCTCGGGGCTTGCGGGGCTTGCGGGTGCCCGCATGGCGGCGTCGGCCATGCGGTCACCGGGCACGTCGGTTGCCCCTGCCTCGGCCTGTTCCGCATCGGTTACGGGATCGGTACCCCGCGGCGCGTCCACCCGGGCAGGATCGGCAGCCCTCGTGCCGGTCGTGATGACATCACCGGCCACAGTGCTCCTTACATCTGCCAAGCCATCATTCTACTTAGTTGGGTTAAACACCTGATCACATACGTGTGATTCCCGGTCGTTACGGGGCCCAGCCGGTGGTCATGAGGTAGATGCCGAACCAGGTGGACGCGGCGGCCAGGACGGCGATCAGCGGAATCAGGACCCAGATCCGGGCCCGGGCCAGCAGACGGGCCAGCGGCAGGCCGAGCAGCATGGCGGGCAGCAGGAAGCGGGGTTTGGAGCCCAGGAAGTACGGCCCTGGGGCGAGAGCCACCACGACGACCACCAGCGTGTAGGCGTGCAGATAGACGGGAATGCGCTCGGCCAGGCTCCAGGCGGTGAGGATGACGGCCGCCGCGATCACGAGCAGGGTCAGCGCGACCGAGGCGTTCGGCCCGTAGATGATCGCCTGCTTGGCGGCCAGGATGATGCCCTGGCCCCAGTCGAAGTTGTTATGCGCGTTCTCCTCGACCCAGGCAAACCCGCCGAGGTGGTGCGTGGCCCAAGCCGAGTAGGCCCAGTAGCCGACCAGGCCGATCGGGGCGGTCACCACGGCCGCCGCGGGGCGCCACCACGCGCCGATGGGCTCGCGCGCTCGCACGGCCCGGATCACCGGGGGCAGCGCGGCGACCGCGACCGCCGCGATCAAGGCTATGGCCGCGCTGCGGACCGTCCCGGCCAGGATGGTCAGGCCCGCGGCGGTCAGCCAGCGCCGCTCTACCAGGGCGACCAGGGACCAGACGGCCAGGGCGCAGAACAGGGCCTCGGAGTAGAGCATGGTCCACACGAGCGAGCCGGGTGCGACCGCCCACAGCGCCACCATGAGCAGGCTGATCCGCTGGTCACCGGTAACCGCCAGACCCAGCCGGGTCAGTCCCCACGCCGCCGCCAGCCCGGCGGCGATCGTGACGGTGAGCGCGGCGCCGTCGGCGCCGACTCCGGGTATCCAGGACAGCGTGTCGATGGCCGCCGGGTACCCGGGGAACCAGGCGAAGATGACGTCCAGGCGTAGGTTGCCCGGCACATAGGAGTAGCCGTGGGCCGCGATATGCAGGAAGCGCCCGCTGTCCCAGGACGCGATCAGGTGCCACAGCGAATAGTGCAGGGTGTGGAACTTGCCGCGCGGCAGCAGGAACGCCGAGACGCCCAGGGCCAGGAGCCGGATGCTCGCGAAGATCGCGACTCCGGCCAGGGCCAGCGGGAATCGCGGACTGATGCCGCCCTCGTCAGCGGCCGCGGGGACCGGCGGGGCCGGCTGCGCGACCGAATCGCTGAACGCATGCCCGGGGCGTGACATCGACGCGCACCCCTAGACGGTAATCAGCGCGGTGACCGGGAGGTCGGCGAGCTTGGCCCGGCCGTGCAGGAAGGACAGTTCCAGCAGCACGGCGATGCCCGCTACCCGGGCCCCCGTGCGCTGGACCAGGTCGGCCGTGGCGCGGGCGGTGCCGCCGGTGGCCAAGACGTCGTCGATGACCAGGACGCGATCGCCGGGGTCAAAGGCGTCCATCAGCACCTCGATCGTGGCGGTGCCGTACTCGAGCTGGTAATCCTCCGCGAACGTGGCCCCGGGCAGCTTGCCCTTCTTCCTGATCGGGATGAATCCCGCGCCGAGCCGGGCCGCCACCGGAGCGGCCAGGATGAAGCCGCGCGCCTCGATGCCCGCCACCTTGTCGACAGGGCCGTAGGTCTCGGCCAGAACGCCGATCACCGCGCGGAACGCCTCGCCGTCGGCCAGCAGGGGGGTGATGTCCTTGAACACCACGCCGGGCTGCGGGTAGTCCGGTACGTCACGTATCCGGGCCGCGATAAGGCGGGTCAGCTCGCGTTCGCCGACGGGGGCCTCCGCCTGATCGGCCATGCTCAGCGCCGCTTCTTCTTGCCCGCAGGACGATGCCGGGCCGAGCCGCCGGTCCGGCGCGGCTGCTGCCGCGGGCCGGGGCGGGCCGTGCCCGGCGTGCCCCGGGCGGCCGGGACCCGCGACGCGGTGGTGGTCAGCGCGTCTGCGGGCGGCGCGGCGTCAGCGTCGTCGTCGTCGTAGTCCGCGTCGATCTCGACGTCATGCGTGTCCTCTTCCGGCAGCGACGCCTGCGCGGCCGCGGTCCCGGAGCGGCTGCCTGCCTTGGCGCCCGCACGCTTGGCCGCCCGGCCGCCGGCCGCGCGCACGCTGACCCGCTTGGCCAGCGCCTTGTACTGCGGCTCCCGCTCCTTCAGGTCGGCCAGTACCGGGGTGGCGATGAAGATCGAGGAGTAGGTACCAGACAGCATGCCCACGAGCAGCACCAGCGACAGGTCCTTGAGCTCACCGGCGCCGAGCAGGCCGCCGCCGACGAACAAGATCGCGGCCACCGGCAGCAGGGCGATTATGGAGGTGTTGATCGACCTGACCAGGGTCTGGTTCAGGGCCAGGTTCGCCGCATCGCTGTAGGTGGTCCTGGCTCCGCCGAGCAGGCCGGCGGTATTCTCCCGGACCTTGTCGAACACGACCACGGTGTCATACAGGGAATAGCCGAGGATGGTCAGCAGCCCGATGACGGTCGCCGGGCTGACCTGGAATCCGGTCAGCGCGTACACGCCGGTGGCGATGACCAGGTCATGGATGAGCGCCACGAAGGCGGCCACCGCCATCTTCCATTCGAAGGCGATCGACAGGTACAGAACGATCACGACCAGGAAGGCGATCAGGGCCTGGACCGCCTTGGTAGTGATCTGGCCACCCCAGCTCGCTCCCACGAAGCTGGTGCTCATGTCCGTGGCGCCCAGCTCGCTGGTCAGGGCGTTCTCGACCTTGAAGGTCTGCTGGCTGGTCAACGTGTCGGTCTGCACCTGCCAGGACTTGTTGCCCAGCTTGCCGGTGAGCTGCTGCACCACCGCGCCGTTGATGCCCTCCTGGCTGACCGTTTCCTGGACCTGGCTCTGCGTCGCCGCGGGCGCGGAGAACTGGAAGACGGCGCCACCCTTGAAGTCCACGCTGAAGTCCAGGCCCCTGGTGAACAGGGCCACGATGCTAATGAGCAGGATCGCCCCGGAGATCGCGTACCACCGGCGCTTGTGGCCGACGAAGTCGTAGGAGACCTCGCCGCGGTAGAGCCTGCCGCCGAGCGAGCCGAGCCGCGACATCACGCCTCCCCTGAGTTGCGGGACACCGTGCTACGGGGCGGGGCGCCGGTCTGCCGCTTGACCTGGGTGCGCCGGACCGAGGATCGCCAATTGGAGCGGGCACCCAGCCGGGCCGGGTCGAGCCCGGACATCGGGTGGCCGTTGCCGTAGAACTTGGTTCGGGCCAGTATGGTCACCATCGGCTTGGTGAACAGGAACACGACCACGACGTCGATGATCGTGGTCAGGCCGAGGGTGTACGCGAAGCCCTTGACCTCTCCGATGGAGAAGTAGTACAGCAGTACCGCGGCGATGAACGACACGGTGTCCGACACCAAGATCGTGCGCCGGGCCCGTTTCCAGCCCGCCTCCACCGCCGGGCGCAGCGCCTTACCTTCGCGGACTTCGTCCCGCAATCGCTCGAAGAACACGACGAACGAGTCGGCGGTAATGCCGATGGCCACGATCAGGCCCGCGATCCCGGCCAGCTCGAGGGCGAAGTTCTGGTACTTGGTGAGCAGCATGACCGCCAGCAGCGCTATCGTGCCGGCGATGACCAGGCTGAAGACCGAGACCAGGCCCAGGCCTCGGTAGTACAGGAAGGAGTAGATCACGACCAGGCCCAGCCCGATCGCGGCCGCGATCAGGCCGCCGTCCAGCTGGGCCCGGCCGAGCGAGGCCGACACCGTGTCGGCGGTGAGGATCTCGAAGTTCAACGGCAGCGACCCGTACGTCAGCACGTTCGCCAGCTGCGTGGCCTCCGCCTGGGTGAAGTTGCCGGTGACCTGGAAGGTGCCGCCAGGGATGGCGCCGTTGGTCTCCGGCGCGGTGACGACGTTCCCGTCCAGGACGACCGCGATGGTGTCCAGATAGAAGTCATCCTCGTTGGTCGAGGCGTCGGGATAGTACTTGGTGGCCTGCTCCGAGGTCAGGTTGGCGAAGGCGGTGGTGCCCGCGCCCTTGAGCGTCACCAGGACTTCCCACTGGTTGCTGGTGGTGGACAGCTGGGCGCTAGCAGTGGCGATCTGCGTGCCCGGTATCTTGGCCACGTCCAGGGCGTACTTGCCGCCGCTGGAGTCGCACGAGACGATCTGCGCGTTCGTGGCGTCGTAGTCCTGCGGGCTGGTGTACCCGGCTTCTTTCTTCCACTGCGTCGTGTCTCCCGGCGTGCAGGTCACCTTGTTGAACAGCGCGAGCGTCTCCTTGTTGACCAGGCTCGGGTCGCCGAAATACGTGGGAGCGGTCGAGGTCGCGCTCGGGCTGGGCGTGGCCGACGCCGACGCGGACGCCTTGGCCGAGGCGGTTCCGGTGGCTGTGGGGCTGGGGCTCGCGGCCGGGACGATCTTGGCGGAGGTACTGGCCGTGCTGGTGGCGCTCGCGGAAGGGGACGGCGTCGCCTTGGCGGTGGAGCTGGCGCTGGCCGAGGGGCTCGCACTGGCGGACGCGCCGGGCGAGGCGGAGGTGGCCGGCGTGCTCGGCGTGGCGCTGTAGGGCTGGTACAGCAGCGTCTGCCGGAAGTTGAGCAGGGCGGTCTCGCTGACCAGTTGCTCGGTCTGCTCGCTGGTCTTGCCCGGGACCGACACGTTGAGGATGTCGTTGCCCTGGGACTGGACCTGGGCGCCGGTGTTTCCCGAGGCGTTCACCCGGGACAGGATGATCGTCTTGGCCTCGTTCATCTCGTCGGCTGACGGGACGCCCCCCGTCAGGGTGGTCGCCTTCATGCTCAGCACGGTGCCGCTGGACAGGTCGAGCCCGAGGCCGATCCGGAAGTCCTTGTGCCACTGGGCCGGGCTGAACAGGTTCCCGCCGAGGAGAGCCAGAAGCATGATCACGATGAGCGCGATGAGCGCCGCAAGCGCCCGTCCCGGATGCGGGACGGTCTTGGTAGGGGCTGCCACTTCTCCGCCTGTCCCTAGATCGGTCGTTCCCCGTCAGACCCTCATGCCAGCAGGCGGGTCAGAACACGTTGTCCTTGTCGGACTTGGCCAGGTTGCCGCCGTGCGAATCGGTGAGGCCTTCCTCCGCCGACCCGGTGCCGTCGTGGTCCTCGGCGTCCTCGTGCGTGTCGTCGTCGACGTAGCCGTCGGCGTCGTCGGGGTGATCGTCCTCGACCGTCTCGGTCTCCTCGTCCTCCCCGGGAGCGATGACCTCCATGATGGCGCGCCGTATGTAGCGGACGTCGACGCCGGGCGCGACCTCGAGAATGACGTCGTCACCGTCCACCGCGGAGACGGTGGCGTACATCCCGGCCGTGGTCCGGACCCGGGCCCCCGGGTTGAGGGTACGCTGCTGCTGCTGGGCCTGCTGCTGACGGCGCCGCTGCGGCCGGATCATCAGGAAGTAAAAACCGACAAAGACCAGCACGATCAGGAGCAGGAACGTATAGGAGCTGCTGCCTGACTTGCTCGAGGTCGCCGCAACGACCGCTGAGAAACTCCCCATGACCGGGGCATCCTTCCAGTTGGTTCTGCATGCATGGTCGCGGCGAAGGCCAACGACCAACTGCCGAAGTTTAGCCGCGCTTTGACCGCGCACCAACAGGCTACGAGGTTTTACGGGTTATCGTGACCTCGGCGCGATCTTGCCGGCCAGGACTAATCAAACAGCGTGGGCAATTCGGCCAGCGACGGCGGGGGTGTGAGGCCGAGATGGGCCCAGCCGGCCGCGGTCGCCACCCGGCCCCGCGGGGTCCGCGCCAGCAGCCCGCACCGGACCAGGAATGGCTCCGCCACCACCTCTACCGTCTCCGCTTCCTCCCCCAGGGCCACCGCGAGCGTGGACAGGCCGACCGGGCCGCCGCCAAACCGGCGGACCAACGCCTCCAGCACGCCCCGGTCAAGCCGGTCCAGGCCGTGGGAGTCCACTTCGTAGAGCTCGAGCGCGGTGCGGGCGATGTCCCGCGTCACCACCCCGTCCGCTCGGACCTCGGCGTAGTCCCGCACCCGCCGCAACAGCCGGTTCGCGATCCGCGGCGTGCCCCGCGACCGGGTGGAGAGCTCGGTTGCGCCCTCGTCGGTGAGCGTCACCCCAAGCAGCCCGGCGGACCTGCGGATAATGTGCTCGAGCTCGTCGGGAGCGTAAAAATCCAGGTGCGCGGTGAACCCGAACCTGTCCCGGAGCGGCGCAGGCAGCAACCCGGCTCGGGTGGTCGCCCCGACCAGCGTGAACGGCGCGATCTCCAGCGGGATCGCGGTCGCGCCGGGCCCCTTCCCGATCACCACGTCGACCCGGAAGTCCTCCATGGCCAGGTAGAGCATTTCCTCGGCGGGCCGGGCCAAGCGGTGGATCTCGTCGATGAAGACCACCTCGCCCTCGCTGAGGGTGGACAAGATCGCGGCCAGGTCACCGGATCGCTCGATCGCCGGGCCGCTGGTGATGCGCATCGGCGCACCGAGCTCGGCCGCCACGATCATCGCGATCGTGGTCTTGCCCAGGCCGGGCGGTCCGGCCAGCAGTACGTGGTCCGGCGGCCGACCCCGGCGCAGTGCGCTCTGCAAGATCAACGACAGCTGCTCGCGAACTCGGGCCTGGCCGGTGAACTCGGTGAGCCGCTTGGGCCGCAGCGCGCTCTCGATGACGCGCTCGTCGGCGTCCGCGAGCGCGGACACCATCGCGTCGGTTTCGCGGTCCATCCGCCCGCGGCGGGCGGCCAGCTCGGCGTCTTCGACCCTGGCCAGAGGGTCGCGGTCTCTGTCCTCGCTCATGGCTTGCTGAGCTTGCGCAGCGCGGCCCGCAGGACCGCGGCGACGTCCACGGCCTCTCCGTTGGCGGCGGCGATCGTGCCGTCCTCCTCTAGGGCCGCGATCGCCTGGTCGGCGTCACGGGCGGCCCAGCCCAGGTTGACCAGGCCGGACTGCACCTGGTCCCGCCACTGGGCGGCTCGCTGCGGGCGGGCGCCGGGCAGGCCGCCTGCCACGCCGCTTTCGCCGGGCGGGCCGAGCCGGTCCCGCAACTCGAGCACGATCCGCTCCGCCCCTTTCTTGCCGATGCCCGGGACCATGGTCAGCGCGCCGAGATCCTCGGTCGCGACGGCCCGGCGCAGCGCGTCGGGCGCATGCACGGCCAGCATGGCCAGCGCCAGGCGGGGACCGACGCCACTGGCGGTCTGCAGCAGCTCGAAGACGTTCCGCTCGTCGTCGGAGCCAAAGCCGTACAGGGTCAGCGAGTCCTCCCTGACCACCAGGGAGGTGGCGACCTGGGCCGGCTCGCCCAGCGTGAGCGTGGCCAGGGTGCCCGGCGTGCACTGGACGCGCATCCCGACGCCCCCGACCTGGATGACGGCGCCGTCGGGCGCCACCGCGGCGACCGTGCCGTGCAGATGAGCGATCACGCCCTACCCACCTCCCCAACCCCCTTCATTTGCTGGCCGCGAGCGGCACCCCGGTGCTCATCGGGGACCCGCCGCGCCAGATGTGACAGATGGCCAGCGCCAGCGCGTCGGCCGCGTCCGGGGGACGGGGCGGGTCAGAGATCCGCAGCAGCTTGGTCACCATGGTCGTCACCTGGTCCTTGTCGGCCCGCCCGTTACCGGTCACGGCGGCCTTGACCTCGCTGGGGGTGTGGGTGGCGACCGGCAGCCCGCGCCGGGCGGCGCAGACGATCGCGACCGCGCCAGCCTGGGCCGTGCCCATCACCGTCCGCACGTTCTGCTGGCTAAACACCCGCTCGACGGCCACCGCGTCGGGTTGGCACGCGTCCAGCCACTGCTCGAGCTCGGTCTCGATGGCCAGCAGCCGGGTCGCGATGTCGTCGGCGGCCGAGGTCCTGATCACCCCGACCCGGACCAGGCTCAGCGCCCGGCCCGGCGCCCCGTCCACCACGCCGACGCCGCACCTGGTCAGCCCGGGGTCGACACCGAGCACCCGGACCGGGTGCCGCGCATAGGTCAGGCCCACAAGGTGCTCCGTTCGGCGCGCGAGGTCCACGAACATCTGTTCGTCACGAACCTACCGGCCCGTGGCGGCCCGGTCGCGCACCAGGCCGGCGTGTTGCATGAATTGCCTTTCAGAAGGCGTCGAGCATGTAGGCGATTCCGGCGAACGCGGTATCCAGGGCGGCGTCGTCCGCGGGCGAGCCGCCGACGGCCAGGCCCGCCTGGCGCAGTGTGCTGACCGGGGTTCCCGCGTAGAGCGCGGCCAGGCCGCGCGCGCCCAGGGTGAGCGGCGGGTCCGCGCGGGCGGCCGACGAGGTTAGCGGTTCCAACAGGCCCCGGCCATCGGTGACGGTGAGCGACCAGCGTCCGGAGTTGACCGGGCGGGCGTCGTCGCGGATGGCCAGCGGCACGGTGAGGGATACGGCGGCGGGAAAGCCGCGCGTGGCGATGGCGGCCGGGGCGTCAACCACCCGGAGCATCCACATCGAACGGTGGTGCACGTCGGCGTCGCGCTCGCCGGTCAGCCGCCAGAACACGTCGGCCGGGCCGACCCGCGCGAATACCTGGTCCGCGATCGAGGCGTGCGAACCGACATGGGCCCAGAACGCGCGCTGGGCCGAGGCCGAGATCGCCTGGGCGCCCTCGACGAACAGGGCGTCATTCCCGTTGTGCCACCGGTAGACGAGGAAGCCGTCGTCACGCAGGTAGGCGTACAGGTCCGGGTCGGCCAGCCGGCCGGCGATCGACGCAATGTCCCAGGTGATAGGGCCGCAGTCGCGGGCCGCCTGGTGCACCCGGCCGACGACCGAGAGCACTGCCTCGGCGTCCGCGGGTGCGGCCCGCCGCGGGCGGTCGGATCCGGCCGCGACGTCCGGGCCGGCGGCCAGGACCGTAGGATCGGGCGGCACCAGGTCGCGCAGGGACCGCGTCGGGATCACGGCGATATCGCGGACGCCAGCCAGTTCCCAGCCCAGTGACCGGTACAACGGCGTCGTCGCCGGGTACAGCACCGACAACGGATAACCGCGCGCCGCCACCTCGTCAAGCAGGGCGGTCATCAGCTGCCGGGCGACGCCCCGGCCCCGGTCCTCAGGTGCCACCTTGACGCTGGCCACGCCGGCCATCGGCACCGCCCGGCCGCACCACCACTGCCGCATGTCGTGGAAGCTGGCCGCGCCGACCGGACGGCCGCCGTGGAAGGCGCCGAGGGTGCGGCCGGCGGCGATCGGGTCCGCGACCGCCCGCCGCCGTTGCTCCCGCCCCACCCGGCTAGACGGCCCGAAGGACCGTTCGGCCAGGTCGAATTGCGCGTCCAGGTCGTCGTCGGGACGGACGGCACGGATCAGGACGGGTGTCGCATCCGGTTGGTCGGCCACGACTACCCACCGTACGGCAGGAGCCGGGCGCGCCGGATACCACCGGGGTCAGACTTCCAGCTTCTCCATGATCTCGTCGGAGACCGAGTAGTTGGCGTACACGTCCTGCACGTCGTCGGAGTCCTCGAGCGCATCGATCAGCCGGAACACCCGCTTGGCGTGCTCCTCGTCCAGGTCGATCTCGACGCTGGGCAGGAAGGCCACGTCCGCCGAGTCGTAGTCGATCCCGGCGTCCTGCAGCGCCGTGCGGGTCGCCACCAGGTCGGCCGGCTCGGACACGACCTCGAACGACTCGCCGAGGTCGTTGACCTCCTCCGCGCCCGCCTCGAGCACGGCCGTGAGCACGTCGTCCTCGGTCACCCCACCCACCTCCCCTCCCCCCCTCTTGTCGACGACGACGACCCCCTTGCGGTGGAACAGGTAAGACACCGACCCGGGGTCGGCCATCGAGCCGCCGTTGCGACTGAACGCGGTGCGCACGTCCGAGGCGGCCCGGTTCCGGTTGTCGGTCAGGCACTCCACCAGCACCGCAACGCCACCAGGGCCGTAGCCCTCGTAGGTGATGTTCTCGTACTGCGCGCCGCCGGCCTCGGCACCGCTGCCGCGGCGTAGGGCGCGGTCGATGTTGTCGTTCGGGACCGAGCTCTTCTTCGCCTTCTGGATGGCGTCGTACAGCGTCGGGTTCCCCGCCGGATCTCCGCCGCCGGTGCGCGCGGCGACCTCAACGTTCTTGATCAGCTTGGCGAACAGCTTGCCGCGCTTGGCGTCGACCACCGCCTTCTTGTGCTTGGTGGTGGCCCACTTGGAGTGGCCGCTCATGTGTTGTCCTTCACAATGTCTACGAATAGCTCATGGATACGCCGGTCCGGGGTCAGCTCGGGGTGGAAGGCCGTGGCCAGCAGTTGCCCCTGCCGCACGGCGACGATCCTACCGGTGCGCTGCTCGGTGCCCAGGACGGTGACGTTCTCGCCAGTCTGCTCCACCCAGGGGGCCCGGATAAAGACCGCCCGAAGCGGCATGGCGTGGCTTCCGGCCAGGCCGGACAGCGTGATGTCGCCCTCGAACGAGTCGACCTGACGGCCGAACGCGTTCCGGCGCACGGTCATGTCGATCCCGCCGTAGGTCAGCTGCCCGGCCACGCCGTCGGCGAGCCGGTCGGCCAGCATGATCATCCCGGCGCAGGACCCGAACGCGGGCAGGCCGGACGCGATCAGCTTGCGCAGCGGCTCGAGCATGTCGAACGCGACGGACAGCCGCCACAGCGTGGTCGACTCGCCGCCCGGGATCACCAGGCCGTCGAGCTGATGGAGCTCCTCGGGCCGACGCACCGGTACGGCCCGGGCGCCGACGTCCTCGAGCGCGCGCAGGTGCTCGGGCACATCACCTTGCAAGGCGAGCACTCCGATAACCCGTGCCGTCATCACCCCTCCAGACGTAACCAGGTTAAAACACCGAAACCGCTGCTCTTCTTCCCGCGACCGCGGCCTGCCGCATGGTGAACCCCGGGATTCACCTGGTCAGGACTTAGGACGCGGGCCGAGGGCGGCGCGGCACGGGGACAGCGCGGCGCGGGGTGCGGAAGTTACCAGCCGCGGTCGGCGTAGTGCTGGTCCGGGGGGAGGGTGTCCAGGTTGATGCCGACCATGGCCTCGCCCAGGCCGCGGGAGACCTTGGCTATCACGTCCGGGTCGTCGTAGAACGTGGTGGCCTTCACGATCGCGGCGGCGCGCTTAGCCGGGTCGCCGGACTTGAAGATGCCCGAGCCCACGAACACGCCCTCCGCGCCGAGCTGCATCATCAACGCGGCGTCGGCCGGGGTCGCGATGCCGCCCGCGGTGAACAGCACGACAGGCAGCCGTCCGGCGCGGGCCACCTCGGCCACCAGCTCGTACGGCGCGCCGAGCTCCTTGGCCGCGGTGAACAGCTCTTCGCCGGGCAAGCCGGACAGCCGCGCGATCTCGGACCGGATGGACCGCATATGCCGGGTCGCCTCGACCACGTTGCCCGTCCCGGCCTCGCCCTTGGAGCGGATCATGGCCGCGCCCTCGGCGATCCGCCGCAGCGCCTCGCCCAGGTTGGTGGCGCCGCACACGAACGGCACGGTGAACTTCCACTTGTCGACGTGATGGGCCTCGTCGGCCGGGGTGAGCACTTCGGACTCGTCGATGTAGTCGACCCCGATGGCCTGCAGGACCTGCGCCTCGGCGAAGTGCCCGATCCGGCACTTGGCCATGACCGGGATGGACACCGCGGCGATGATGCCGTCGACCATGTCGGGGTCACTCATCCGGGCCACGCCGCCCTGGGCGCGGATGTCGGCGGGCACGCGCTCAAGCGCCATCACCGCGACCGCGCCGGCATCCTCGGCGATCTTGGCCTGGTCGGGCGTGACCACGTCCATGATCACGCCACCCTTGAGCATCTCCGCCATGCCGCGCTTCACCCGTGCGGTCCCCGTGGCCGACTCGGTGGCCTGCGGGGGGGTCTGGGGGGGTCGTCCCCCCGGGATAGCGCTGTCAGCGTTGACAGTGGACACTCGAACCTCGCTTGATCAATCAGGACTGCTTCACACCATCGTATGGCCAGCCGGGCCTATCCAGGCGCCGGGCTTGTCCGCGATGAGGGAGTCGTCCATCTCGAAGAACACCGGCGCTTCCGCGTGGCCGGACAGGTGCAGCACGCGGGCCAGCGGCCGGTTCCGGGCGTCCCGGGTCACCGCGGCCAGGTCGTTGTAGAACTTGTGGGCCACGAATACCTGGTACGCGGCCTCCTCGACCTCGGCCAGCAGCTCGTCGGCGCCCTCCTTGCCGCTCAGCGAGGCCCGGAAGCCCGGCTGGCTGAACGCCGCCTGCAGGGCCCGGGTCAGGTCGCTCTCGGCCAGGTCCCGCGGCCTGTCCCCGCCCGCACGGGTGCCGTCCACGGCGCCGGCCAGCAGCAGGCTGGTGGCCGGGTCGAGCAGCCCGGAGGTGGCCAGTTCCTGGGCCACCGAGCTACGTCGCAGCAGGGTCACGTCCAGCGCGACGCGCGCCATGTCCACGCGCGCGTGCAGCCGGTCGATCCGCCCGGCGCGCCAGGATACGTACACCCCGACGAACAGCGCGCCCGCGATGACCAGGATGATGTCGGCGATCACGGGAAGTCGCCCGCCTCTTGGGATACGGCCACGCGGGTCCGGCCGAGCATGACCATCTCGTAGACACGGATCACGTCGCGGGCCACCACCGACCAGTCGTACTGGGCGACGGCGGCCAGCGCGGCGGCCGACAGCTCGGCGCGGCGCGCCGGGTCGTCCAGCAGGCGCCCGGCCGCGCGGGCCAGGTCGGCGCCGTCGCCGACGGCGAACAGCTCCCCCGCCGCGCCGCCATCAAGCAACTGGCGGAACGCGTCGATGTCGCTAGCCACGACGGGTAGGCCGGCCGCCATCGCCTCGGCGGTGACGATGCCGAACGACTCGCCGCCGGTGTTCGGCGAGCAGAACACGTCGACCGAGTGCAGCACCCGGATCTTGTCGTCCTCGCTGACCTGCCCGAGCAGCGCGACCCGGTCCCGCAGGTCGGCGGGCACCCGGTTCCGCACCTCCTCGGCGTCCCCGGCCGGGCCGGCCACCAGGAGGCGCAGCCCGGGTCGTTCCGGGCCGAGGATCTCGAACGCCTTGAGCAGGACGGCCAGGCCCTTGCGCGGCTCGTCCAGCCGGCCCAGGAAGCCGATGGCGCCGCCCGGGCCGGGCCAGCCGGGCAGCGGCTCGGCCTTGCGGTAGCGGCGGGTGGCCACGCCGTTGGGGATGACGACCGCGTCGCCGCCGATGTGCTCGACCAGCGTGGTGCGGGCCGCCTCGGAGACCGCGATCCGGCCGTTGATCTTCTCCAGCGCGGTGCGCAGCACCGGATAGGTCACCACGAGCACCCGCGAGCGCGGGATCGCGGTGTGCACGGTGGCCACGATCGGACCCGAGGCCACCCAGCAGGCCAGCAGGGACAGGCTGGGGATGCCGGGTTCGTGGACGTGCAGCACGTCGAACCCGCCCTGGTGCAGCCAGCGCCGGACCCGGCTCACCGACAGGAAGCCGAACGACAGCCGGGCCACCGACCCGTTGTAGGGAACGGGCACCGCACGGCCGGCTCCCACCACGTAGGGCGGCAGCGGGGTGTCGTCGTCGGCCGGGGAGATGACCGAGACCTCGTGCCCCTCGTCGATCAGGGCTTCGGCCAGGTCCCTGACGTGCTGCTGGACGCCGCCGGGCACGTCCCAGGAGTACGGGCAGACCATCCCGATCTTCATGGATCGCCTCTGGGAGAAAGGTCGGCGGTGAAGACGCGCTGGAGCATGTGCCAGTCAGCCGGGTGTTCGGCGATACCGGCCTCGAAGACCCGGGCCATGTCTTGGCTCATGGCCGCGATCTTCTCCGCCCGGGTGCCCGACTCGGGCACCGGGATCTCCTCGTAGATGTGCGCGCCCCAGTCCTCCCCCTCGAACCAGGTCGCGACCGGCATCAGCGCAGCGCCGGTGTGCACGGCCAGGGCGGCGGTCGAGGCGATCCGCGCCTTCTCCCCGAACATCTCGACCTCGATGCCGGTGTCCTTCAGGTCACGGTCGCTGACCAGGCAGACCAGGCCGCCGGCACGCAGCCGCTGGGCCAGGATCCCGAACGGGCTGCGGCCGCCGGTCAGCGGCAGGACCTCCATCCCCAGGCTCTCGCGGAACCGGACGAACGCCTCGTACACCGATTCCGGCCGCAGCCGTTCGGCGACGGTGGTGAACGAGCCGGCCCCGCGCGCCACGACCCAGGCCCCGGCCTGCTCGAAGTTGCCCATGTGCGGAAGCGCGATGACCACGCCGCGGCCGGCCTTCAGGTTGGCGAACAGGGCCTGCTCCCCCGCCGGGTCGATGTGCATCCCGGACACGATCCGCTCGACCGGGATGGCCGGCAGCCGGAACACCTCCAGCCAGTACCGCGCGTAGGAGCGCAGCGCGGCGCGGGACAGGCTCCGCAGTTCCTTCCCGTCCACGTCCGGGCTACCGCCAGAAAAGGCGAGCACGCGACGCAGGTTGCCCTCCAGCACCTGGACCTTCGGGCCCTGCCGTCGCCAGGCGATGTCGGCCACCAGGGTGAAGGCCCATTTGGCCCACGACTCCGGAATTCGGCAGATGAGCTTCCAGCCCAGCCGGTACGCGAACCCGGTAAGCCGCTCGCTGAGCCCCGCTGAACCCGCCACGGCCACCTCTTTTTCTACCCGCCCTTCCCTCCCGTCACTCACCCGCCTTTTCCTCCCGTTCGCCGGGGGCTACCGGACTCCGGGCGGCCCGGTACACCGCGTGTACCCGCTGCCCGAAGGTAAAGGCGCTTCCCGCCGCGAGCGCCCAGAGCCCCACGTTGAGAATGTACGGCACGCCGAGCCCGGAAACGCCGACCGCGATCAGCGAGATGAGCATGCGCTCGGGCCGTTCGATCAGACCCACGTCGCAGCGCAGCCCGAGGCCTTCGGCCCGGGCCTTGGTATAGGACACCAATATGCCCGCGACCAGGCAGAACAGCGACACCCCGCCGAGCAGCGGGTCGTGACCGCCGCGGAAGAACCAGATCACCAGGCCGCTGAAGATGCCGGCGTCGGCGATCCGGTCCATGGTCGAGTCGAGGAACGCACCCCAGGTCCCGCTGGTGCCCTTGATCCGGGCCAGCACGCCGTCCAGCATGTCCAGGAGCACGAAGATCGTGCAGGTCAAAGCGCCAGGGAACAGCTCGCCGATCGGGAACAGGCCGAGCGCGCCGCCCGCCACGCCCACCGTGCCGACGATCGTGATCGCGTTCGCCGTGATCGGAGTACGCGCCAGGATCGCGCCGACCGGAGTGAAAACGCGCGTCATGACGGGCCGTAGCGGGTTCAGCATGGCCGTCCGATAATACGGCCTCGGCTCGGGAGGTTTTGCGCTGGGCCTGGTGGGACGTCGGCTTCACTTTCCGGTCACCGGGAAGATTCTTAACGTGGGGGTTGTGGTCACGGTACTCGCGGGTTAAGGCTGGTCGTGCGCAGCGTCAAATCGCAAGGAGGCGAAGGCAATTGGCAACAACAGGCAGTGGGGCGGGAGGAGCCGCTGGCAGGGCACCGGCGGCCGACCAGGTACGGAACGTGGTACTGGTCGGCCATTCCGGGTCCGGGAAGACCAGCCTGGTCGAGGCGCTGCTCGCCGCGACGGGGACCATCCAGCGGCAGGGCAGCATCGAAGAGGGCACCACGGTCAGTGACTTCGACGAGGTCGAGATCAGGCAGCAGCGCTCGGTCAACCTGACCCTCGCGCCCCTCGTGCACAACGGCATCAAGGTCAATCTGCTCGACACGCCCGGCTACGCCGACTTCACGGGGGACCTTCGGGCCGGGCTCCGGGCCGCGGACTCGGCGCTGTTCGCCGTCTCCGCCGCCGAGGGGATCGACGGCCTGACCCGGATGCTGTGGGAGGAGTGCGCCGCGGTGGGCATGCCGCGCGCAGTCGTCATCACCAAGATCGATCACCAGCGCGCAGACTTCGACGCCTGCCTGGACGCCTGCCGTGAGGCCTTCGGCGACGCGGTCGCGCCCCTCTACCTGCCGGTCGGGGACCCGGTAGACGGGCTGATCGGCCTGCTGTCGCAGAAGCTGTACCGCTACTCGAGCGGGACCCGGACCGAGGACACGGCGTCGGCCGCGGACCAGGACCGGATGGAAGAACTGCGCGGTGAGCTGATCGAGGGCATCATCACCGAGAGCGAAGACGAGAGCCTGATGGACAGGTACCTGTCGGGGGAGGAGATCGACCCCAAGGTGCTCATCGAGGACCTGGAGAAGGCCGTCGCGCGCGGCAGCTTCTACCCGGTTCTGGCCGTCTCCTCGCCGCAGCGGATCGGCATGCTCGAGCTGCTCGAAGTCATGACCGAGGCCTTCCCCTCGCCCGCCGAGCACTCGCTGCCCGCGGTCACTACGCCGGACGGCAAGCCCGTCGGTGGCCTGACCTCCGATCCCAAGGGCCCGCTCCTGGCCGAGGTGATCAAGACCACCTCCGACCCCTACGTGGGCCGGATCAGCCTGGTCCGGGTGTTCTCCGGCACGCTGCGCCCCGATGCCTCCGTGCACGTGTCCGGCCACGGGCGGGCGGCCCGCGGGCACGACGACCACGACAACGACGAGCGGATCGGCGCGCTGACCTCGCCGCTCGGCAAGCAGCAGCGGACCGTCACCCAGTGCGCGGCTGGCGACATCTGCGCCGTGGCCAAGCTCAGCACGGCCGAGACCGGCGACACGCTGTCGGACAAGGAACACCCGCTGCTGATGGAGTCGTGGTCGATACCGGAGCCGCTGCTGCCGGTGGCGATCGTGGCCAAGTCCAAGGCGGACGAGGACAAGCTGTCCCAGGGCCTGAGTCGGCTGGTGGCCGAGGACCCGACGCTGCGCCTGGAGAACAACCCGGAGACCCACCAGCTGGTGCTGTGGTGCATGGGCGAGGCCCACACCGACCTGCTGCTCGACCGGCTCACGCACCGGCAAGGCGTCGCGGTAGAGACCACCGACCTGCGCGTCCCGCTGCGCGAGACCATCGGGGGCAAGGGCCAGGGGCTGGGCCGCAACGTGAAGCAGAGCGGCGGTCACGGTGAGTACGGCATCTGCCACATCGAGGTGGAGCCGCTGGAGGACTCGGCCGGCTTCGAGTTCGTGGACAAGATCGTCGGCGGCGTGGTGCCGCGCCAGTTCATCCCCTCGGTGGAAAAGGGCGTCCGCTGGCAGATGGAGCAGGGCGTGACGGCCGGCTACCCGATGACCGGCGTACGGGTCACCCTGTACGACGGCAAGGCGCACTCGGTGGACTCCTCCGACATGGCGTTCCAGAAGGCCGGGCGGCTGGCCCTGAAGGACGCGGTGGACAAGGCCCAGCCACTGCTGCTCGAGCCGGTTGACGAGGTGCATGTGCTGGTTCCCGACGACTACGTCGGCGCGGTGATGTCCGACCTGTCCTCACGGCGCGGCCGGGTCCTCGGCACCGAGCCGGTCGGCGTGGGCCGGACCCTGGTCAACGCGGAGATCCCGGAACTCGAGATCACCAGGTACTCCATCGACCTGCGGTCGATGTCGCACGGCACGGGCTCGTTTACCCGGCAGTACGCCAGGCACGAGCCGCTGCCGTCGCACCTGGCGGCCAAGGTCGCCGCGGACGCCAAGGACTAGGAGCGGAGTGGCCGGCCTCCTAGGAGGCCGGCCACGCGTCGGCCAGGAGCTTTCTCGTGTCGGCCAGGAGCTGGGGCAGCACGCGGGTGCGGCCGATCACGGGCATGAAGTTGGTGTCGCCGCCCCACCGGGGCACCACGTGCTGGTGCAGGTGCGCCGCGATCCCGGCGCCGGCCACCGACCCGAGGTTGATCCCGATGTTGAAGCCGTGCGGCCCTGAGACCTGGCGCAGGACGCGGATGGCGTGCTGGGTGTAGGAGGCGAACTCCGCGGTCTCCGCCGGGGTCAGGTCCGTGTAGTCGGCCACGTGCCGGTACGGGACGACAAGCAGGTGCCCGGCGTTGTAGGGGTACAGGTTGAGCACCACGTAGACCAGCGTGCCGCGCGCGACGATCAGGCCGTCTTCGTCGCTCAGCGTGGGTGCGATGTCGAACGGGCAGCCTTCGTCCTCGCCGGGGCCCGACGGCTTGCCCGCCCCCTTGATGTAGGCCATCCGGTGCGGCGTCCACAGCCGCCCGAACGAGTCGGGGACGCCCGTGAAGGCCTCGTCTGTGCTGGCTCCGGGGGGGACGACACCGCTGGCCTGGCCGCCTGCGGCGGCGGGCCCGTGCCGCCCCGAAACTTCGTCAGGTGGATCGTCCGGCACGGGGCTACACCTGGACGCGGTCGCGCACGGCGGCGACGATCTCCGCGATCGCCTCGGCGACCGGGACGCCGTTCTTCTGCGACCCGTCGCGGTAGCGGAACGACACCGCGCCCTTGGCCACGTCATCGTCGCCCGCGATCAGCATGTACGGGACCTTCTGCCGCTGCGCGGTCCTGATCTTCTTCTGCATCCGGTCATCGCTGGCGTCGACCTCGATCCGGATGCCATTCTCGCGCAGCTGGTCCGCGACCTGCGACAGGTACGGCACGTGCGCGTCGGCGATCGGGATGCCGACCACCTGGACCGGGGCCAGCCAGGGCGGGAACGCGCCCGCGTAGTGCTCGACCAGGATGCCGAAGAACCGCTCGATCGACCCGAACAGCGCCCGGTGGATCATGATGGGCTGCTGCCGGGTGCCGTCAGCGGCCTGGTACTCCAGGCCGAACCGCTTGGGCAGGTTGTAGTCGACCTGAATGGTGGACAGCTGCCAGGTCCGACCGATCGCGTCCCGGGCCTGCACGGAGATCTTCGGCCCGTAGAACGCCGCGCCGCCCGGGTCGGCCACCAGCTCCAGGCCAGACTCCTCGGCGGCGGCGTTCAGTTCCCGGGTGGCATGCTCCCAGTCCTCACGGCTGCCGACCCACTTCTCCTTCTCGTCGTCCCGGGTGGACAGCTCCAGGTAGAAGTCGTTCAGGCCGTAGTCGCGCAGCAGGTCGAGCACGAAGGCCAGCAGCCGCCGCAGCTCGGCGCCGACCTGCTCCGGAGTGCAGAAGATGTGCGCGTCGTCCATGGTCAGGCCGCGGACCCGGGTCAGGCCGTGCACCACCCCGGACTTCTCGTACCGGTAGACGGTGCCGAACTCGAACAGCGGCAGCGGCAGGTCCCGGTAGGACCGGCCGCGCGAGCGGTAGATCAGGATGTGCATCGGGCAGTTCATGGGCTTGAGGTAGTACTTGGCGCCCTCGAGCTCCATGGGCGGGAAGATGTTCTCCCCGAACCAGCTCAGGTGCCCGGAGATCTCGAACAGCTCCGATTTGGTGATGTGCGGGGTGTTCACGAACTCGTAGCCGGCCTCCTCGTGCCGGCGCCGCGAGTAGTCCTCCAGGATCTTGCGGACCAGGCCGCCCTTGGGATGGAAGACGGCCAGGCCGCTGCCGATCTCGGTCGGGAACGAGAACAGGTCAAGCTCGGCGCCGAGCTTGCGGTGGTCGCGCTTCTCGGCCTCGGCCAGGAACTCCAGGTACTGGTCCTGGCGCTCGCGGGACTCCCAGGCGGTGCCGTAGATCCGCTGCAGCTGCGGGTTCTTCTCGCTGCCCCGCCAGTAGGCGCCGCCGCTGCGCATCAGCTTGAACGCCGGGATCTGCCTGGTGGTG
>Ga0210383_10000905_pt1 | contig 27393 bp, 39 predicted proteins | sample IncBWC14OmetaG_FD_160072 | JGI IMG/M metagenome (GOLD analysis project Ga0210383, IMG submission 160072) | Forest soil microbial communities from Barre Woods Harvard Forest LTER site, Petersham, Massachusetts, United States - Inc-BW-C-14-O ... | reverse complement strand
TTCGAACAACAACAATCCACCTTGTTAAGTATCCAGCACTTAAAAGACCTGCCTCCCAAGCCATCATAAGTCGATGCTCACGCCAACCTTCCACACCCCATTTATCAATGAATGCGGTCCTGATTCTTCTATCATCCTGAAGCTCCCCTTCCAACGCATTCAATCCCGTCGCACAACTCGCAGAAACGTTTAGTATCGATTCGATGGTCAGCTTTGAAGGGGTAGAGGTCAAGAGTTCGATGACACGATGGAGGGACGTCAAGAGTGGCGTTGAGGTGCGCAGGGCTGTTTTCTGATTCTGGTCGGTTGCAAGGTGCTTGCGAGGGAGGAATGGAAGGGCACAAAGAATGAATGATGTACTGAGGAATGGAATATGAGGCGCTATAGTGGTGAATTCGAGCGTAGCAGGTACTCCTTTGCGAAGAACAGACTGTAGATTCCGAATTGAAGCCTCAAGTTGAGGATGAGGTATAAAATCCAGGTATAGGGTTGAAGGTGTATTGGGAGAAACGAGAGGTGGTGTCAAAGAATAGCTAGTAGGTTTATTGATTTCTTCAGGAGTAAGAAAGGTAACACTTTTCACGGTCGGTCGCGATGTCTTGGGAGGATCGAATTTGCGAAATGCAGAGGGCGACAACTGTTCTGCAATGAGATACAACTTGATTTCCAGACGACAGCGGTGTGATTAAGTGCATATATATACCTGAATTCATGGTTATAGACTAAGAAAACATCAGTTCGCAATCGCAACAAAGTCGGTGTTACTTGCCTGGAAAGACAAAAACTGACACGACAAAACCCATCCCGGCACGGTGAACCACCAGGACATCTCCACGTCAAGACAGACCAGCCATCCATATACTCGGAGTTGTTTACGAAAGAGATCCGGTAGATCGTTAGAATCTCGAAGTTCCATTGTTCCAGAGCATATGGCATGAGTTAGATTAGACAGTGGTAGCTTGATGGTCTTGGACCGTGCTGAGCTTGCATGTACAACCAGAGCGGAGCAATCTGTCGCCCAGGCAGAAGTAGGTGTGACCACGGTCAATAACGCCTGGAGACCTCGCCGAGTCTCTTGAGCATGGCCCTTGTAATTACAACGAGCTCGAGACAAACAGAAACAGAAAACCAGAAACAGAAGACCAGCAGGCAGATATTGTATTGGGTCGCTCTGCAACAATTTGAAAGAGGTTGAGGTATGTCTGAGAAACACCTTGGCAATCGCAGTCGACAGCGAGGATATGTCCAAGCGCAACGCAAGCGAGGTAGATTCCATCGTTATCAGGGTGCCGGGCGCGACGGTGAAGCTTGAAGGCAAGTTATGTAAGCAAGTTCAAGTCATTGTTTTGAGCTTGTTTGCCGCATTACATCATCTGCTGGCCTGCAAGCATGACTTGAGCATGGCCGCATAAATCGCCTCCGTTTCTTAATTTGACAAGGTTGATTCAATTTGAAGCTTCAGGTTCTTCCACACTCCCGCTCACGCTCAAAATCTCTTCAAACCCGGCTGTCCCCTCTATGGATTTGCGCATCAAGCACCTCCCCTCAGACGTGAACGAGTGGACCGTGACTAGAGCCATTGCTCAAGTTTTACATGCGGACGATTTCGCACATCGATCTGATGACTCGGAGCGACTTGTAAACTTTAAAGTCAAGCTAAACCCTAGCCAGCAGGGCGGCGTTCGTAATGACGGCACTGGGATCTTGACCCTACCTCAAGCCAATCTTGCACTGAAGTTTTTGGCTTGGGTCAGAGACAGTCCAATTAAAATCGATAAAAAGAAGATAATATTTTACAAGTCCAACATTAAACCATGGCAAGGTGTATCTCAGACTTTGCAAAAGACTCCTTATATCAATCCCGACATAGAGGAAGAACGGCAGAGGAGGCTCTATGGCTTGCAGGAGGCTCTCCGTGTCGACGCGGTTCAATTCGGAGTATTCTATCGCCCTGAATACCCGATACATGCAGATGATCCACTGAAAACACGGGCATTTTCTATTGAATGGGAACTTACACAAAGCATTGGCTGGCTCCGATTCGAGTACGATCACAAACTGATCCGAATCCAAGTGTGTCTCATTTCAAATCCAATAGAGCACGCTCTCAACGAACTCATTGCCGTTGCAGCTTGGAGACGAAATGACCGAAAAAATTGGATCCACTGTTGCAATCCACTTCAGCAGCATATCGAAAATTGGTCTAGGATATGATGGGAAACCATGTAAGTAGATGTGATCCAGATTACCTACATCCAAGGCAATATTTTAATTATTGCAGACATATGCTTTGACACCTTGACGCCTCCCGTTCTAGAGGAAATCCAGTTTCATCGTGCTTTGACTGGGATCGAACACAAAGACAAAAGAAAGTTCAAGCATCGGATCGGCTCCCTACATCCCGGCCATGAGAGGGTTGCGCCGTATGCACAGCATCTTCGGGTCGAACTTTACAACGACCCAAACGTTGACATGGTTGACAAGTTCGCGAGCCTGTGCAAGATTGCTGGGCTCGCATGCGAAAACATCATCATCCGAAGTAAAGGTCCCCATGACCGGATCGATGCCTGCCGTCGAGAATTCTTCACACACAAGCGCCTGCACCACATACGCCGTTGGCTGATCCAATTTGATTGGCCAGTGGCCTTTCAGTTAGAATTGCTATTACACAATTCTCTTCTGCACACAGACGACCTATTGGCGCTGAGCGACCCGATCCATGAGCTCTGCAAGAAGCATTCCGACGATGAAGGCCTTTTTGTGGGCCAGCTCTTACGGCGATTCAACGAAGTTCTGCAGTCTCGTTCTCCTCGAGAAAGTCCTATTCATTGTTTTCGACGAGTTTCCGACAATTTCACTTTTGCGAAGCCCGACCTGTCATCTGGGACCTTCCTTTGTTGCCACGTTACATTCACCCCTACTCGCATGCTTTTGGAAGGACCGTACGCTACCCAATCTAATCGGGTAATTCGTCTCTATCCTGGCTACGAAAACAATTTCTTACGGGTCGACTTCCGCGATGAAGATAGGCTCCAGTACCGTTGGCAACGGGAAGTCGATGGAACCTCTTTCCTTCGTGAGCGAGTTGGTGGCATCCTCAAAAACGGGTTTGAACTCGCCGGGAGACAATTCGAGTTCCTAGCCTATTCATCATCTTCGCTGCGAGAACATGCAGTCTGGTTCATGCATCCTTTTGCTATACCGGGTCCTGATCAAAAAGCAGTGTTAGTGACATCCGAGAGAATCAGGAGCTCTCTTGGTGATTTTAAGGGGACACCACTACTGCAATGCCCTTCCAAGGATGCAGCTAGACTGGCTCAGGCATTCACGGCAACAGATCCGTCTGTTAAGATCACCAGAGATCAATGGCATGTGGTGTCTGACCTTGGTACGAAACCGTACCAATTTACCGATGGTGTTGGTTCGATTTCGAAGGAGCTGGGGGATATGATTTGGGAAGCATTATGTGTTTCGCGTCGTGATCATGGAGAGCATGCCGTCCAGCCATCTGCTGTGAGTCTTCACCAAATTTCATATTCATATATGAGTGATTTTTTCTCCTTTTCTCCTCCCACAGTATCAAATCCGATTTCTAGGCTATAAAGGTGTCGTCGCTGTCGATGAACAACTTAAAGGGATACAAATGTGCTTGCGACCTTCGATGGGAAAGTTCGAAAACAAAAAAGCAAAAGAAGCTGAGATTGAGATTGCGCAGGCCTTCGAGCGTCCCGTCACATGTTATCTCAATCGGTGTGTCCCGTACTTTGTTCACATATGTCTCATTTTCTCATTTTACGCTCAGACCTCTCGTCATGATTCTGGAGGACCTTGGCGTCCGAAAAGACACCTTCGTTGACTTGCAGGACAAAGCTATCGCTGAGGCGCGGACGATAAATGATTCCATCGTCCAATTTCACAGTATCTTGCGTTGGCACGGTCTGGGGAATGGATATCGCCTATCGTCCCTCTTGAAGCGAATTGAGTCCCTTGGACTAGATCTGATCACTCGTCGCAGAACCCCTGGCATAGACAATCCATTCCTGAGACAACTGAGACAAGTTGCAATGACTAGTGTCCTACGAGATATCAAGCATAACGCGCGGATACCGATTCCAAACAGTTATTTACTCGTTGGGGTAGCCGACGAAGGACCTGCTTACCGGGAATCCGGTCACGAGAACGTGTTTACTTTACCAGAGGGGCATATTTACGGTGCTTATATATGTCATCCCCTTGTTTCTGCCTCTTTTGATGCCGCTGGTAGCTTGCATCCAAAACATCGACGACTCCGAACCGACTTGGCTGAAAGGCACCTGTTCGATATCAAGGAGTCCCGTTGCACACCCTGGCGATGGTACGATTGACGTGTATAGGGATCCATTACCTTGCACTAATAATTTTTGCTTAGTGCAACGCGTGTTCGCCATTGGAAAGCCCCCAGAAGACAAGCTTTGTCTCTTCGCACATTTGAAGAACGTTGTTGTACTCCCGTCGGTCGGTATGTCGTCTTTCTGTGTCACGGTTATATGGTTTGACAATGACTTCTCTTCACAGGGAAGCGGTCTTTGGCATCATGCCTTGGCGGTGGAGATGTAGATGGGTGAGCCGGCATGACATTCTATACCCACCTTTTCTTATTTGTACCCCGAGGAAGTGATCTGTTCGCCATTATCCAATACTCGCCCTTGTTACCGTCCACAGCCGAAGACCCCGCTGAGTACCCAGCTGGAGAAACTTTCACACTTAGGAGAGACAGCACAGTCGATGACATTTGCGATTTTATCGTAGAATATATCAACTCAGATGTTGTGGTACGTCTGTCTTTGTTCTGGATCTTGATAAAATGTGACATTTCCTTCAAGGGACTGCTCTCGGACCGACTCTTAGTCATTGCGGGTATGTCGCAGTCTGATTTCATGTACCTCTTCGTTGTTTACGATGAATTCTATATATAGACCAGTCAACGGTATAATCTCCTGGCCTTAGGTCAAGTCACACAATTGACGGTTTTCCTACCTTCAGGACGGCATCCGTGATCCTGATTGCCTGAAACTGGCTGAACTATGTTCTCAGGTCCGTATCTGAAAATCAGTCAGGTCACCTCAACCACTAAAGTGTGGGTAGGCGGTAGATTATCCGAAGCAAGGCATCGCGGTCAACATCGACGATGACAGACTACCTAGGGCACTCATCCGATGCAACCCAGATTGGCACGCCGCCGAAGTAGTGTCTCCTAGGAAAACCGACTTTTACGAGTCGACTCGGGCACTTGGCTATCTATATCGCGCAATTACTTTGGAGGACCCCGATCCCATCGGTTTACCGGATCAGGAGGCACCCAGGCGCCCCCTGACCGACACCCTCTCCCTGACTCTGAAACATCATATTCAATGCCAGTTCCAGACTTATATCGAACCCGATGGCACCTCCGCAGACATCAGAAAAACTTTCAACAAATATGCGGACGAGTTGAGATATATTTGTGCTACACATACCCTGTCGAACACCCCTGGAGTGAGGTTACTGGAAGCGGAGGTTGTCATTGGGACTATTCTTGCAAAATGCTCCCAGAAGAGGTGGAGGAAGGACCGGATGTATCGTATGCAACTTCACGCGTCTACGCTTGTGCGGGAGATCCAGCGAGAATTGTTGGAGAAGCTCGATCAGGGTTCAATGGAGGAGCTTGGCTGTGGTCTTGAACGAGCGTGGAATGCTTGGGATTTCAGTTTGCGCCATAGTAAGGAATTCGGTGCGAATAGCTTCGGTTTGATCGCCTTAGGAGTTGTTTTCGATTGTCTGGAAAGGCTCGGTGGGCTCTCTCCTCCATGATAATTGTCGGCTGTGAGTGACTAGCGAACAATGCAAAATTTAATTATACAACGACCATTCGTAAAAATTCTCCCAGTTGGATTAGTTCCTAAGAATAATATTTTAGAATCTGTCCTTCTCCTGCTCTATTCGTCACTTGTTCGTGTTCCAACGCCACCTATCTAAATGTTGTAAGGTTCCCCGAGATACACAAACTAAAAGCGTTGGAAATCGGTGCCAGCCCAAAACATAAGCTAAATATTAAAATACGACACCAGCAAGATTCGAACTTGCGCCCTCAAAGAGGAACAGATAATCGACATTCGAATCTGTCGCCGTAACCACTTGGCTATAGTGCCCCAATAAATAAGTTTGCAATAATCTTTATTGATACAAATCTGTGGTTTGGGGGCTTATTTAAGTTATCACTTTGCCCTTTTCTGTTTACGTAACGTCGCTGACAGCGGGTAACTTGAGAATTCCGGCTAGTACTACCTTTCGACAACTTGGACAGATGCGCTGGATGTAATCAAATCTCAGGAATCCCTGTAACTTCTCTACTTGTACGGAATGCCTGTAAAAGTAATCTGCAATAAGCAATCGTGTTTTTCTTTCCAGGGACGTGAAGCGAACCATTCTGAAGCTGAGTGCAAAGAATTGAGTTAAATACATTGCAACTTGAACAAGGAACTGCTTACTCTCTGGAATTCGTCGTATGCAGTGCTTCTGACATTCTCGTGAGCGTTGCGGGCCACACCCATCATCCACTCTGCAGCCTGCCGCTCATTGAGTCCAAGACAAAATCGGTCCCTAAGTCTTCTGATCGTTGGTTCTCCCTTGAACGACGGTAAGCCGGTATCAAGCATCAATTGAACGGTGTTAATGAGTTGCTCAGCGTGCGGTCGAATTGCAAGGAATGCTTTGACAGTGAGATGTTGGAAAAGCTGGTAGCCTTGAGAATATCTTCCTCCCATCAACACAACCATCTCATGGTTGAGTTTGAAAGAATGAGGTTCAAATTTGACGCCCTAAGTTATGGGGAGAAGTTTATATCAATTGAACAAGTGAGGAAGGACTCCTTACCCCCGGTCGTAATAACGAAGAAAATTCACTGTAAGCTGGTGCAGGTGAAATCGAAATGAATTGTACTCATCTATATCAAATAAGAAACCGAAGTCTAGGGTGATTTCGCTAAGTCCAAGTTTCATAATCAGCATGAATTGACTTGCCGATATGCACAATGTGGCCTTCGCCATCGATCATGATGTTGCCGTTATGTCGATCTTTGATCTGCAATATGTAGCAAGCAACAGAATACGCAGCCATCGACTGAATAAAGTTGAGGCGAGCCTGTTGAAATGCCACGGTATCTTGGCCTCCGTATTTTGCAACAAAGAAATCCAGTAAATCGTTGACTTTGGCACGTCCCATCTCGTCTCGAGAGGTTGCATTTGGGACGACGTCGATAACGCCACACTGAGATATAATTCAGAGAAAGTTGGGGTGCTAACAATCAGGACTTACGCCAGGTGCAGTAGCGGTAACACGATAGGGATACAGGTATAATGCTAAGCCAACACTGGTGAAAATGTTTTTGAACATTGCGATAATCTGCAAAGCCAGCACGTCTTGGCGACAATCATCGCCGACCTTGAAGATGGCCTGTTGCCAGACATCGTATTCGGTGCGAATCTCGACACCGGCGCCGTCCCCATCCAAAAGCGAGTCGGGGTCGGTATCGATCACAACGCGCTCTTTCCTGACCTTGAAAGTCGCCATGAAGGGGGCCTACCAAGTTTTATTATTAAACACTCAAAAGAGGGCAGGAATGCGTAGGCCTTACCTTCGCGTGGCTTTGCAAAGGTCGACCTGATTTCTTATCGATATCGACGACTTTCCCGTCCGGGTTACTGGGCAAGTAAACCCCAACTTCGACAGCGATTTTGGCCATTTCTTCATCAATTTTAGCCTTGCGTAACCGTTGATCTTAAATTGATTGGCTGAGCAGCGTCAAGTGACATACCTTTTTCTCGGGCTTTGTTTTCTTGACAAAAGGTTTCAATTTTCCGGATATTGAGGTGACTTCATGGAAGAAGCCGAACTCTCGATCGTAGAATGCTCGGGCTTCGCCCGAGAGAGATCTCACTACCTTATTGGTCATGTCGTCCAGGATTGGCTTCATGGGGTCTTCCTATTGGGAGTGATGATCAAGGAAACTGATGATAATCACTCCACACATACCACTTCCGCTGCATCGTCCTTGAAACAGTTCGCTTTCATATTCCAGATGATTTGATGACAAAACAACTGAGAGATTTTTGCAGTCTCAAAGATAAAGCGCGCCACATAACCTATTAAAAATTTAGCATTTGCGCTGACCTGAGGTGTTGTACACACCGAGTTCGTCATAACGGAGAGCTTGGACCACTTGAGGAACAAAGAAAAAAGTCAATTCAACGGGATGTTGTTCCAGCACTCTATGAGCATATTGCAGAATCAGGGGATCGTTGTTATACCGCCGTTCGAAGAATGTGTTTGCAATGACGGGAGGAACAGGTGCCCAGAGGAGGAGATGCTTTATAACACGTCAGCAAGCGAAAATAAGACGAAATAAATTCAAACCTTGAGGTCTCGACGGACAGAGGGGTCTATCCTGTCGCCTAGTAAGAAGGGCAACGCTTCCGGTGTATCGAGAATGTCTAGGCTACTTGAGCGAACTAGCTTTCCAACCTCATTGCGGACAATAGGATTTTTGAAGCGCTCCGAGAGGTACACGGCAATTGGGGGGTTGATTTGCCATACTGTGCGAACGATACTGGCCCAAGAGGTCTGACATAATACAGATCAGCATGTGAGGCAATAAGAATCATAATCATTACCTCCAGCAGTGTTCTTTCCGTCGTCCCAATGTGATCGGTCCCTCGTTTTAGGTCGTTGGTTGGATTTGCCCAGACTGTCAACCGAAATATTTCATTTTCGGTCAGAAGGCGCAACGGGTGGTTGATAGTGCGAAGACGGGTGACGTAATCTGTATTGCACAGTCAAGTCGCAACTAGGATACGGGATAAGGTGCGGTACGTACGAGAGCTACGGGAAGCTGACTGGACCGGGGATAGACTTGAAATTGCAGGGGAACCTCGAACTGTATCCGTCTGCAGGTACGACAAAAACTCAGACAACACCTTAACGTCAGCATCAACTTGGACGCGATTTGCGCCGTATGACCACCTGTTAACTGCGTTCAATATGGAGAATGCTATCCGTTGAAGGACCTTACTGTGGGCGTACGGCGAACCAAGAATAAGCTGCAGAGTAAAGGCTTTCACGTAAAGCATTTTCACAGTAAGAATCAAGATGAGAACTTTTGAGAGTCTCGAAACCGAAGAGGAGGAACGAAAACCGTGCTTCGCGAGCCAAAGCATGCGTACTATGTGGAAGTAATCAATATATGGCTATGTACTATATTGTGAACGCTGACCTGAGAGACTTGTGAGCTCGTGCAGAACGCAACACCAGATGCTGTATCAAGAACATAACACCTGGCCTACGATATCTCGCGGCCTGTAAACGGCTTAGCAGCATTTGCAAGACAAGTGCATGAGGTGTGAGTAGCCGACGAGCATTCATCGTTCCACGATCAATGACTTCCTTGTTTGTAGGGCTGTAGCCAATGGGGTGGAAAAATGGATCATCGTAACTGCATAAATATCAGAAGTTGATCCTGATTACCATGGAGGAAAGAACACACTTCAGCGATGTCGAAAATATGCCTTTCTCTTGTTTGATCGTATCAGACCATGCAGAAAGGACTTCTCCCATGAGCGCAACTTCCACGTCGGGTTTCTCCGCAATGACCCATGTCCAAACTTCAATGCCCGCAGATATGGCCGACGGTGTGGAGACTTCAATGGGCAAGGCAACAAGGTGATGGAGTAACTCATGTTCGCACTGTGGAACGTCATTGAGATCCCAGTGCTGAAAGTGCACGATTCTGCCCACCTTAGCCAACGAGATGAGTGTTGCTGCACACCGGAACAGGAGGCGTTTGAGGTCCTGTACAGTCAAACTACTGTTTTTATGACGAATTTCTTCCATGGTGCGAGCCATCTTAGCCTTCAATGCATGTATCTCAGTCGATGGGGCAAGCTGGGGTGGAAGCTTCTCCAGTTTGTCCGGACCTACAGTTTTGGGAATCAAGACTTGGAAAATTCTAAAGGTAAGAAACGGACCTTCACGACTCGCCAGGCGTAGGCCGGCAGCTTCCCCTGCAAAATAGCCCTTGCTAGCAATTTGACTTGCCAAGGTCTTCGCACCATCTGCTTTCCAATTTGACAAGGCTGATAGGGAAGCTAGAGTGTAGAGATGAGAAGAACGAATTGGGGATATAGGATAGTAACACGTACCCAGTTTGCGCTGCACGGGTCCTATAGCCTTTCCAAATTGTTCTGCAACGGATGCACCCAACTCTGCATTGTCTGTTTCAGATGACGATTGGTTGACAGCAAGGTATTTCTATGGTTTTTCGATCAATGATAATATATCAATGTATGTACGTGGCACACAAACCTGCAGTGTCGACTGCAGCTCGACCGGTGCGCGACCCAGGGCTAATTCAAACCAACTGTTTGCATTTCGGTGCAATTGTGCCAGAATTTCATTCCGAACTTTATAACTGTCGGTGAGTTGGAGAGTAATACCTGTCCTGTCTGAGTGAAATTCGTAGACAGGGTTATGCTGTACGAATTTGTTAAGCAAGAGAAATTGGGACCACAGAATATGAGGCTCACTTCATCTGTGAACTCGTTTTCGCATGATCGGCGGAGTAAGGTAAGGACCTCCAAAATTGCAAAAACGAGAGGTGGATCACACATGAGAGATGGGAATGATGTTATCAACCGATTGAGGTATTTGGATGCGATGTCTCGAGCTTTAGCAATGCGGTGAGTGCTGCACACCAAGAGGGTGCGAAGTTCGAGTGAAAGACACTCTGGCAATGCTTGTTCAGCAGCTTGAGTATTTAAGTCGTTGATGCAGCCACGGATGACCTGTAGGCACGAGGTTATGGAAGCTCAAAGGGTGTCAATTTCCGTTATTTCGCACCTTTTCAGCAATAGACTCCATACAAGCGCTCAGTCCTGGATGTCTATTAAGACTGTCATTGATGAAGTACGATACTAACGGAGAAGTTAATCCAGCAGCTGAGCGCATATTCTCCATGTCGTGCATGGTAAGTAGAAAGATAACTTGACCAGGCGAGAGATAACGGATGTCGCTTGCACGCAATGAAATGTGGCTTGTAAGGGAACTGCGGTGTTTCGAAATCACCTATGCCAAAAAATGAGCATGCATAAGCGCCTCCGACAGTGTAGGATCCATACGGTATGTGCGTACTCCTGTCGAATGACGGAGTTATATTCCACATCGCTTGCGACCGAGTCGTGGGACTCCTCCAAAACCATAGGAGGGGTCTTCGCAGCAATGCGGGCTAATGCGGGCCTTTGCCATTCCATCGCAGTACTTTCTTTATCCTCGATACATGTAAAGTTGAAAAGGATGCACAAGAACCACGTATTCCGGAAAAGTGCAACTATCCCTGCGGACGCATCCGATTGGGGATGGAAATCATCATGGGCGAGGAGTGCGTCGATGGGAAGGAGCAGGGACGCTAATTGCTCAATCATATCGTCCGTCTACAATTACTAATCGGCACACGGTCAGGCAGGGAGAGATAGATCCACTCACCTTGACGTGATGATTTGATATCTTCACATTTTGAATAGAGACACCTTTATCAGCAAACAAAGTCAACAGCTCGACCAAATATATCTCATATAGTTCAGGTCGTCGATACAACTCTTGCGCGAGTCTCGTCTGAGCAGCCAAGACCTTGTTGGGTCAAGTCAGACCAGGCAAGCTAATATGCGAGTGGAGAAATGGCTACCATGTTATTAGAGAACCGCGGGTCGTCAGGATTTGCGGAACGATTGATGGCAGAGAATACTCGGATAATATCGACAAAAGCGCTCTCTGGAGCGGACAGCGCCAAGTCCACAAGGTTATAGGCAATGGCCGCTTCTACAGTCGGTTCAGCAGACCGCAGTCTTTGCAAAAGCATCGAAATGGTCAAGCGGGTAACCTGCGGCGTTGCAAAGAATCAATGAATAAATCCTGAATGAAATGATGGAACCACCGTCACCTCTTCCATGTGAAACTCGAGCGCTAGTCTTGTAACAACCGAGATCGTACTAATCCCAACAAGCCTCTTTTCATCCTCCGACAATCCTCGTAGACCAGTTTCAACAGAATGAAGGGTGACATGATCATGCGAGGCATAGAGCGGATTATTCATCAATTGTGAGCTACTGGAGCTTTCGTAGATCTCCTTGCTTGTGGCGGCGATGTAATTGAGGAGTGAGTACATGTTGGACATGATGAGATCATCCCCGGGAGCCAACTAATAAATGTTCAGTAAAGAGCATGAATATATATGCGGTGAGCTACCTTGATACAGAGTGCGAGGCATTTGGCAGCGGCAGCTAAAGGGGGAGGAGCCCGCGTTTCTGAAGCAAATTCGAATTCAAATATGGGTAGAGGGGACGTTACGAAACGACGAAGGTGGCTGGCCATCGTAGACGCAATGTCCGGAAAACTGATGGAACATGTTAAAATGGACGAAGAGCTAACGGCTAAGTCTCTGACGAACTGACCTTTGTAATAGAACAGTCGTAGCTTTGAGCGCGGCTTCCTGGACCAGATGGTCAGAAATAGGGGAATCGTCACTCAAAAGGAGTAAGAGGCGGGAATAAAGCTTCTCATCCAACTCTCGTAAAGCCACGGAACAGATAGAAGCGAGTTTCTGTGTGTAGCCTCAGCAATATACAAGTCAGCGAGGGATGGGGACCCACCAAGCTTTCAGACATGGTCTCCCAAGCATACGTGTCAATCGAGGGTTCGGAATCCATCTCTTCAATCTGGACAAGGAGATCGGCGAAACACTGCATAGCATATCCGATTGTCATCTTCAATGTACTCCGGGTCTTCTCGTCAGTGATATCCAAATCAAGCGCTGCACGACGCATGAGCGAAAGCCACGCTTTATTCGCAGCAGCTGCCTCTGCGGCATTGCCATAATTCGTCGCCTGCGGTGGCGCGAGGGCCTGGGCTAGCACAGTCCATTGCGTTTCGATGATGCAACACACGATGAAATATCCGCTGAGGGGACGACCACGAGAAACATAACGGGAGAGGAAGGTTTGGATGAATTGATTGGAGTCCGCGTCTGCATCCTCCTTTTGAAGAATATCAGCCAGGGCGTGGTTGAGGCGGTCTACCACGTCAGGAGCACAAATGGCATTCAGGTGGGTTGAGAGTTGTTGCCACTGAATGCTCGTCCAGGGGAAGGACGTGGAGCTGATAGCACGATAGAGTCCGTAAGTGCGGGTGTTAACAGTGTTAGGATATCGAGAGCTGGGACGAATGACGAATGCGTGTCAGAGAAAGCAACAAGGCTGTAAATTACTCACCATTGCCGGTCTTAATTTTCACAACGGTCTGGGAAACGAATGAAATTATTGCGGCCGTTGCGGCGTCGGTATACTGGTGATGAGAAGTGGATATTCGCAATAAAGCAGAGACGGTTGAGAAAACCAATTGATCGGGGAGTGCCCAGTCTGAAATACGCAATTGAGTATACTGAATGCATTTCGGTTGGGGCATGTCACTACCTTCCCATGAGAGACATCTGTCGAAGTCAATGTAAGGAACGTCCCTTAGGACATCAATAAGTGCTGGCATTAGAGTATCAATGGTACTGGCAATGTGTGCATCCGGAAAGTTAACGACAAGTTCTCCGAATGCAATGTTGCAGTGTACTCTTGATGCAGGCTTCATTGGGTGTGAGAGGCTGTGTTATACAGGTAGAATTGCGGACGAACCATGAACACTCTCTGCTCCTCCGACCCATCATCCCCATGCTTCTCCTCGCTTTCTTCCTCCCCTTTCGCCTCCTTGACCTCAGCCCTAGTCTGAACCTTGGACGTGATTAGGTTCCTGGCGTACACGAGGTCATCTTCAGCCTTGCCGATATTCGACGCAATGTCTGATAATATTCGCTGGTGTATGTTCAGTTCAAGGCTGTGAGGGTAGTTAGCTTAATGAATGGCAAATTCATTCGATGGTGGCATACCAGTCCATGTCAGGATATATATTTGGTGTTAAAGTCGCGATGGTGATCCTGAAGACATTGTTGTCCGTTGTTTACAGTACACATTTGTATTCCTCAAAAGTCGCAGCCAAACAAACGCGTCGCGTGTTTTCAGTCACATTTACATTCGTCTTGATCATGGCGAAAACACCAAGTATGCTCCTCTATTCTATATATTTGTTTGAACCTGAGCTATCCCCACCTAGCAAAATCTGCCATTCGTCAGTCATCAAGAGCACCTTGCGTAACTGCTGCTGTATCCTTTGCCAACGAAAACTCCGATGAAGATATGCTTGACGAAATTCAAAATGACGGCGACGAGGAACAAGAGGACAGAGGGGAAGGGCCAGGAGCTACGGATCTGTAAGTATTTGTGTCCACCCAAGTCGAACCCAGTGCTATTAAATTGAAGAGTCTCCAGCATGATGGGTATGCGCCATGTGTGGCAGGAGGTCCACGGTCAAGATTTGTGTCTGTTCTTTCCCCTGAGCGGAAAATTGAATTCCTCTGACCACAAGACAAATCCAAGAAACCCCGTTCAACGGCTTTCCAAAATCAGAAAGCCGCCCTCTTCGCCGCTGGCCGAAAGAACGCGAAAGAACTCGTTCGAGCTGGTACGGCTGCACTGTTAGTCACTTGAAATTTGATCTACCCTTTCTTCCAAACAATTGACTCTGGCCCAGTGAAGAATACAGAGCGAAGATAAGGCAATTGAAGAGCCAAGAGGTATCGTACGAGGAACTGAGCAAGAACGTCATGCCGTTGTGGGAGGTTCACGATGTATAACCACTTCATGTATAATCATTAATAATCTGGGCACTAATGTGATGCTACAGAAATCAGTCCAGGCTCTGCTTGCTGTATACCCCTCCCTATTGGAAGATCTATTCCCTCGGCGATCCCAACAAATGGACACCACGAGCGCGATGCGTGAGTAGGCTTTCTCTTTGGCTTTCGTGAAGTTCCACTCCATGATTCTCGACCTTTTTCCTCCCGTAGTACTATCCCACCCCGGTGATCGCGCACACTCCCTCAAGACATTTCTGAAGGATGCGAACACCCAGTTAGAGCAATCCCGGGAGAATGAAAAGGTGAGTATGTGTTTGACATTCAGTCTCCATGCTGTTCACCACACCTTCCACAATCTTATATAACATACATATACAAATAGCTCGCCACAGACGCTACTGCCTTGATCAAACATTACAAATCCTTGCTACTCACTTCTTGAACATGGACTCCTCCGGATCGAACTGTAGCACCTTCCAACTTGATTCCAGCCTTCCTTCTCTTCCTCGTGACTCAGAGTGCGGACACTAGATGTATCGCATATAATCACTTCTCTACTTCTACGGTCTCCATGTCGCCTGGTTTCTGTAGTATGATACACGTACGTGTAGCTTTGTTGCAAAATCAAACCCCCGTGTACAGTGTGTCCTCGTTTTAATCACATTCCTTGTGAAATATCTAAACACCAGAAGCAAGAACATAAATTTACGGATATCTATTCCTTCAATTAGATCTTGACACTGACCTATTTTATCCCTACTAGGCACAAACATGAAACCAAAGTTGCAATCAGTTCAATATGAGAACCGTTGAGTCATGTTCACACTTACAAGCTCCGAGCTCGACCGTTTCATGCTTCTCGTCGAATCTCGCCCCGATCGTGATTTTGTGTCTTCAGGACGAAGGTTGAGGTATTCAGACATGAATACACGCAGAATTAGGTTCCAGCGACGCAACGTGGAGAGGTCTAGGGCAGATGCGTCGTCCTTGAATTCAAGACACCCTCAACAACATATACTCCACAACATTGACGACAAACATGCGTACCTTGAGGGTATGCCACACGAAGGGAAACGGTTCCGCTATAACGTGCACAACACTGACGCCCTTGTGCAAAAATGGAATATGATCATCCCCAACATACCCCAGATTCCGGTCGTTCGCCGTCCGTGGCAAAAAGTAGCTTTTCCACCGATTGGGAGCCATTCCCTTCTCATCCCCATATACGAACGCCCCATGTGCCCCTAGCCTGCGCTCCGCCGAGGCCATTGCGTCAAATAGCCATGCAGTATCGATGTAGTACGAACGGATAGTGGGTTGAGGGGCTCCGAGGAGGTCGAGCAGGATAAGGTGCTCAATGGTGGATATTTCGGTCGCTTGGGGACCGACCAACCGGCGCTTACTGTTGGGAAGGATGTAGGTTGTCGCCCATTTCTCTGCGAGATGTCTGGTAGTTGGAAAAGGCATAATGTGACATAAATGAAGAATAACGGTGTGGAATGAATCCTACCTTGCTCCGTAAATCGAATCGGTATCGGTCCAATCAAAAAATGCCTCCTCGCCATCAAAGAATACAAGCTGCAGAGTTGTATCCGACACGTCCTCGTCATCTTCAAGGCCATTTTCTAAACGTTCTTTTCGACCTTCAAGGAGCGGGTCAAGGGTTTCTGCCAGGTCAAGCATCATCGCGCACGGTGCAGCTGAATCAGTAGCTCCTACAAACTAATGCGTTCAGCATTAATACTCGATCAGACTGGTACCGAAGGCGATGGCAACTACGCACTTGATTCTCGGGGAAGTTGGCAAAATACTTGCTATCGAAATGGGCGGAGAGAATGACGCGACGTGAAGCGGTTGGATCCTTTGTGGCGATGACATTCGTAAAGCGCTTGCGCCCTATCGGGGTGACATCAGTAAATTCATCCTCCTCGATGTGCCAGTGTAGAGCTTTCAGTGTCGAGATGATGTAGTTCCTAACGAGGGTATTATTTTCGGTCTCAGCTGTGCATCGGACAGGTTAACGGGTAACAGGAGAGAAGACAGAATTTTGACGCACGGACACGCGGTATAAGTATTTTTGACAAATGGGAAGATGGATTTGACGGATCTAGATTCTTCAGTGGGTCTGGAGAGGAAACCAAGGTAGATATATCCTTCGAAGATAGTTCAACAAATGTCCGTTTTCCAAGTGTGGAAGCCTGCTGTGTCGAGGATGGAAGCAGAAATAGCAGACAGGTAAGAGATACTGAGATATCAAACATAGTCCGCCAGGCCATATTCATTGGTGTTCGTCGTTGACGCGTTCGTGCGCCGGCCCATGGGGTGTTTGGCATGACTTTCAAGTTGCTATAGGTGGACGTGGGAGAAGTCTTCACTAAATATTATTGCTGGCGTCTTCCGAGTCAAGTTTGCTTTCAACATCATCATGGCCATCTTTGGTCTTTGGGTGTGTTTCTTCTGTGCACTCTGCATTCCTATTCTAAAGGACACCCCATCTGCCATAGGTCATAAATAAAGCCGGAGGACTGGTTTATCAGCGCAATTTCGCAGGTTCAAGTCCTTGACATGTAGTTCATCTTTAACCGAATTCTTATATCCTCGAATTCAGACGGACTCGCTCAGCTCACCTCAAACGAATATCTCGTTCTTGCCGGAACTCTGCATGGTATACATGCCATTACCAGCCGTCTGTCACCCATGGGATCCAGCTCGGGGGCACAAGTTATCGAGGGGGAGTCAGTGAAGATGACCATCCTTTTGACAGCTACTGGTGCGTACACATGTCAATGTTCTTCGTGCCTTCTGTTTCTATAATGGTTTTGTGATATCAGCAACAAAATTTGTTCTCCTCACATCTTTGGCTGAACCATCTGCCGAATCTGTGCTCCAGAAAGTGTATGAAACTTATGGCGACGCCGTCATGAAGAATCCGTTCCACACCCCGGAAATGCCCATAAGGAGTGAAAGCTTCGATCTGCGGATAACTGCACTAATAGGTTCGGGACAGACTTCGTAACTTCCATATGGACGGCGAAAAATGCATGTCCAGTGCGTAAAAAATTCTGCCGGTTGTTTTGTCTGAGCCAATTCAACAGCACTGCGCAGACCCACCCAATTCAATCTCACTATCATGCAAATTACTCAGGCAGCTTAGGTTCTTCCGAAAGTCCATTTCCTGAAATTGCGAGTTATGGACAATTGCGATTCGTGTAATAAATAAAAGGCGTCCATATGGAATGGTCGACGAATTACACATTTCCACCAGCACCGAAACTCGAGCGATGTTAATGTAGCATTTTCATATGCAATAATGTTTTTCTTCGTTCCAAGATGTTAGTATGTTCTATCCCTTCCTAGGCGTGCAACCTTCGAACCCTAGGCGTGTTCAGAGCATCCTGACTTGCTGGGATGGCTTTTTCGTGCTTCCCCTCTTGTTCCAGATGACGCTCCTAGTCCACTGTTACCTTCCATATGTTGAAAGATAACCATATTACAGTATTGGTATCGGATCCACTTCAAGTTACCGTCTGCCTTATACTTGTGGAGCTCACATTGTCGATGCTGATGAGCTTGCTCAAGAGTCAAGATCTAACGAACTTTGAAGACTCGGTGCCAGAGTCTTGATGGGTGATCTTACTAGTAAAAGCACGGCTCAAGGTTGGCTCAAGGTCAAATTTTAATTTTGAAAATGATTATATAAAATTCGACCTATACCGTGACATCACAATGATTCACGTGACCTTGACGCGTCTAATCACATGATTTACGAAACCACTGTGGCCGCTTTTCAAGTTTCGGGGCTGAACGTCACGGTTCATTTCCTTACTTCCACAAGCTACTAGTGCCTCTTTCGCCATGCAGGCGCAAAGTACTAGAACTGAAGTCCAAGCTATCACCCACAGTCAAAGTCTCGTTGCCGTCCAGACATTGCTAAGAGCTGGTTTGGGGTGCATAACTTTCTTGAGGTGTGCAATCAAGCTTTGTGGCGCGGATTGAAATTCCCGAACATTACCATTCCCCAGAGATTTACTTCCAGCTGACAATTTTAACGAATGTTGGTCTGAAGATGCAAGGCTAGTGGACCAGCGCTCATATATGCTCTCCCAGGTCATTTCACGACGTCTGAAGATTCAATTGCTTCTCAATCCTCTGATACCTATACTTTTTCTACGGAAAAACGGCCGAAACGAAATGTCAACGGTTTCAAGATAATGGTACTCTTTCCATTCCCCGTTCTTCCATTCTTACCGGATTTGAACAAAACCACAGGGCATTACCAGGGGATATTCAGACGAAGCTGACAAACTTATGAACTTCCTAGTAAGTAGTTTTGGCTTTCTTTACGAAATAAATTATTGAGTCGCAATTTCTCAGGAGAGGGGCATATTCGACGCCTTACAAAAGCAATACCTTCGTAGTTTTATTTTTGCTATATACCTCGTAAGTAATATGTTTTTATTTTCGGTGGCTTCCACCAACTATTCGCCTTCCTTGCTGATTTATCACAGGATAACAAGGATCCCACCAAGTAAGTCGCATATATGCGGCGTACTAAAGTACCTCAACTCGTTCGTTCTCTCCAACAGCATCATCGAGGCGTACACGTTCAATTTCCACGTAATATCCCTTTCGTCTCTTCCTCATTTTGGCTAATCGCACGATTTTTCTTTCTAGTATCATACCATCCCTGGAACCGAAACCGTTATACCTGTCATGACTCTGGGGGAAGGCTTGACGAAGATGTCGTTGAAAGAAACGAAAAGACATCAAGTTGATCCCATAGCAGAAGCAGCCAAGAAAGGTAAGGCGCCCACCAACAAGGACGTGAAGAAGAGTGTAAAGGTCGATTACTTTCTATGTTTTGCTTGACAAATTCTAATGACGCCGAATGAGGTTAGGCCCTTCTCAGAACACTCATCCAATGCATGACCCAAATGGATGTCCTTCCAAGTACGGTAACTTTGTCCCCTGGTGTCTTGTCCCTTCTGATCCATCCCATTAGAACGCCGCTTCGCAACTTTCAAAACATTTTACACCGACGATACTCCCCCAGATTATGAGCCTCCCCATTTTCAAGCGGGCGATGCGGAGAAAGACAAATGGTTTTTCATGACGCATGACTTGGACGAAATTCCTGATCAATGGAGCGTAGGTAAGGTGGATACGAGCCACCATGCGTGCGTACGAGATATTGCCGTAGTTTTGCATTTTGCTCACAACTCTGTCGTAGAGTGAATATCAGCGTTACCTCCGTGGCGACTTATTTGCCATCCTCAACGATAAATGATGATGCGATCTTCATGGGAACGACGACACGCCTTGCAGTACCACCCACTCTCACCCCCATCCAAGAAGCTAGTCTTCGCATGCAGCAAACAGAAAAACAGCTTGAAGACGCTAAGGAGAGAAACATCGTATGGGCCGTGGAGAACGCGGTAGATCAGGAACCGGGCGATCCAGATGCGGATGCAGATGGAGTAGAGGACACGGATTATGTCAAACGCCCCGATGGTGGATATGACAGGGTGAACTTTCATGATTGTATGGTGCCGGTTGGGCTGCGGAATGAATCGGGACATATTCACCCTATGGATGTCGATGAGGCTCATTTTGGAGGGGTTTCGGAGAGGGTGCCTACTCGGCTAACCGAAATGGTTGGTTTATTTCTGCCCACTACACCATTATCCTCTATAGAAGTTTTCATACAGAATGCGACCAAAAATGTCGACATCCCTGACTTGGATCAGACTCAACCCCTTGGCAGCCTCACGCAAGATCTCTCACAGTGTCTTTCTCTTGCTCCTGATCGCCAAGCCTCAGTCTCGTCTAACGTTGTCGGAGAGGACTTCTTTGGCGCTAATGGGGATGTCTCATTTAACTCAGCCCTTCCCCCATCCGACATGGCATCCTCTTTGGCGTCGCCCCTTTCAAGCATTCCATCTAGCCAGGGAAGTGATATCGACACCCAGATGCTGAAGAATATGGTGCTTGATAATGAAGCGGGCATTAATGATATGGATATGTTAGGTCTGTGTTTGTTTATTTTCCATCTTGCGTGTCCTTGCTGAATACATTGGCAAGACATGGAGACACAAGCGATTCCATCCGCCGAAGCCCGTTCTATGGAATCAATTGAGTCGTTTGGCCCTAACACTGTGGAGGACATTGTCAAAGATATCTTGACTACCCCGAAGGCCACGCAAAAGAAGCAGAATAATGAAGACGTCGAAGATGTTGGGCGACTCGAGTGCGAGTGTGGCGTACCTGTACGTTTTTGCTGAATCCATTCGTCTATACAACCAAACTCGTTCATGGCAGGTCGAGGATGCATGCTGTTTCTGTGAAGGTGGTTGCGGGCGCTGGTACCATCTTTGGTTTGTCGGCCCTCCAAAGACATTCTAACATCCAAGCTGAACATCTTTTGTAATTCCAGGTGCATGGGGTATGTGTCTCAACGCTCTTGTGTTGCTCAACGACGCTGATGATAAATTTAGCTATCATTCTGTCAAGGATAACCGGATGCCGGTGAAATTTATCTGCTTCGATTGCCGCGTTCGTAGTGACATTTCCTGGGAATTTATCAAAGTCGACCTCTATCCAAAAATGTTATCCAAATTCAAGGAGCTTGCTCTTTTCAGGTTCTCCTAATGCTGGTTTCCGCCTGACGATTCTTGATTCTCAACTGTTTTCTTCGTCAATTCACCAGGAGAGCCATCAAGATTGCAGAGACTAAAGGACCAGGAACCCCCGCCGAATTTGCAAAATTGATTGGTGAGTGCGATTGGTAGTTATTTCCGCTTATTTTTTAGTTTTGCATTTGCAGGTTGCGATAATATCCTCGCTCGGCAGCTTTTCAAAAGACTCGAAATCGAAGGTGAACATCGCCTTGGATTCATCTACCCAAATCTATCTTTGACACTCACAAGGCTTCATCGCGGAGCAAACCACGATCGACGAGTTTGGCTTCATGGAGACACGCTCCCAGAGTGTTCGAGGTAAGGGGAAAGCAAAGAGCAAACACACGAAACATCGCAAGAATATGCAAAAGCCGAAATACCTTTTCAACCGACTATCGAGGTCCGGTGTGGAGTATGCGGATTATTTTAATCCAGACCAAAGGGTTGAAGGTCGCATGTTGGGTCTACCGCAATTGGTTTGTTATTTGTTACCATCGTTCTCCGTGTCCGCTCACAATGCAGATATAGAAAGCAAACTTCAAATCTCACTCCAGGCTCCCAGTCTCCGGTGCTCAGAATGTTGCATTTCTCGTGTCTCCCCGGCCTCTCCCGGCCTCTCAGCGTGAAGATGAGTCTCAAACCCAAGATGAAACGCAGCTCCCATTACCTCCGATTGTTCCTCAAGCTGACCTAAAACGAACGATGAAAGCGCCCGACGGCGACATAAGAATGAAGAAGAAGATGAAGATATCTGTTACGCCGGCTGTGGACCTCGCCGAGTAGGTCATTGTTTCGAAGGCTTTGCTCGCTCGGATTCTGGCGGTGTCTGCTTCTTCTCGACGTGCACGAATGTTTCCCTTTAACCTCGCCGAAACTGTTCAAGCAAGGACCGATACTGTGTTTACTCGACGTCTTCTTCTCCACATTTCACTGTATTGTAAAATGACAGGTGTGCATCATGAATAAAGGAGCCGACACGTTTTGGGTTTGGCTTTGAACTCTGCTGTTCGCGAATGCGAGCTTGTCTTCTGAGCTTGTTCGCCTCGAGTATGAGATTGTTCCCAATTTTAGTTACGACCTCGTGAGTTCCTGGTTATGGGTCGATTACGATCTTCAAATGAATCAAACGATTGATCAACATCCGCTGCTGGTTCTGGCGGTGTTGTCGGCGGAGACTGGAATTCGGAGGATATGCATCGTTGCTCACCATTATTTCAGGTCCTAGTGATGTCCTGGCGAGGTCGGGGAGTATGTGCGAGGGGTATCGCGTTCCCGTTATGAAGGAGAGTCTGTCTGTAACTGAGCATGCTGCCCACGTCCTGGGCATTGAGTGACGTGGGATTGACGCCCTAAATCACCATGTTGGGGCAGCGGCGTCCGAGAAGTGAGCGAATCGGGCTGAGGAGATGTCACAGGGGTGAAAGTGGTGAGGAACCGCGAGCGGGCCGTGAGAGCGCAAACCAAGATCATCGCCACACATTCGCAAATACTGGCTGATCAAGTCGCTCAGGCTCAGGCTGATGCGGCGGTTGTTCCGTTTCTTAGGTTGAACCAGCCTTTCCCTTGAAGTTCAACTGCATTATGGGTGCCTCATCCTCCAGACCCGCTGCACCGTCCTCCATTGTCACGGTTGACGAGAAACATGCTCTCGCTAGTCTCCCGTCATCGTTTTCTTCCCTCCAGATAGCGTCTCCGAACTCTACCAACGGCGCGTTGTCTCTCGCGAACATCTCTGCGTGGGAGTCGTCCGTCTCTTCAGATCCCAAGGTCCAGCTGGCTCGCACTATCCTGTCTCATTCTGACATTCGCTCGGCACTCACCTCGCGTTCCGCCCGCATCGCTGACTCTCATGTCTTCAACAATGAGATTGATTTCAAGCCGGGTCCCGTCACCAACCAGAAGAGTAGTGGCAGATGCTGGTTATTTGCCACCACCAATGTGATACGGTACGACGTCATGAAGAAGCTCAAACTCAAGGAGTTCCAGTTATCCCAGGTGTGTTCACATCGTCTTCGTGTCTGATAGTGGACTTCCTATTGTGTCTATTTGTTTTCCTTGGCCAACCGGATGAAGTTCTGAGAATCGCAACAAATGTCCACTGACGTTTCATGACAAACGACAAAAATTATTAAAATACGCACATGCGCGCGCAACACATGAGCTATGGTTAGGATTGACAGAAAGTCAAGCCCAACAATTCCTAGTCTTGTTTTCCATAGGAAAGAACCGTCTACCGTACACTGCTGACAACGCTCCAGTCCTATCTATTCTTCTGGGACAAACTCAACAAATCCAACTACTACCTCGAGCTATCGATTCAACACGCCGACCTCCCGATTGACGACCGTCTCATCAATCACCTCTCAGACGACCTCATCAGCGACGGTGGCCAATGGGACATGGTAGTAAACCTCCTGGAGACCTATGGCATCGTGCCGCAAACGGTTTACCCGGAATCCCTGCATTCCTCCCTTAGTTCCCCTCTTAACGCTCTCCTGAAAACAAAACTTCGGGAACATGCTCTCATCCTTCGCCATCTATCTTCATCGCTCCGCTCTGAAGTACTCTCCGAAGAAACCGTTATGTCGACCCTCCGCGTAAAAAAGGAGGAGCTGATGAAGGAGATCTACATTATCATGAGCGCGACCCTTGGCGTGCCTCCCAAACCAAACGAGGCATTCGCGTGGGAGTACTATAATGTCGATGGCAAGACTGAAAGATGGGAGGGAACTGCTACAGAGTATTACAAGGCATTCGCAAGCAAAGCTTATTCTGTACGCGACACTATGTCGTTGTCAATGCAGTTACTGATATTTTATGCATTGGGCAGCCATCGGATTCCTTCTCGCTTATCAACGACCCTCGTAATGAATATTCCAAGTTGTATACCGTTGACAAACTCGGAAACATCTGGGGCGGCCGTCCTGTCCTTTGTAAGCTGTCGCCGCTTGGTTATTACGAACATATCTGACCACCCATAGACGTGAACACAGAGATCGAGAACCTGAAAAGTACAGTTGTAAAGGTGGGTCCAAATCAACATTCCGAAGAGTTTAAACTAATAGTATTGGTTCAGATGATCAAAGCAGGCCAACCTGTGTTCTTTGGCTGCGACGTGGGCAAGTTCTCAGACAGTGCTGCAGGTATCATGGACACCGCGCTTTTCGAATATGAGGTAAACCCCGCACCCTGACTGCCCTTACCTGTATGACCTATCCCAGTTATAGTCCGCATTCGACATCACTCTGGGACTTACCAAAGCCGAGCGCCTCCAAGTGAACGAGTCAGCCATGACACACGCCATGGTGATCTCCGGCGTACACCTGGATTCCAATGGCAGCCCAGTAAGGTACAAGGTGGAGAACTCGTGGGGCGAGATCAGCGGCGACAAGGGGTATGTAATTTTGTTCGTTCAAGCTTTGCTTCTCTGACTGGACGACTTTTGTGCGTTGCTTGTTGCCGAAATGTTCAGGTACTTCGTTATGAGTGACAAATGGTTTGAGGAATTTGTTTACCAGGTCGTGGTGCCGAAAGCTTTGGCACCAAAGAACCTTGTTAAGGTGTTCGAGTCAGACGAGAAGATAGTCTACCCTCCTTGGGATCCCATGGTATATTATTCTTTTGACTTATCAGTGGGGGTGAACTGCTGACAATATACATCAGGGAGCGTTGGCATGACCGAGGGTAATAGATTCTAGATTGTAGCAGTCCTGTCTTGTAGAATTCGTAGTGACCTAGTTGACCGTTACCTATCTCATGCAGAGCTCGTTTCCCCAGATTTCCCATGTACAACACCTGTCCACAACTTGTCTGCATCTGGTTATATATCCGACTTCCGACTCGGCGGTCTCAGACTCTCAGGCGACCTTGCCCTGACCAACTTATTTAAATCCCTGCCGTTTTCACTCCCACCGTGACACACGGTCTTTACCATCCTTATCTTCCCTCTCGTTTTCTCTCACTCATTCCCTATGTCGACTCAACGAAAGGATACTTATTTTGAGATGGTGGGAACCGCGATGACTGCCCTCATATTTAAGAATCGTTCCGATGAATGTGAGTATCAGACCGTGACGACAGGCTGGTGCGCTCATCGAAGCAACGGATGCAAGATAAAGAGGTCTCCACAGATGAAGGAACAGATGCCATAGCGCGTTCCCCAAATTACACAGACCATGAAGAAGGTGTTGGGCTTCTCAGTACGGAGAGATCGGGGGCTTGGCCCAAAAGGAAGCGTTCCGACTGTTGTGTTTGCTGCGGGATCAAGTAGGTCTACCATCCCTTGCACACCTATCCTGTTGTTCTCACCCGAATCGCAGCTGTGGTTTATTCTGGAAAGCATTCGGCATTGTTGTAGCAGCTGTTACCCTGTGGTGTGCCTTCAAGCTGATCCAATGGGCTATCGCGGTCCGTGATTCCTTTGCTTGAGGCTGGAGTCTATGCTATAACCTTTTGATCTCTCAGCCCGACTCCACTGGTCTTGAAGTCATGCCTGTTTACAGCACATCCTTGGGCTGTAACGCCGCTCCCTACATCTACAACTCTTCCAAGACCGTGTTTAGAGTCCCAATGGGGACTCTCCACTCTGACCATGCAGTCGAGATTTACGGGAGTGCTGTTGGGACATTCACCATTGCTCAAGGGTCCTCCAACTCTACTGAGGTTGAATATGAGACGACCCTCCGCGCAGACGACCAATCATTACTTCAAGAAATCTTCTTGGAGTACTCAACTGTGGACCCGGAAGATGGCCATGTCACAAATAGCCGTCTCCTGATCTCCACGCCCCATATCGAACCTCGATCGTTGTCATGCATGCGTTACGATATCACCATGTATGTACCCCCAACCCTCAAGAGGCTCCGTGTCGCAGCGCACACTACAACGCACATCCAGTTCGACCCAGACTCTAACATCAACCTCGACGGTCTCCTTGTTAACTTGTACTCTATGAATGCGAAAAACATGATCCTGCCGCATGAAGGCCTTCTCGCCAACCACATGACGCTCGAGTTATACCGTGGCTGGATTGTTGGTGATGTTTCCATTGTCAACAGCACCATAATTACGACACAGCGTGGAGATGGCATTTCAAATATCCGCGTTCATCCTACCGCTCCCGTGGATCCAGCGCTGCCTGACCCAGCTTATCTGCGAACTACCACTGGTGCAGGTCGGACGGATATCTTCTATGTCAACCATAAGGAATACCCTCACCGTCCTATCCGAAGTGTCCACATGTCATCCCGGAATGCTGATGTGTATCTCACGTATCGCGATGCGGAGTACAATGGCTTCATCATCCTGAACTCGCATACATACACTTCTTCCGGTATTAAGACTATTGCTACGGATCAGCCTGAAACCAACGACGAAGCAGATGGGAATGGCGGGAAAATGAAGTGGACCCACTGGGTAGGGAACAAAGACGGTGGGGACAAGCTGTTCGTCAGATCGAGAGGTTGGACAGGACTGTATTTCTAATTTGTCATCTGACACGGAAATATACAATTTGAGTCACTTGGTAGAAGTTGGTATCTACTATGCAGGTGGATCTCGTATCGAACTTTCAATTGGACTGTTATACAATTGCGAATGTTGACGGCCATGATAGGGGGAAGGACCGCTGGTATCACTTCTAAATCTATCACGTGATTATTTATCTCCATATATATTCTATCACGTAATTTACTCGTAGAGAGGATTTGCGATAGATTTTCCAGGTTCCTACTTAAATATAGGGCCGCCACCAGTGGTATATAGTCAGCACGCGGGTAGATGTAGGAATGCTCGTTGTCATATACTATTCATAATATTACACTTTGCACGCAGTACGGTGACGGTGACGCCGTGACGATACCCGTGACAGTCAGTCCACGTGACTGACAGTGACACGTTCAACACGTGTGCGACAAC
>Ga0210383_10000903_pt1 | contig 27423 bp, 20 predicted proteins | sample IncBWC14OmetaG_FD_160072 | JGI IMG/M metagenome (GOLD analysis project Ga0210383, IMG submission 160072) | Forest soil microbial communities from Barre Woods Harvard Forest LTER site, Petersham, Massachusetts, United States - Inc-BW-C-14-O ... | reverse complement strand
CTGCCGCAAAAGTTTGGCGTTCACCGCGGGGCGCATCGCATTCAGGCGCGCCTTGATAGTATCGGCCAACGTTTTTTCATATTCCCAATAGCGACGCAGATAAAGCCGGCCCTGTTCATCGAGGATTAACGGTTTGAATTCTCCCGGAGCGCCCACGACATCATTGCCTCGAAGCTTCTTGATCCACTCCTCGGCTACAGGCGCGTGATCCAGGCCGCGGTACGGAGCCGGCAACGGATGCTTGGCTATTTCATGCAGCGGCAAGCAAATATGCCCGCCAGAGCGCTGCCGGCTCACCAGAAGCGCGGCCACATCGAGCTCAATGCAAGGCCGGATCGATAACCTTCCAATCAGCTCGGCAAAGTGGAGATCCAGCGCACTGAAAGCTTCTTCGCCGCTCATGGCGTAAACACCTCGCTGAGTTTCTCGACAAAATGGGCCGGCGGTTTCGCGCGATAAATCCCCAACTCCGGATGGGCAGGTTCAATCCCGCGCAGGAAAAGGTAATAAGCGCCACCGAAATGCTTCTCATAATGGTAGCCGGGCTTTCGAGCGCGGAGAAACCGATCGAGCGCCACCGTGTAGATGCTCAGCTGCAATGTGTAGAATCTTCGCGTCATCTCGGTCTGAATCGCAACGCTGGCGTACGCATCAAGGCCGGCCCCGAGCCAATTGGACTTCCAATCCACCAGGTAAAATCTGTCTTCGAACTCGAAGACCAGGTCGATGAAGCCTTTCATGAAGCCGCTCACCGGTCGGAACTGCAACCGATCAATCGTCGAGGGGATCGCGCCGTCCAAGTGTTCACGACCTTCGGTGAACACTTTCGCCAGCTTGGCCGGGGTTACCGCGCTCATGGGAAAAAGAAATTCCATCTCCTGCAACCGCGCCGGCGCGCCAATCCGGGAAAGGGTGAAGTCGGGCCTGCGCAGTTCAAGAGGGACAGCAACCGTTTTGCGGATCAGCTCGCACACGACTTCGTCAAAGGCGCGAATACCGAACGCGCGCAGTTTCCGGGTAACGATGTCCGGCATGCTGTCCAACGCACTGAAGTCCAGTTCTTGCAAGATTTGGTGTAGACACGTTCCAGGCCGGGTCCCATGAGGGAAGGCAAAGATACCGGTCAAGGGCGCTTGGACTTCCACCGGATCTTCATCGTCTGGCGGCGCTTCCGCGGAGTCATAGTCGGGCGACTCTGGCGCGATATCGTGCCCGCGGATCAACCCGGTAAAACTTGTAATGCCGGAGGTCCGAGTGATGAGGCGATTAAAGACGCGCGGCCGCAATTCCAGCGTTTCCTCGCGCTCAGGCTCATACGGTTGGGCGCTACTGACCGGCAGATCCGCGATTTTTATGGTCGGTTCACGCCCAAGCGCACGCTCGACTTCCTCACGGATCAGCGTGGCCGTCACACCCCGGCTGTGCCGTTCTAAATCTTCCAACGCGTCTTGCGCTTTTGGGACACCAAAAAGGTAAGCAGGCGCTGATTTGCGGCCGTATCTGAAATCGCCCCACACCAGATAGCAACGATACTTTGCGCGGGTGAGAGCCACATACAGCAGCCGCATTTTCTCGGCCAATAACTCCCCACTTTGAGTCTGAAGGTTGGCGTCGGAGCGCTCCAGGTCGAGGGTTAGCTTTCCATTCTGATGAAAGAGGAGACTCTGGCCTGGAATGGTTTCCGCATTACTCCAGCAGAAGGGGCAAAACGCGATGGCGTATTCGAGCCCTTTGCTCTTGTGAATCGTAACGATGCGGACGGCCTTTTCGTCGCTCTCAAGGCGCTGCTCATACTGCTCCGAACGCGTGGTGTCCGGGTTTTCGATCTGTTCGGCAAGGGCTTTGAGCGTACCCGTCATTCCAAGACCGTGTTCCACACACATCCCGTGCAGGAGCTCGGAGAGATGAAGGATGTTGGTGAGAAGCCGCTCCCCGGCTGGATAACCGAGCAGCCGCGAGCGAACACCCTGCTCCAGCAACAAAGCTCGCAACATCTGGATAAACCCTTTCTCGCTCCAAAGCTGATGGTACTTCTGAAACTGAAGGAGCTTAGCTTCCCACGCACGGTCGTCGAGGACCAAGGCTTCGAGGTCGTTCCCGGTCAGGCCGAGCGTGTCGGTTGTCAGAGCCGCCTTGAGTAGTTTCTCGTTGCCCGGCTCGCTCACCGCGGCCAGGATGTATTGGAGCTCGATCGCTTGAGGCGATTGGAACACGTTGGCACCACTGTAGAGCACGCTTGGGATCTCCAGATCCATCAGCGCAGCTTGCATCAGATGCGCTTCTTTATTTCTGGAAACGAGGACCGCGATGTCCCACGGCTGGACCTTGCGTTCGCCAATCTTCGCAATCCCGCTTAAAAGACGCGCAATCTCAGCCGCTACGGCCTGCGTTAAAAGGGAGTCTGCGTCATTCTTCCTGATCGGCGCTTCCTGAAAGGCAAGCCACAGTTTGAACGGCGGTTCTTGCTCTCCATTGATCGTGAGCGGTTCGGTATCACATTCCCCGGCGGCTTCGACCGGCTCAAACGGGATGCCATCAAGAATGAAAGGGCGGTCGTTAATTTTGAATAGGGTGTTCACAGCGCGGACAAGATCGCTCGACGAGCGCCAGTTTTTGCCAAGCGTGAATTGGTTAGGCGCGGCTGCGGCCGCCCCAATGTAGGTAAATACGTCGGCGCCGCGAAACCCGTAGATGGCCTGTTTAGGGTCCCCGACAAAGAAGACGGGCGACTTTTGCCCACCGTAGATCTTTTGAAAGATAGCGTATTGGACCGGATCGGTGTCCTGGAACTCATCGACCAATGCGGCTTTGAAACGCGCGCGGATTACGCGCGCAAGCGCGTCTCCGCCCTCGCCGTTCAGCGCCTCGTCGAATCGTGTGAGTAAGTCATCGAAAGACAGGACGTTGCGCTTCACTTTCCGGCGCTTCAATTCCTGCCTGGCCCACGTGAAGAATTCCGCTTGAAGATTCAGGCAGAGTTCCCTCTCGCTGTTCAGGAGCAAATCGCAGAGTACGAACAGTTCGTGTTCGGGCGCGGTCTGCCGCACACGCACGTTTTTCTGAATCGAACTGAGGGCAAACTTTTCGATCCAGTCCAGTTGGTCGAGAGCGCCAGCGGCATCGGACAGGCATTGGTCAAGCTGCCCCAGAAGAACTTCCATCTTCGCGTGGTTGCCGTGTGTGTGTTTCGCCCATGCATTTTGCTTGAAGATCGTGCGGATTTGGTCTTCGCCCCGCTTCCAGCTGTCTCGCAATTTGTCCCATATCGCCGCGCACTCGGCTTTCACAGTTTCGATATCCCGGAGAGGGGACGGAATAACTATCAGCGTCGGGTTCTTGGTAAGCTCGGTGATGTAGCGAAAGAATTCTTCGAGTGTAAGCCCGTTTTTTAAGGCGAGGGTGGTCACGATTTGCGCGCCCGAATAGAAATGCCTTCGCCAGAAATCATCGGTGATCTCGTGGAGAATATCGCTCTGCTCCGTGATCAGCTCCGCATCGAAAAGCGCCCCGCTCTCAAACGCTCTGTCTCTGAGCATCCGCTGAGCAAAGCCGTGGATAGTGTAAATGGAAGCACTGTCGAAACTTTGCAAGGCGAGTGAGAGCCGGCGCTGCGCCAGTTTATCGGACTTAAACTGGCGCAGAAGAGGCTGAATCAATGCGTCCTCTGACTCACCGGTTTCGAAAGCCGTCAAGGCCTGGACAAGCAGGTTGCGAATCCGATCCCGGAGCTCGGCCGTGGCAAGCTCGGTAAAGGTGGTGACCAGAATCTCTTCAATGGCCAACTGTTTTTCCAGGACGAGCCGCAACACCAGACCGGAGATGGCGTGAGTCTTCCCCGTACCTGCGCTCGCCTCGATCAGCGTAATGTCGGAGGCGAGTTCTGACCGAACGAGATCGAATTTTTTGCGCGCCTTCAAAGCTTAGAACTCCGTCTCCGTACGGTTTTTGAAGAGAGGCATAAAAACTTTCAGTGCGAGCTTTTGCCACTCGATATCCAGTGGCTTGGAAGCGTTCCGGAATGCGAGGTCAATGTAGGCGTCACATTGTTCTGGCTTAATGCCGTAACGCTGATCGCCCAGCCATTCGGCGTTTACCATTTTCTGTGGATCTTTTCCTGCCTCCGGCTCGAGCGTCCCTTTGGCGAATGCGTGGGAACTTCTCGGGAAAAATCGCAGAGGCTCTCGCAAGCCCCGCCAATAAAGCGCCAGCAATTCCTCTAAGAGCGCGCCGCTGTTTTCGACTGGCTGATACGCTTGCATCAGTCCTTTGCCGATCAGGACCGATGGGGTCGGCTTCGTGCAATTCAGAACGAGATGCAAAAGCCAAATTTTCAGCATGTCCTTTGGTTGTAAAGGCGCAGGACGATAACAAGCCAGCCCCTGTTCATTCAGGCCGTCGATCCGACCGACCAACGTCAAGTCCCCGATCATCCTGTCGACCATTGCCGGCGCAAGAGGCTTACTGGTTAGGTGCGTCCCAACAACGGCGGCGAAGGCTTCCATGTCCCTGCATAGCTTGCGAGAGCTGGTCGCACCGCAGTGCCCGTGCGGAAGCTGACCCGAAGCGAGAAGCACAGGGAGTTCGGCCTCCAGATCCGCCCCGGAAAGCGCTTTGCCGAGCAAATCCTGCTCAATTCCATACTGCGTGAGGCCGTCGAGCGCGAACGGCTCCCTCTCCTGCAGCGTACCGAAGCGATTGGGCAAAGTGATGCCGAGCCGCTTCTTGATAAAAAACTGCGCGGGGTTTCGGAAAAAGGCGACCAGGTTATTGATGTCAACCGTGCGCCATTCCTCCTCCGGTTCTGTCACCGGTCCGGAGACAAACTCCCGCGGCGCCGACCGCGCGCGCCGCCCTACCTCGCCGGCGCGACAATTGTCAGAAGAGTAACTGAACAATCCATCAACCTGTTGGGAAAAGTAGTCGACGTTGAAAGGATGCAGCCGGTGCCTGGTGAGCAAATGCTCTCTGGCCAAGCCCTGGTGCGGCATCTCGAACGCCCGATCAAGGTAGTCCAGCAGTTCACTCACCAGGACCGAAGGAGGAAGCGCGCTATTGTCCTTGATCGATTGACCGACGTAGCTCACGTAGAAAACGGCGCGAGCCGAAAGCAGCGCCTCCAAAAAGAGGTAGCGGTCCTCATCGCGCACCGAGCGGTCTCCGGGCTGAGGATTCTCTGCGATCAAGTCAAAGCCGGTCACCACAGGTTTCCTAGGATACGCCGTACCGTTCATGCCCAGCAGGGCGATGACTTTGAACGGGATACTTCGCATCGGCTTGAGCGCGCAAAAAGTGACGGCGCCCAAAAGAAAGCCGGATCCGGAGATCGCGCTGCCGAAGGCGCCGCTCAGAAACGCGAGCAAAACATCCAGTTCGACGGTTTCGTCTAATCCGGACGCCGCGCCTGACTCTCCCAGGGTCTCCAGAACGCGGCGCACCTGCAACATCTCGCGCTCCAGGTCTTCGCTCGGATCAAAAAAACGGTCCAGGACCTCGCACAGCGTGATTTGCCAGCCTTCAAGCGTTCTCGGTGTTTCGAGGTCCTTGGTCGTTTGAAAGATGCGACTGGTGAATTCAATGAAACTCCCGAATGTTTCCGCAAGCCCGCCTTCGATTTCATCGCAGGGCAGAATGTTTTTAAAGAGTTGGGCGTCGCCGCCAGCCAATGCGTAACCCAATAACAAGCGATCAAGTCCTTCTCGCCAGGTGTTCTGGGCGAAAGCCGGCAATCCGATCCTTTTTCGGTGGGCCGCGTCAATACCCCAGCGAATCCCTGCCTTGTCCATCCAGACGCGGATCGTCTCAAGATCGGCTTGGACAAGGTTGAAGCGCCCCAGCACCGCCCGAGATTCGAGAATGTTCAGCAGGCTGCTTGCACCGAACCGGCTGCCGGCAAGTTCCAGGATGCTCAGGAACGTGTCGATGATCCCGTTTTCCACGCGCGCCGTACGATCCGCGATCGAGTACGGAATACGCTGGTTTTGAATTTCCGGCGCATCAAACACGGCCTCGATAAACGGCGCATAGGTTGCCACATCGGGCATCATCACCACGATGTCCTGGGGTTGCAGATCGGGGTTTTCAGATAGTAGGGCTAACAGCTGATCATGGAGCACCTCTAACTCACGCATCTCGCTGTGGCAGGAGTGCAGTTGGACTGACCGGTCGTTCGCGGCTATCGGCGCCTTCTGTGCCGAGTCGCGCAGATTAAAAATGTCTACCTGGATGCTCGAGAGCATCCTATTGCCGCGCGGCTCGATAAATTTCTCCCCATAAACCGCTGCGTCCAGCTCCGCAACAAACCCGAGAAAATCCCGGCCCAGCTTTCCCATCGACGCGAGCAGCGTATTGCCGCGTTCGAGATGAAGGTCCTCGGCCGTTCGATTCGGTTGCCTTTTAAGGATGTTCCCTTCTTCGCGCCTGGAGACAATGTCCTGCCACCAATGCGGGGTGGGCTCCATCACGAAGAGATGGACCTCGATGTATCGAGCGAGGACCTCTAACAATTCCAGGTAAAACCTGGGCAGCGTCGAAAGACCAAAGATCGAGACACGGGACGGCAGTTGTTTGAGCGGGACCCCGCCGCCTTTAAGCGTTTCCGCGAGTTTGCGTCCAAGAGCGGGTTGATGCAGCCCTTGGCGCTGTCCCTCCCGGCCGAGTTCACGCCACAATATCGCCTGCCAATGGCTCTCTTTCCCCGCGTCCCAATCCAGGATCATTTGCGGCCGGAAAGCGAGGTACTGACTAAATGCGTCGGCGACCTTCGAAGCGAGTTGAAAGCGTTTAAGATCCCGCTGCTCTCCGCTGACGTAGTGGCGTACCGCCTCGAACTCCGCCCTTTCGACCATCTGCGGCAGTAGATGCATCAGCCGCCACGTCATTATCTGGCGGTCGAACTGTCTGCCCTCCGGAGTTTCCGGCAGCGCCAGCCGGAAAAGATCGGACAAAAACCTGCCGGGGAACGGGAATTGAACATTGGCGCAGATCCCCTGGCCTTTCGCTAGCTCCAGCGCCAGCCATCGCCCCATGCCAAGGCTTTGCACGACGATAGTTTCAGGTTGCAAAACTGACGGCAACGGTTTGCGCACGACAGCCGCCAACTCTTCGAAGAGTGTTTCCAGCCGGTTGGAGGTATGAAGGTTCAGGCCAAGCATCACGCGTATCGATTAAGATGGTTTTCCCTGGCATGATTGCACGAAGCGGATTCAATCGCCGGAATAAAATAGCTGTCTCAAGGTGATTGTTCATGTACTCGCGATGCGATTGGCGTTCGGGGTTCGGCGTTCGGGGTTCGGCGTTCGGCGGCGTTCATCTGCGAATCTCGCCGAAGGGAAAGGAGATTTTAACATTCGGTGTACGCGTTTTTTGCCTCATTTGCCCCGGAACCGCCGAACGCCGAACGGTGAACGGTGAACGCCATTGGTGGATCGATCTATCAATAAACCGCTAAACCGCCCAAAAAATGACTTGTCGCGGGCGCCGGTAAGATTTAGATCGTGTAGATCGATCTAATGAGGCCCGGGATTGCTCCTTGGATCGCACACTCTGGGGGACATGTAGCCGTATTCTATGGATGAAGTTCTAAAACAGCGCGTTACCCTTTTGGATATAGCCGCCGACGCCGGCGTTTCCCGGGCGACAGTTTCCCTGGTCATTCGCAACGTGCCGTCGGTGGCCGATTCTACACGGAAACGCGTCCAACGATCTATCAAGCGGCTCGGCTATGTTTATCATCGAGGCGCCGCCAGCTTGCGGATGCAACAGTCGCATGCCATTGGACTGATCGTCTCCGATATCACCAACCCGTTCTTTGCCGAAGTCATTGTGGCAATCGAGGAGCGGCTCGCGACCGCACGCCTGGTGACTCTCCTCGGAAACACCTCCGAGGATCACGCCAAAGAAGAACGGTTGCTAAAGACCATGAGGGAATTTCCCGCAGACGGGATCTTGATTTGTCCGGCGATCAGCCGGGGCACCTCGACCGGAACCCCGAATTTCGCAGGTCACCTTCCGGCTGTCGCTTTCGCCAGGCGCGCAGACGGGCTCGATTACGCAGGCGTCGATAACGCTCAAGGTTCGCAACTTGCGATAGAACATCTTTGTCAACTAGGCAACCGTCGAATCGCGTTTATCGGCGGTGATCCGGAAGTCTCAACGGGACATGAGCGAATTGAAGGATACAAACGGGCATTGGTCCAATCGGGTCTTCCATTCGATCGGAGTCTGGTCGTTCCCGCACCTCCGACTCGCCGAGGCGGCTATGATAGCGTGCTCCAGCTTCTGCAAATGGAGAATCCCCCAACCGCGGCTCTCTGTTTCAATGACGTCGTCGCGCTCGGGGCCATCGAAGCTCTGCAGTACGCAGGCGTGCGAACGGGTAAAGAGTTCGGAGTGGTGGGGTTTAACAATGTGCCTGACGCGGCGCAAAGCATTCCAGGGTTGACGACCGTTGATACTTCCCCTCGGGAACTCGGTCAAACAGCCGCAGAACTGCTGCTCAAAAGAATTGAACAACGTGATTCACCGATCCGCACCGTGATCCTTCAACCTCGATTAATTGTCCGCCAGTCGTGCGGAACACGCTAAATCAAATATTTGCTAGTTATGGCGCGATCCAAGATAATCCCCCTGGAAAAAATTGGCCCCTTGATTACTGACGGAGCGGTTGTTACCGTCAGTTCCTCGAGTGGATTAGGATGTCCGGACGCCGCGTTGCGCGCTATCGGAAAACACTTTCTGGAAAACGGGCACCCACGCGAGTTGACCATGCTCCACCCGATCGCGGCGGGCGACATGTACGGCATTGCTGGAATCGATCATCTGGCGCATTCCGGCCTGCTGAAACGGGTCGTTGCCGGCTCGCTCCCGAGCGGTCCTTCGAATATGCCAAGTCCAAAGATCTGGCAGATGGTTATCGACAACCAGGTCGAAGCGTACAACGTGCCGAGCGGCATCCTTTACCATCTGCATCGCGAATCGGCGGCCGGCCGCCCCGGGATTCTGACTAAGGTGGGGATGGACACCTTTGTCGATCCACGACGAAACGGTGCGCGGATGAACAGCTGCACCGTCGAGGAGATCGTTCGCGTCGTGAATTTTGAAGGCGACGAATGGTTGTTTTTCCCTTCAATCCCGCCCGACGTCGCCATCATCCGCGCGACGACCGCCGACGAACATGGCAATCTCACGATGGAACATGAAGGGGCTTACCTCGGGTCGCTGGATCAAGCTTTAGCAGCGCGCAACAATGGCGGGATCGTGATTGCCCAAGTCAAGCGATTGACGGCTTTCGGCACCCTGCGGCCGCAACAGGTCCGGGTACCCGGCGTCCTGGTGGATTATGTCGTCATCGATCCCGACCAACAGCAGACCACCCAGACCGCCTATAACCCGGCCATCAGCGGGGAGGTCTTTCGGCCCATGTGGGACTTCAAACCAATCGATTGGGGAGTGGATAAGATTATCGCAAGGCGCGCGGCCCTCGAACTATGCGAAGAGGACGTCGTTAACCTGGGCTTTGGCATTTGTGCACTGGTCCCTCGGATATTGCTGGAAGAAGGACTTCACGGCGAAGTGACGTGGGTGATCGAGCAGGGCGCCGTTGGCGGCATGCCGTTGCTCGGTTTTGCTTTTGGTTGCGCTTCAAACGCGGATGCTATCCTTGCGTCGCCCGATCAGTTCACTTTCTTCCAAGGAGCGGGTTTTGACAGCAGCTGTCTCTCTTTCCTCCAAGTCGATCAGTACGGGAACGTGAATGTTTCTCGACTGGCTCTCCGTCCGCACGTGACGGCAGGCTGCGGCGGATTCGTCGACATCACTGCCACCGCCCGCGCGATCTCTTTTTGCGGGTACTTCACTGCGGGCGGCCTTGACCTGCGGGTGGAAAACAACCAGCTGCAGATTGCCAAAGAAGGCAAAAGCCAGAAATTTGTTCCGGAAGTCGAACATGTGACGTTCAGCGGCCGCAGAGCACAAAAGCTCAAGCAAAGGGTTTTGTACATCACTGAACGCTGTGTGCTTAGTCTTGAACCAGAAGGGTTGACGGTCATCGAAATCGCGCCCGGCATCGATCTAAGGCGCGACGTCCTTCTCCAGGCTGGTTTCCCCCTTCGGGTGAGCAAGAACCTCGCCGTGATGGATAAGCGGATCTTCCAGCCAGAACCTTTCGGTCTGCAATTGAATTCCCGCCATTAAAGTTCCCAAGATGAAGGCTTACGATCTGGTGATCATTGGAACAGGGATGGGCGGCGGAACGCTGGCCTTCGCCTTGCGTGATTCGGGTCGCAAAATTCTCCTTTTGGAACGAGGGGACTATCTTCCATCCGAGCCGGAAAACTGGAGCGCGGAGGCAGTCTTTGGCCAAACGCGATACAAACCAAAGGAGCAATGGTTCGACGAGGACGGCAAACCTTTTTTTCCTGGAGTCCATTACTTTGTCGGCGGAAACACCAAGGTCTACGGAGCGGCTCTTCCCAGATTGAGAAAAGAGGATTTCTCGAACGTTGAACATGAGGAAGGTGTTTCCCCGGCGTGGCCAGTCAGTTACGAGGAGTTTGAGCCTTACTATTGTCGCGCGGAACAGATGCTTTCGGTGCACGGCGAAACCGGAATTGACCCCACGGAACCGCCGCGCTCAGCGCCGTTCCCGTTTCCTGCGGTGCCTCACGAGCCCTATGTCGAGGATCTCAAAACACGCTTGGAACGACAAAACCTGCATCCTTATTTTCTGCCGCTAGGAATCGATTTGCGACAGGGCGGAAAATGCATCCGCTGCCAGACCTGCGACGGGTTCCCTTGCAAGGTGCACGCTAAGTCTGAGGCAGATGTTTCTTGCGTACGCCCTGCGCTCGAATCGGGCAATATTGAACTAATGACTCGAACTCTTGCTCGCCGTCTGATTATCGATGGTTCCGGCAGAAAAATAACCGAGGTCGAGATTGAACGTGACGGCGAAACGCTTCGCGTAAGCGCCGAAACATTTGTCGTTTCGTGCGGCGCGGTTAACTCCTCCGCCCTCCTGATGCGCTCCGCGTCTTCCTCTCATCCGAACGGACTCGCAAATTCTTCTGGATTGGTCGGCCGGAATTACATGGTTCACAATAACACCGCCTTGATGGCGATTGACCCGCTCCGTGTCAATCCAACCACGTTCCAAAAGACGATGGCCATTAACGATTTCTATTTTCGGGGTGAAGAGGGTCATCGATATCCTCTGGGGAATCTGCAACTCCTTGGGAAGCTGCAGGCTGGCATGCTCACGGCAAATCAACGCTGGGTACCAAAGCCCGTGCTGCGCGCGTTCGCCAGGCGCAGCGTCGATTGGTGGGTAATGTCCGAAGATCTCCCCGACCCGGAAAGCCGAGTGACTCTTGGCGCAACCGGAAGGATCGAGGTTCGCTACCGTCCGACCAATCTCCTCGCGCACAACCGGCTGATTCAAGCGGGCACCCGGATGTTAAAGAGAGCAGGTTTCCCCATTGTTCTTATCCAGCGCATGGGCATCGAAACCAACTCCCATCAGTGCGGCACCATGAGGTTCGGGACTGACCCGACAAAATCGGTGCTTGACCCTGTTTCCCGTAGCCATGACGTGCCGAACCTTTATGTCGTCGACAGTTCATTCTTCCCATCTTCGTCCGCCGTGAATCCAGCGCTGACAATCGCTTCCCAGGCGCTGCGTGTTGCCGATCACCTCGAAGGCCGCCTGTTAACTCGCCCCCAAAACTGAAGGCAATACCCAGGACACTGAATCAATTGTCGACAGCTTCTATGAATTCGACTCCCCCATCCCATGGATACCGACCCCTTCCGGGTGATCATGCCTTTACGGCACTCAACCTTGCGGAAGCCGCAACGCTCGATGCTTTTTTCGAGCAACTCTTCCCGGCCGACGAAAACGGGCCGGGCGCATCCTCGATTAGAGTCATCCAGTATCTTGACCGGGCCTTGAGCGGGCCATATGCGCAGCATCTGGAGAACTATCGGCTTGGCATTGATGCCTTGGATGCCGAATCCGTAGATCGCTTCGGCAAACCGTTCCTACAAGTGGGTTCCGTTCAGCAGCAAGAGCTCATTGCAGCGCTCGAGCAAGGTTTAGCGGCCAGTTTCCGCGCCATCGAAGGAAAAACATTCTTCGAACTGGCGCGAACCCACCTTCAGGAGGGCCTGTTTGCCGACCCGATCTACGGCGGCAATCGCAACAAGGGCGGCTGGCGATTTTTAGGTCATCCTGGCATTTGGATGGAAAACAGCGCCGAAGAAAGCCTCTCCGAGAAGCCAGCGGATAAAGGAGGCGTGATTCGATCCCTGGCTGACCTCAAGCTTTCAAGCGCTGAAAAGCGGGCTATTCCTGGTTACGATCCTCAGCGCGGAACTTCTTCTCCGGCTTCCGAGGTCGATATCCTGCTCATCGGAGCGGGCACCGTAGGCTCAGTCGTCGCGCCGATTTTCGCGAAGGCAGGCCTGAAAGTCGTTGCGCTCGAACCCGGCCCATTTCGGACCCAGGCGGATTATCTGCCTGATGAACTTGGCGCGACCTACTATTGCCGCGCCACGATGGGTGCCAAGTTCTTGAGCGAGGTACCCCGTTGGCGGCGCAACGAGGGCGAACCGACGCGGGAAGCAACATTTTCTCTGGGTCGTATGATGAACAGCGTGGGAGGCTCCGTCATCCATTATGGCGGTTGGTTACGGCGATTTCATCCGCACCATTTCAAAATGTTGAGCTACGTCGACGGTCGGTGGGGACTCTCCGTGCTGCCGCCCGGATGCACGTTAGCTGACTGGCCCCTCACCTACCAAGATCTCGAACCGTACTACACTCTTCTGGAGCACGAAATAGGGGTAGCAGGCGACGAATCCAACCCGTTCATTCAGAGGAGCAAACCATTGCCGATGCCGCCCATGCGTCCGTTCCGCCTGGGCGAATTGTACAGAGAAGTCACGGAACGACTCGGTCTGCACCCGCATCCGGTCGCTGTCGGCGTCAATACGACGCCGTACCGCGGTCGCCCCGCTACCACCTATTGCGCATGGAGCAATGGATTCGGCTCCTTCAATGGCGATAAATGGGATCCTTCGCTCACGTCGATTCCGGAAGCGCTGGCGACCGGCAATCTTGATTTAAAAACGCATTGCCGGGTCATCCGGATCGGAACCGACGAGAACGGACACGCCAACGGGGCTGAATACTTGGATCCGCAAGGCTGCCGCCACTTCCAAAAAGCACGGACGGTGATCTTAAGCGCCTACACTTTCGAGAGTCTGCGGCTGCTTTTCCTTTCGGGCGATTCGAAGCATCGCCATGGGCTGGGAAATAATCGCGGTCAACTCGGCAAGCATTACATGACGAAAATGTTTGCCCACGTCGACGGCTTTTTCCCGGAGGTGAACTTCAATCGACACACCGGGCCGGCCGCACAAGGTTTGGTTCTGGACGACTTTTTCTCTTCCAGTTTTGACTCCTTCCAGCACGGCTTTATCGGCGGCGCCACCCTGGGTGCGGAACAACAGTTTTTACCAATCCAGATCAGTCGTGAAGCACTCCCGGCCGGCGTCCAGCGCTGGGGGAAATCCTACAAGGATCACCTCCGGCAGTGGCAGCATTTCGGCGTTGTTCGCATCCAACCAGACACCTTGTCCTACGATAACAACTTCGTGGACGTCGACCCGCACTATCGAGACCGGAGCGGGATTGGTCTCCCGGTCCTTCGAATCACGTATGACCTGCGAGAGAACGAACACCGGCTGGCCGATTGGATGGAATCGAAGTCGGAAGAAATACTGAGGGGCATGGGCGCAACCAGCACCTGGCGGGGTGACCGCTTTACCGGGGTGGGAAGCAGCCACGATTTTGGCGGAGCTCGAATGGGGGAAGACCCTGAAAAGAGCGTCGTCAACCCCGAGCTTGAGGTCCACGATACACTTGGGTTGTACGTCTATAGCGGAGCCACGTTTCCGAGCTGTCCGGGGATCAACCCCACTCTGAGTCTTCTCGCGCTCGTCTATCGTGCAGCGGAAAGACTGGTCAAGCGATTGACCACAGGAGAACACCGATGAGTCCAACCAACAAAGTAAAGTTCGAACTCGCTGGGGCGATTGCGCGCATCGTCCTGGATCGCCCTGAAAAACTTCACGCGCTCGATCCGGAGATGCTCACGGCGCTGGAGGACGCGATCAGCGCAGCGGAGCAGTCGCACGACGTTCGAGTCATCGTTCTTGAGTCTACCGGCCAAAAAGCATTTTGCGTAGGGGCCGATATCCTGGCCTGGACCGCGCTTTCGCCGCTTGAAATGTGGTCAGATTGGGTCCGCCGCGGTCACCGGATCTTCGAACGGCTCGAACGCGCACGACAGCCCGTGATTTGCGCGATCCAGGGTTTCGCCTTTGGGGGCGGCCTGGAATTGGCACTCGCCTGCGATCTCCGGATCGCCGCGGACTCGGCACGGTTCGCAATGCCCGAGGCGAAACTCGGCACGGTCCCGGGCTGGGGTGGAACCGGCCGTTTGCCGAAATTGATCGGCGGCGCTCGTGCTAAACAGATGATTTTCACCGGTGAACAAATAAGCGCTGAGACAGCCGAACGCTGGGGTTTGGTGAATGAGGTGGTTTCGGCCGTTACGCTGCGCGAATCGGTCATCACACTTGCGGAAAAAGTTTGCGCTAACGCACCGGTCGCAGTTCAGACAGCAAAGCAATTGATCGCCCACCCCTCGGCTGCGATCCTCGAATCGCTGGCCTCGGCTGCAAACGCCTTTACAGACGACGCCAAAGAGGGAATTGCTGCATTTCGCGAAAGACGTCCCCCTCAATTCAAAGGTCACTGAATCATGATTCCCAAAACACCCTTTCACTATGAGTTATGGATTAACGGCCAGGAGGTTCCTTCCGGATCCGGAAAGAGATTTGAGCGCCGGAGCCCGGCGCACGGCACGGTCGTTGGAGATTATGCGGAAGCCGGAGCCGCCGATGTCGACGCCGCGGTTCAAGCAGCCCGGGAAGCCTTTGATCGCGGACCATGGCCGCACTCTTCCGGCGCTGATCGGATGAAGTGCCTTTTAAAAGCGGCCGAACTCATTCGCCAACAAAAGGAAACGCTGGCATTGATCGAGACCCTTGAAAGCGGCAAACCGATTTCCCAGGCACGGGATGAAGTGGATTGGGCGGCCGGGCTCTGGGATTACGCCGCCACACTCTGCCGACACATTTACGGTGACAGTTATAATTCGCTGGGACCGTCCATGCTCGGCCTGGTCATCCGGGAGCCGATCGGTGTCGTGGGCATGATTACACCGTGGAATTTTCCGCTGTTAATCGTTAGCCAAAAACTCCCCTACGCGCTTGCCGCAGGCTGCACTTGCGTCATCAAACCGAGCGAGCTGACCTCCGGCACAACGCTCTGCCTCGGCAAGATCCTGGCGGAAGCAGGCGTTCCAGAGGGTGTCGTCAATATTGTCAGCGGTTACGGTGATCCGGTCGGAAGCCGGCTTAGTCTGCATCCGGAGGTCGACATGATGTCATTTACCGGATCGACCAATGTCGGCAAGGCGGTGATCAATGCCGCCCGGAATAATCTGAAAAAGGTCGAACTGGAATTGGGCGGCAAAAATCCGCAGATTATTTTCGCGGATGCCGACCTGGACGCGGCCCTGGATGCTGCCGTTTTCGGCATCTGCTTCAACATGGGAGAGTGCTGCAACAGCGGCAGCCGACTTTTGGTTCAACGCCCTGTTGCCGAGGAGTTTGTCAGCAAAGTCGTCGCCTTGGCGCGAGAGGTGCCCGTCGGGGATCCGCTGGACGAAAAGACGAAAGTGGGCGCGATCGCCAGCGAGCAGCAATTCAACAAGATCATGGGCTACATCGATCAAGGTCGCCGCGCCGGAGCGCGGCTTCAATTGGGCGGCGAGCCGCTCCAGATCCCGAATGGACGCTTCATCGCAACCACAGTCTTTGATGAAGTTCATCCTGACATGGCGATCGCGAGGGAGGAGATTTTCGGTCCGGTTCTCTCCATCCTGACGTTCGATACCGCGGAGGAAGCGATTGAAATCGCCAACAGCACAAATTACGGCTTATCGAGCGGGGTCTGGACGCGCGACTTCGAGACGGCGCTGTCGGTGAGCCGACGCATTCGTGCGGGCACGATTTGGGTGAACACGTTCATGGACGGCTATCCCGAACTTCCCTTTGGCGGATATAAAGAAAGCGGGCAAGGCCGCGAACTCGGCCGGTTTGCGATCGAGGAATTTACCGAACTCAAAACGATCCAGTTGCATCTTGGTCCGAGGAGTTCGTGGTGGGCTCGGCAGCGATAAGACAGGAAATGATGAACAGAATTCCCGTACAATCCATTGTTAACGAAGCTCCGGTGGTCGCGATCGTGCGCCGGCCAAAGGTCGATCCGGTCCGTTGTATTGAACATCTCTTCCAGGCAGGTATCCGAATGGTCGAAATCACGATGGATACAGCGGGTGCCGTTGACATCCTGAAATCGCTCCAACCGCGCGTCCCCGCGAACGCACTTCTCGGCGCCGGCACGGTCACCGATGTCGCCCGCGCAGAAGCCGCCCTGGCAGCCGGTGCGACTTTTCTAGTCACGCCAAATTTGAATATGGAAGTCATCCGCACTGCGCGTGCCCAGGGAGTGCCGATCATGCCCGGTGCCATGACTCCGACCGAAATTTGGAACGCAGCGGCGGCCGGTGCCGACTACGTCAAAGTGTTTCCCGCCAGTGCATTGGGGCCCGGTTTTTTCCGCGAGATCCGAGGACCTTTCGCAGAGATCCCGCTGATGGCGACGGGTGGCGTTACCTTGGAAAATGCTCGTGATTTTATTCGTTTTGGCGTCGATGCCCTGGGAGTCGGCGGTGCCCTGATCCCCAAGTCCAACGACGAATTTGACCGGTGCGCAGAAATTGCTCAACGGCTCTTGGCAATCGTCCGTGAGGCTCGTGCGTCGCGATGAACCCCGCGTCCGCAACGCCGGGCTTTGACGTGGTGACTTTTGGCGAAACCATGATTCTTTTTGCGCCCGGGGAGCGCGAAAAACTGGAATTTGCTTCCGCCTACCACGCATCGATCGGGGGAGCTGAGTCGAACTGCGCCATCGGCCTGGCGAGACTCGGACATTCCGTATGCTGGGTCAGCCGCCTTGGTGCCGATCCTTTTGGTTCCCGAGTGCTGAAGACACTGCGGGGCGAATGCGTTGACGTCAGCCGCGTGGAAGTCTCCGCGAATGAACCTACGGGCATTATGTTCAAGGAACCGGCGCCGGGTAACAGCTCTCGCGTCTTCTACTACCGACGCAATTCCGCTGCGGCTGCGTTGCGAGGCGAATCCTTTGAGTCCCTGAAGACGAAGTACCTGTTTGTCACCGGAATTACTCCGGCATTGAGTGATTCGAATCGCACGCTGACCTTTGAATTGGTAGACCGCTTCAAAGCGGCCGGCGCCAAGGTGGTGTTTGATCCCAATATGCGCTTCCGGCTCTGGAGCGCTGACCAGGCGCGAAGCGTCTTTCTGGACCTCGCCAAAAAATGCGACATTCTTATCCCCAGCCTGGCGGAGGCCGAAATTCTCACCGGATTCACAGAGCACGAGCACGACTCCATGCTGGATGAACTGCGTAGCCTGGGACCCTCCCAGGTCGTCTTGAAAGCCGGTGACAAAGGGGCTTGGTACGCCGACCGCGAGAAACGCGGCTTTTGCCCCTGCTTCCCGGTGACGGAGATCGATCCCGTCGGCGCCGGAGACGCGTTTTGCGCCGGGCTCATTTCCGGACTGCTAGACGGCTCTTCTCTTCCGGAAGCAGTCACTCGCGGCGCCGCGCTAGGCGCATTCTGCGTCTCGACCTTTGGTGATTACCACGGATTGCCGGATAGGGCTGCGCTCGAAGCGTTCACCGCAGGAAAACCATCTCACGGGCGATGAACACTCGACTGTCCTGTCACTAGCAAACAGGCGGCGCAGGCTATACTTTTTGCTTTGGAGCATATTAATCAATGCAGACACGGACAATCGCCCGCAGGATGCTGAAATCACCGGTGGAATCGGTGTCATCTACGGTTTAACTCTTCTTCGTTTTTCGGCCCAAATCAATGTGATTTCGTTGAGAGCTCCTTGGCGACGTCGATGCCGCGGGGCGTTAACTTAATCGAATCTGAGATAAGTCCTCGTTCTTTGAGTCGTCTCAGTGAGCGGCTTAACGAAGTTCGCGCTGCGTTTGCTTTCTCTCGTCCGACTGTCGAATTGTCTATGACGAGCCATTTATGTCCGAAGTCGTTCCTTTGCGTTCGAAGCGGAATCTTAAAGTAGTCTCGTAAAACATAGATTCGCAAAAGGTGAACCGGTGGCAGACAACTAATACGCCGATATTTGGTAGGCTCGTTCGATCCTGCTTTAATGATTTCGCAGTAAGCTTCGAGCAGAATCCACCGCTGTAATGGCGAAAGCCCTTCTTCAGAAAACCAGAGCATAAAAAGGATACCGGCTATGATTAGAATTGTTCAGTGATCACCGTCTGTCAAACCCGTGACGCGTTTATGATACTTGCCTCGGACTCGGCGCTGGCCTATCAACCCTCACTTTTGTCTGGCATGTTGCTGCGCTCCCCGATGCCAGGGCAGATCGTGAAGGAATGCCCCTTGGATTTCGACCTTGACCTTATTGTCTCCATCCGACTCTCCTTCGAACCAAAACTGCTCTTCTCCTTCCTCGCCTTCAAGATTCGCTGGAAATCCACGCGTGGAAAGGCCCCGGGTCTGTCCGTATTCCACCGCCTGAACACGCCAATTGGTATTTCGATGCTTTCGCGCTCGCTCGACGGTATCCTTTACCAACCGTTCGATGGAATAGATATGGCTTTGGTTAAATCCCCTAATCGAGTCGTTTTCGACCAGGGCAATGGCTTTAATTGATGTCTCATCGGTTCTAATATAAAAACTAAAGATACCATTTCGCATTTCTATAATTATCAGAATTGCAACGCGATAGCAAGATACAGCACAGCAGTATATATGCCATAATCTCTTACGGCGGGAGCGCAGGGTGACCGCATGGATCTGCGAGTTTCCGCCTTGGGATGCTGGCAGAACATCGGCTAAGAAACACGCGAGATTAATGTTTTTAAATAAAATGGCTCGCCCTGGGTGTCGATTGTTTCGTGGTTACCCTCTCCTCGATTGCGGGAGGGAAATCAGACCCGGGCGGCGGCACTAATTGGTAGGCACTGACGCTTACTCCCCAGCCTTCATCGAGGAAGCGGACTTTCCCGCACCTCCGGAAATCACGCATCGAAATCCAGTGTGAGAGGAGCCGGTATCGGGAGGCGTCCCTCGTCGTGCGCTGGATCGATAGCTCTCGCAATAGGATGGGTTGCAAAGAAACGAGCCTCCCTTCACGACACGCTTTGGCGCATTGGGATCGGCTGGATCCCAGCTCTCACTGGGACCTCCAGTGTCCCGGCAGACATTCCGGCTGGCAAGCTCTGTAAAAGCGTCGACCCGGTACCAATCGCTGCACCATTGCCAGACATTTCCAGCCATGTCATAGAGACCATACTCGTTGGGTGGAAATGACTTCACCGGAGAGGTACCCACAAATCCGTCTTCCGCAGAATTGCTAACCGGGAATAGACCTTGCCAGGTGTTTGCCATGTACTTTCCGCCGGGCCGGAATTCATCGCCCCAAGGGTACCGTTTCCCGTCAAGACCACCACGAGCTGCAAATTCCCACTCGCTCTCGGTCGGAAGCCGTTTCCCAGCCCATTTCGCGTAAGCCGTCGCGTCATCCCAGGAAACCTGCACCACCGGATGATTTTCTCTTCCGTCGATGTTGCTGCCGGGACCTTCCGGATGACGCCAATCCGCTCCGGGCACCCAACGCCACCAAGCCGATAGATCGTTCAGCGGCACCGGCCGTGAGGTCGGTGTGAACACTAAAGAGCCCGCCACCAACACCTTGTCATCGGGCTTCGGCGTTCCCGGCGGAAGTTCCTTTTTCAGCTCCTCCCAATCCGGTTTCCTCTCCGCGGTGGTGACGTAGCCGGTTGCCTCCACGAATTTCGCAAACTCAGCGTTCGTGACGTCGTGTTCGTCGATCCAGAATCCTTCGATCTGCACCCTATGCGCGGGCCGTTCGTTGGGAAAACTACGAACGTCATCGGTCCCCATGGTGAACTCCGCGCCTGGAATCCAGACCATCCCTGAGGGGGCGATGGTGTCTTTGGCATGCGAGCTCGCTGAAGCTTGGTTGGACGGTTCGCCTTGGGCAAAAGCCACGACGCAACAACAGAGAATGATAAAACCGCCGACTGTCGCGCGCCAATCCCCCGCGCGGCCGGTCCCGACGACATCTCCTTGCCCAAACTGTTTTTCTTCCTGCATCATCGGTGCTCTGATTGAGCGCCGACGCATGATCGCACGGCCTCTTTTTCGAGACAAATGAATTGCCTGCACCATGGCAAGCGGAAACACCCAGAACCGTATGGTCAATACCTGAATCTGACAGCTGTCTTGCGCGCCAAACGTTGCGCTTCAAAATCGGGTTGCGACCGCGCTATCTGCATCACTGCTTCGATCGCGGCGATCATAACGGCAGGATCAATATTCTGCTCAGTCCATTCTCGCAACGGTTCTTGCGGAGTTGGAAAGTTGAGGAACTGGGAACTTTCAGGAGTTTCTGAGTCGCTTGCCGATTTCGGAGAGGGCTGTGGGTCCGCCATACTGAGAAATGATCGCCCGCAGTTCCGGATCTTCAAGATTTTGGTTGGTTGTCAGCAGAAGGGCCGCCACATCCTGCCAGTCTGTCTCGCTGGTGCGCCGATTCGCGTCCCGCGTGGCATGGAGTTTGAGAGCGATCAAGCGAAGGACGTCGGGAATTCGAATTTGCTCTCCATCCAGCACCTTCTCGATGGAGGTATCTTCGATGCGGCGAAAAGTTCGATCGTCAACGATCATCAGATCGAGTGGCGGGAGCTGCTCTGGAGCGTGCAATTGGAGAAAGGCATTCGTCTCAAAATAAGTACGATATCCCAGAGCGGTGAGGGCGGCTCGCCCCAAAGGGAACTTTGAATCCGAGATCAGCAGATCAAGATCGAACGTATTCCGCAAATGGCCATGCAAAACAACTGCATGGCCTCCGATCACAAAAAACGGCGCGCCGGCTTCGTTGAGTGCGCGAAATACGGGCGCAAAAATCGGCATCGATTAAATTCGCGGAATTCGTCCACCTCACAACCTCTGAGTCCCAGGCAAGCAGATTTTTCGGGTGAGCCTCCATCCTTAGCGGCTCAAATCTAATTTCCCAACGGACTGTGCGTAAAAGTCCACCGTCCTGGTCAGACCTTCATCGAGAGAGATCGTGGGACGCCATCCGGTCAACGAATACGTCGCGGAAGCGTCCGCGCAGCGCACCAGTTCCGAGGCTCTTGCCGGGATGGCTCCGAATTCCACCCTGGCGTCGGGCTTGATCAGCCTTTGAATCCGACCTACGACGTCGCGAATCTGAGTCAGTGCCCCAGAGCCTAAATCAACCGATTTTCCTTCCAATCCAGGCGCGGAAGCCGCGGCCAGCAAGCCGCGGACAACGTCCTCCACGTAGATCCAATCGACCTTTCTGCCGGGGCTGGCAATCCGTAGCGGAGCGCCCCGTAACATGCTGACCACTGAATGCGCTATCAGCTTCTTCGCGGACTGACCCGGACCGTAGGCCATGAAAATCCGGGTCATGACGACTGGAAGTTGATAAAGTTGATGAAACATCTTCGCGTAAGCTCTGCTGGCGTTCTTTGCGGCGGCATAGGGGGACGAAGGAACCTCGCTCGGGCTGGGCTCCTCCAAAGAACCGGCCGTGACAACGCGCCTGCAGTTGGTGTCCGCAACGCTCAGCAACACGTTAATGGTGGTCTCGAGTTCGCCGCGAAAGGTAGGCAAAACCAGCGCCCGGTCGCGCTCTCCTTGCGCATACGAACAAAGATGGTACACCAACCCGGCATCGATGGTCGTGATCACTTTTCGAGTCGCCTTTGCGTCGGTCAGGTCAACCTTGTGCCACCGAAGTCGAGTATCCGAGATTTTCGGTTCCGACCGAGAGAGCGCATGCACTTCACCACCGTTTTCCAGCAGCGTACGGCAAAGATGCAGGCCAAGGAAGCCGCTCGCACCTGTAACAAGGATCTTCTGGTCCGGTTGAGAAATTTGATCCATCACAACAGCTCAAAGTTCTTGCCACCTGCAGTGAGCACTAAGTCGTTGGAAACTCTTAGATCATGGTTGCGGAAGTAGTGCTTGAGCACATCCGCCTTGTCACCGAAACGTAGAATAAATTCCTTATGCCCATAACGAGTATAATACTGCGACCCAATGCCACCGCAGAAGAGGACAACTTTCATAGTGAGGAGCTCCATTCCGTTAAATTATTCCGGCGTGAATCTACTTCGAATCACGGCGCAATTCCACCTCCGCAAGCATAACTGAGGGCGAATTCGCAGAATTGACACACTGTTCCTTTCGGCCATTAAACCACCGTATTAAGATAATATTACAAATTATTGGGAGGTTATTAATTACAAGGTAGTTGTAGTTAATTCCATTACACAGATGATGGGTAAACCATGACATAGCGTGAATAGTGGTCGTACCCGATATAACCTCCCATCTCCAGATCCTCTCCGGCACCTAAGTAGGCACGAGCGAGTGAGATGAGACATTTTAGCATTCAATTGGTCTTAACTAAATCTCTTGGGTTTCGTTGCGTTCAAAATGGGTCGTCCGCGAGGCGGTCCGAGCCGGACTGGCGCTAAAGCAGCATTATCTAGCCCATTCGACGCGCTGTCGCTTGCTCCTCTAGACCTAGACCCGGGCGAACTGGCGGGGTTAAGGGGCACCAGGTGGACCGGGCGCCAGAAACCGAGTGACCGCCACCAACGGGGCCGGCGTCGTCTTGTCCACCATCCGAAAACCGCGAGGACGCCGATAAGAACAGCAACGACTCCCAGACCGCGAATCTGCGCCCGCAGATTTCGATCAGGGGCGGAACTCACGGCAACTGGGGGGATGGGCAGTGCGGGGTTCGCCGCGACCTCGAAAGTGCGGGCGGGAAAGTCGACCGTTCGCAGCTGATGGTGATCGAGATCCCACCAGGTGAACCGGGCAGCGGGTATTTTGAATTGGCCAGGACGCTGGCAAATGTAGATCAACGAGTCCCGGCGCTCGCCGCGCGTCACACCCCGTTCGTTCTGATCCAAAAGCATTGGGGCCTTAGGATACACGCCAAGCCCGGGAATCTCCTTCGGAGGAAACGGCGGGAACGCCATCGCCGGCACATCAGATGCGGAAAAGGTGATCGTGCGCGTAAAGGCATCGCCCGCTTTTGCCGCCCCCGGTTCCGGCCGCCACTTTTCGGTTGCCGTCAGATCTCGCGCGCTGATGAGAGTCGCCAAGGCTTCCGCACCCGGCGGAAGGTTCGCGTCGAAGGAGACCGCGTCCGTTTGTAAACGCTGCTCGACCGGCGACGCAGCTCCTTGGCGAGTGGAGAAACGCACCGAAAAAGAGGGGATCTTGATGTGCCCGGCGCGCTGGGAGAGGACGGCGAGCTCGTGTCGCTGAATGGTGTAACTCGTATGATCGATCATCTCCGAACCAAGCACCGGACGCCCGTCCGGCTGAAGTATCAAGATCCCCGGCACGCTTGGCAGATCAAATGCCGGGCTGCCGGCGAAATACCCCGGTGAAAGCAGTTCTATGATCAGCGTCACCCGTTGCCCGACCCACACTTTCTCCTTCACTTTGAGCGTGGTGCGCACTTTGGCCAAATCCTGAGCCCAACCTGTCGGCCCGCCCACCCAGAAGAGCACGCCCAGAATGAGTGCAAAGAAATTCACCGGGCTTCCTTCTTTGCCTCGGTCGGTCCCTTTTGTTCGTCCCCGGGCTTCATCTGCGCCTGGTAGGCAAATTTCACACGCAGGAAATCTCCCGGCGTGGTTTGCACACGGCGTAGCCAAGTTGCCTGGAGCTCAGCGTCAGACAGTTTGTCGCCCTCCTTGGAAGTCTCCACTTTCTGTTCACCATGCTTCGCGTTCAGGTCAACCACGGTTTGGTCGGGTTCCTGGTCCGTGCTTTCATCGTCCACTTGTTTCTGAATCCGGTTGCGATGCGCCACAGCGAGAGCGCGATTTTCCAGGGCTTCTTTCCAGCGTGGCTGAAAGCCAAGTGCGCGGTCGAATGCGGCAATAGACTGATCATAGGCACCATGCATCAAGAGTGCGTCGCCCTGGTCGAACGCTCCTGCGGCACCCGGCACCCGAACGAAAGCCTTCGCCGCCTTCTCAAAATCTCCGGCGCGATAGAGCGCGATTCCTTGCCGCAACGGATCGACATAAGTCTTTGCTGCTTGTTCGAACTTCCCTTGGCGGAAGAGCGCGTCACCGCGTCGATCCGCACTGCGCCAGAAATCCGGATTGCTCACGGTCCCGACGACAAGGACCAGGACAAATGCCAGCAGGATCGGAATGCGTCTGCACCAAATCCATTGCTTCTTTCTCAACCTCTCGTTCATACGCTCCTCACTCGCGCCTAGCATCCAAACCCTTTTGAAGCCAACGGTATGCCTCCTACTTATGAGACGATGCACTAGCCACCATCCAGCCGGGACGAAACCAGAGCGTGCATAACAATGCGACCAGCGGGACCAGCCAGTATCCCGCGTCCTGCCAGTGATCTCCCTGGCCGCCGAGCGTCGCGCCAGCGAACATTGCCGCCTGCGCCAAGTCGCGGACGTCTGCATCGTCGGGCGAAATCGCCAGCACCCGGGCGCCCACCACAGCCGACATGTTATTAAGCGCGTCGCGTTCCGGACCGCGAAACGGCGGCGCGAGAATGCGGATTGGCACCGGAGATTTCTTTCGGAATTCGGCGAGAGCGTTCCGTTGCTCCGGGGCCACGCCATCGGTAATCCAGAGAATTGAGCCTGACTGGCCGGATTTCGCAATCACTTCGGCGCCTCGCGAGAGCGCATCCGCCGCAACATCCCCGTCACTGGGCATGATTTTTGGATCGAGGGCGGCAGCGAAGGTGTTAACGATTCCGGCGTCGCGGGTGAGCGGCATAACCATGTGCGCCGTACCCGCATACGCGATCAGGGCAGATCTCGCGCCACCGCGGAGTACCAGCAGGTCGTGAATTTTTTGCACCGAGCGGGCGAGCCGGTCGGGCTGCAGATCCTCTGTTTTCATCGACGGTGTAACTTTCAGAACGATAACCAGTACCGCAGTGTCATCGGCGAACGGTACCGGTTCGCGTTGCCAGGTCGGCCCCGCGAGAGCGACGATGGCTACCGCCCAGATCGCCCCGAGCAGGACCAATGGACCAACGCAGGAACGGTTCTTTTGTTTCGAGAGGAGATATGCCAGCAAATGATCCGCGATAACGCCACGCCACACCCGATGGGCGTCCTGGGTACGAGCGATCGTCCACACCAGCAACGCTGCAGGCGCCAGCGCGGTCAACCACCAGGGACGTAAGAGGTGGAAGTCGCCGATCATCGCGGCGCCTCCGCGCGGATGTGATTTCCAGGTAGAGAGCCAAAACGATTTCCGGCGCGACGCGATTTTGCGGTAGCGAGCACGAAGAGGTGGTACAATAAAGTGAGCAAAAGGCCGGTGCCAAGCGGCCAATCGTAGATATCGCTCTTCGGACGATAGCTCACGATCTGTGCCTTGTGCGTTTGCACCGCGTCAAGCCGCTGGTAAACAGCGTCCAGTTGTTTCTGGTCTGCAGCGAAGGAGTAAAGGCCGCCTGTGGTGTTCGCAACGGTCCTGAGGGTCTCCTCATCGAGCGCATCTTCGCCCGCCGCGCGCGGATCGCCGACTGCCACCGTGTAGATGACGATACCTTTGTCTTTAGCTATTTCCGCGGCTTTGACCGGCGGGACTTTGCTGGAGGTGTCGTTGCCGTCGGTTAGTGCGATTAAAACACGCTCCGTCGCGTCGCTGCGGTCAAAAACATTGATCGCGAGCCCTAAGGCATCGCCAAAGGCAGTTTGCGGGCCGGCCATGCTGACCTGAGCTTCGGCCAGCAACTGGCGACAGACCTCCAAGTCCTGCGTGAAAGGCGCCTGCACGAAGGGCGCAGTGCCAAAAAAAATCAGCCCCACCCGGTCCTGCTTTTGGCGCGTAAGAAAGTTGTCCAGCACCTCTTTCACCGCGGCGAGACGTTGCACTTTCTCACCTTTGGCGTTAGTGAAATCCTTCGTGTCCATCGAGCCGGAGAGATCGACCGCGAGTAGCAGATCCCGCACGGGCAGGGTCCGAGTGATGGGCGGCTCGATCCATTGAGGTCGAGTGAGTGCGACGACAATGAAGATCCATACCAGGAGCATCACGGCACGGCGCAGAAAATTTTCGCGAAGCACCACAGAACTGTCGCCGGGTGTCTGTCCGGTGACTTGGGCAAGTCGATCGAGGAAGGGCACGTTCAAGCCGTCTCGTGACTGCCGATAGGGCGGCAGGACGTACCTCAGCAACCAAGGCAATGGCAGTAAAAGGAGCAGCCAGGGATAAACCAGGATCATCATGGCGGCATTTCCGGGGCACGATGCCGTATGATCCAGTCGCGAACGGCGACCACCAAACCGTGCCGCTCCGCCTCCGGTAGCGAAGCGATCAGTTGCGGTTCATAAGCGAGGCGCGCAATCCAGCGCCCCGGACCTCTGGTGAAGGCGTGGGTGCCTCCGGTTTCATCGAGAAAGATCAGCCACCTTTCGCCGGCCAGGGAGGCCACGCGTTCCCGCGGATAAACGGAAAGAGCAACGCGCTTAACCAGCGTCGCCAGTGCAATCCCGGAGCCATCGACGGTATCAAGCAACGCCAGCGCCTCACGCCGGTAACAGTTCAATTGTCGGTGCCGGATGGCGCGAACCAGCCAACAGGCCAAGACCACGGCCAAGGCACCTCCAACGACAAGCCAACCGGGCGCCGGCGGCCACCACGGTACCGGCGCCGGTACAATCACGTCATGCAAACGGTCGAGGCTGGCCGAGTCGGGATTCATCCTGGCGCGGATTTGCCAAGCAGCCGGCGCAATTGTCCGGCGACCTCCTCGGCAGTGCTGATCGGAATCAATGGAACTTCACGGCGCAGAAGAAAGCTGCGGGCACGGGCGACCCGCTCATCGAAAGAAGCGCGGAAAGCGGTGCGCAGTCGATCTGACCCGGTGTCCACTTCGAGCTGGCGCGCACTTTCGGCAAAAACAACTGGGCCCGCGTTGGGCAACGCGGCTTCGAGCGGGTCATAGATCAGGATGGCCAGCACATCGTTGTGCGTGGCGATACGGGCGGTGAGACGTTCTGTTTCCTCGTCGGTGCCGTGACCGTCCGTGATCAGGCACACGAGCGCATCGTGCTTCGTGAGACGTCCCACCCGTCGCAATGCTT
>Ga0210383_10000901_pt1 | contig 27429 bp, 33 predicted proteins | sample IncBWC14OmetaG_FD_160072 | JGI IMG/M metagenome (GOLD analysis project Ga0210383, IMG submission 160072) | Forest soil microbial communities from Barre Woods Harvard Forest LTER site, Petersham, Massachusetts, United States - Inc-BW-C-14-O ... | reverse complement strand
CGAGGTAGTGCTGTCGGCGGGATTCACTTCTTTCCGGCGCGCCACACAAACCCCGTTCAACTTAGTATTCGAAGCCAAGCCCTAACCTCAGGCCCTGGCTTACTGATCGTCTTTTTCGCGCTGGCGGAGTTTATCCCTGGCGTGCTCGGCATCGCTCTCCGATTGGCTCAACGCATGCCGGACCTGGTCGCGAGCCTTGTCCAGATCTTCGCGAGTCTGATCGTCGGCGCGCTTTAGCTCGTGGCGCAACTTATCTTTGGCTTCTTCCAGTTGCCGTTGCGCTTTCTCCTGCGCCTCACGGCTGTCGGACCGGGCACGATCGGCGTCCTGGCGGCTGCACGCCAAACTACCAACCAATCCCATCACGACGATGCACACTCCAACCAATCTTTTCATTCGCACCTTGCCTCTAACCGTGAGACGCTCTTGCCCACTTTCCGTTGCCCCCGGCATCCTGCCAACATGCAGTGGTTTAATAGAGATATAGATCTCCGCAGCGCCGGGACTAGCCCAAACCTATGAGAATACTGGTTGTCGAGGACGAAAAACGGATTCAGGACTTCTTGTCCCGAGGCCTGGAAAGCGCAGGCTATGCCGTCGACGTCGCCGGAAATGGCGCTACCGCCGTCGATCTGGTGCATGGCGCTGAGTACGACCTCATCATTCTCGACCTCATGCTGCCCGACATGGACGGCCTCACGGTGTTGCAGAAGATTCGCAATCGCAAGTCCAGCCCGCCGGTTTTAATCCTCAGCGCGCGCGACACTTTGGATGACAAGGTGAAAGGTCTGGAACTCGGTGCAGACGATTACCTGGTGAAGCCGTTCGCATTCGTCGAGCTTCTGGCTCGCGTGCGAGCGCGCTTGCGTCGCGGCCAGCCCATGCCGGAACGATTGCAGGTGGGCGATTTGCTGCTCGATTGCATCCGCCGCAAAGTCACCCGCTCTAACGAAAACATCGAGCTGGCGCCCAAGGAATTCAGCATTCTCGAATATCTGATGCGCAATCGCGGCCGTCCGCTCAGCCGCACTATGATTGTCGAACATGTCTGGGACATGGATTATGACGGGCTCACCAACATCGTCGACGTGTACATCCGGCATCTGCGCAGCAAGATCGACGACAAATTTACCGTCAAGATGATCCACACCGTGCGCGGCATCGGTTATATGTTGGATACTCCTGAAAAGGCTGTGGAGACCGCGGTCGAACAAGCCACATGATTACTCCTGGCAAAGCTCTGGGATGGACGCGCGGGCTTCGCTTCCGCCTGGCTTTGAGCTACGTCATCTTCTTTAGCATCCTGCTGGTGTTGCTCGGCATGCTGTTCCGCCAGATCCTGAGCGGCACTTTTCAGAACCAGATGGAAAACGTCCTGGATGAAGAATGGGGCGCGGCCAAGGGTTATTTGCGTACCGGCCCGGAAGGCCCGAATTGGTTTTACGACGAAAAAGATCCGGATGAAAGCTTCACCGTCCGCCGCGTGCAGCGAGTCTACATGCTGGCCGATACCCAGGGCCATCCTTTGCAACACTCCGATATTTATGACTCGCTCGGGATCGATCCACCGTCTGAAATTCGCGAGATCCTGCAGTCCGGTAAGCCGGCCATCCGCGAGCGCAAAGATCCCAGCGGCGTTCCCTACATGATTCGTTCCGGCCTGTGGGTGGATCACGACGGCCACAAATATTACCTGGCCATCGGACGCGCCATCGATTACAACGACAAGGTGATCCGCAATTTCACCTGGGATTACTTTGCGTGGGTGCCGCTGGTTATCGTGCTCAGCGGCGTGCTGGGCTGGTTCCTGGCAGGGCGGGCGCTCGACCCGGTGAATTCCGTGGCCGATGCCGCGCAGCACATCACGCATTCCAATCTCGATGTGCAAATTCCTCAGCGCGATGCCGGTGACGAGCTGGATCGGCTGATCGAAGCGTTCAATCATATGATGACGCGCCTGAATCTTTCCTTCGAGCAGATCCGCCAGTTTTCGACCGACGTTTCGCATGAGCTGCGCACTCCGCTTACCGTGGTTCGCGGGCAGTTGGAAGTAGCGCTGTTTACGGCCGAGACCGTCGAGCAATATCGCGATGCCATGGCCGATGCTCTCGAAGGCGTGGAACGTCTCTCAAACATCGTGCGCGCGCTCCTGATGCTTTCTCAAGCCGAATCCGGGCAGCTGGCGCTGCAAAAGACCGAGATCGATTTGGCCGACCTGGTAACTGATTTAGTGGATCAGCACCAGATTCCCGCGGAAGCCGAGGGCGTCCGTCTTTCTGCCACCGTGCCCGCCAGCTGCACCGTGAGCGCCGACCGCATTCAGATCGAGCGGCTGCTTTCCAATCTATTGGGAAATGCTATTAAATACACGCCCGCCGGCGGCTCGGTGAAGGTGAGCCTGATTCCTGGCTTCGATCACGTAAAGCTGATCGTGGAAGACACGGGCGTTGGAATCTCGCCCACCCATTTGCCGCACATTTTCGACCGCTTCTATCGGGTGCCTTCGGCGGATGCGGAAAAAGGCCTCGGGCTCGGGCTCAGCTTCGTCGCCTGGATCGCAAAAGCGCACGGCGGAGCGGTGACGGTGGAAAGTACCCTGAAACAAGGCACACGCTTTATGGTTTTGCTACCCGCGGGACGCTGGACCACCACGCCGCCAGCCAATGTGCCGGCGGAGATTCCGGTCCCCGTCAGCGAGCGGGTACACTAGGAACATGGCCAACCTTGACATTGCATCTCGCGACAAAGAAGGCGTCAGAATCCTCGACCTAAGCGGGAAGCTGGCGGTTGGCGGAGCTTCGGACCTCCGTGAAAGAGTGAATGCGGAAACCGCCGCGGGGCACCTACAACAACTTCTGAACCTGAAAGATGTCGAGTACATCGACAGTACCGGACTCGGCACCATGGTGATATGCCATATGGCGCTGCAAAAGGCCGGGGGCACGCTCAAGCTGTCGAATCTGAACCGCCGGAATCTGGAGCTGGTGCTTCTCACCAAACTCTCCACAGTGTTTCAGATTTTCAATGAAGAACAGGAAGCCATTAACAGTTTCTTCCCCGATCGCGAAATCAAACATTTCGATATTCTGAGTTTCGTCCAGCAGCAGAAGGAAAACGCTTAGGCGATCAGGCATGTTCGGCCGTCGCAAAAAAGCTCTGGTAGGGGCTGGCGCAAAGGCTCCTTCCTTCCGGTTGGCCGGAATGGACGGTTCCACCCGAACGCTGGAAGATATCTTGGCCGGCGGACCGGCGCTTCTGGCGTTTTTCAAAATCAGTTGTCCGGTTTGCCAGCTCAGCGCACCTTATTTGGAACGCCTGGCCGCCAACAAGACGCTGCAGGTGGTCGGGATCTCACAGGACGATGCCGGCGCCACGCGGGGCTTCCTCGAGCGCTTCGGAGTTACGTTTTCCACCCTGCTCGATCTCGGGAGCGAAGATTATCCGGCCAGCAACGCCTACGGGATCACGTCGGTTCCATCGCTGTTTCTACTGGAGCGCGACGGCACTGTCTCGCGATCTTTCAACGGATTTTCGAAACGCGATTTTGAAGAAATGGGCATGCGCGCGGGAGTTTCGCCGTTCGGTCCCGACGATCACGTTCCCGAGTGGAAAGCCGGCTGAGGCTCCAAGAACTAGGCCCGGTCTGGGACCTGAAACAGCAAGACCTGCGATAATGAAATTTCCAAATGGCCTCTAAAATCTCTGAAGCGTTCGGATCTGCTGCTGCCATCGCCAAAGGCATGTCCATTACCTTGGGCGAGATGATGAACCCCACCATCACCGAGGATTATCCCGACACAGCGCCTAAGTTCCAGGAACGCTATCGCGGCGCTCACGTGTTGCAGCGTGACGAAAACGGTCTCGAAAAATGCGTGGCTTGCTTCCTGTGCGCGGCGGCCTGTCCGGCCGACTGCATCTATATTGAGGCGGCGGAAAATACTGAGACGTTGCGCATCAGCGGCGGCGAACGCTACGCCCAGGTTTACAACATAGACTATTCCCGCTGCATCTTTTGCGGCTATTGTGTGGAAGCTTGCCCTACCGATGCCATCACGCACGGCCACGGTTTCGAAATCGCCAGCTACAACGTTTCAACGCTGATTTACCGCAAAGAAAATATGCTTGCGCCCATTCCGCAAGGCGCGCATTTCCCGCTGAAGGCCGAGACCGAAGAAGCGCCCAGCGGTCACTAATTTTTCAAGATCTCAATCAACCGCGCCCGGTCCGCCGCCGACATTCCCGAGTTCTTCGCGATGTCGCCGCGCGTTTCCAGTTTTCGCCGGTAGCGTCCGAAATACTCTTCGATATCGCCGCCGAATTGGAAGCTGTACATGATGTCGGCGAACACGGCCGTGTGCGCGAGTCCCAGCGCATGTCCAGATTCATGCAGGCACGTGAGATACACGATCGCGTCACGCAGCAGCCGGTCGTCATTCACGGGCAGCGGAGAGGGCCGCACGTAAACCTCCGCACCCAGGTGTCCTTCAAAAGCCATTGGCCTGGTTTCGCCGTACATGCCTTGCTCGGCCGAGGCCCAATACAAGCGGATGCGCGCGCGATCGCGTTCTTTGACGCGTGTGAATTCCAGCCTGTCGCCGGAAGCTTTTTGCCATGCCTCGAAAGCCCATTGCGCTAATTCCGGATCGTCGGGTTGGCATAGCGAAGCCGGATCGGTGCAGGGCTGTACCCAGTAAGTGTATTTAAGGGGAGCGGCGCTCAGTGCAACGGCAGTCAGGCAAATCGCCGCAAGCCGAAACGCAGGCGTCATCGTTTCGCCAGGCGATCTTCGGCCAGCAATTTGATTTGCGCCTCCAGTTGTTCGATGCGCTTGGTGAGATCGTCGATCAATTGACCCTCGGGATCGGGAAGCGTGCCATGTTCGAGATAATCACCGCCGGCGTCCACGCGCGATCGCACCACGCGTCCCGGCACGCCTACCACGGTAGAGTGATCGGGCACGGAGTGAATCACCACCGACCCCGCGCCGATCTTGGTGTGATCGCCAATCGTAATATTACCGAGGATCTTCGCGCCGGTGCCGATTACAACGTTGTTGCCGATGGTGGGATGGCGCTTGCCTTTCTCTTTACCCGTTCCGCCCAGTGTGACACCTTGATAGAGCAGAGCATCGTCGCCGATCTCGGCCGTTTCGCCGATCACTACTCCCATGCCGTGATCGATGAAGCAGCGCCGGCCGATGGTGGCGCCGGGATGGATCTCAATGCCGGTGACAGTGCGATTGAACTGCGAGACGAGGCGAGCCAGCAAAGAGAAACCGTCTTTGTAAAGACGATGAGCCGCGCGATGCAGCAGGATCGAATGAAAGCCTGGGTAACAGAAAAAGATCTCGACCGCGCTCTTGGCGGCTGGATCGCCGTGGAAAACGGTATCGATCTGTTCCCGTATGGCCCGAAACATGCTGCCTATGGTTTGATTATCTCACTGGGCCGAGCGATTCGAGCATTTTGTCGAACGCCACAAGATTCGCGCCTATGGTTTTGGCCGGCCCCGTAAACTTAAAGAAAATCGAGCCTTGCGGGCCTTCGACGATGGCGCCGAGCATCCGATAGCCGGGCATCGCGGGGGCGCCTGGCGCCGTGGGACCGCCCATTCCGGTGTAAGCGCCCGCGACGTCCACGGTGGTGACTGGCAAGCCGTGAATGGTCCGTTTGGCGATTTTCGCCGCGTCTTTCGATGGCTTCCCGTCGGCTTGAAGAAACTGGCTGATCCAGCGATCCAGATTCGCTTCAACGCTTCCGCCTTGACCGGCGCCGAAGAAGTAAACGCCACACTCAGCGCCTGGATCAGCCGTGTAGGTAGCCAGGCGCATGGGCCGTTGCGCGTCCGCCTTCCAAGTCGACGGCATGGTCCATTGGACTCCGCCGCCGGAATCCGCCACCAGAGAAGTGGCTGCTAGAAGCAAGCCGAAAACAATTCGACGCATGATTACTTGGCCCGGCCTTTGAATCCTTGCGTCAGCGTCTGAATTTTGTAGATGCTCATGGCGGTGTTGCGCACGCCGTCGGGAGTTTTGATCTCCTGGCCGTTCGCATCCATCGCGCCAATGCAAGCGGCGTACAGCGTCTTTTTTCCGGGACCGGAGAAGGCGACGCTGATGACCGTGCGCGGCGTTGGAATCATGCCCAGATATTTTCCATCGGGGCCAAGAACTTGAACGCCGTTAGCGGTGTCGAAGATGCGGCCCATCGCATCGATCGCCATGCCGTCGCCATTTCCGCCGCCTTCCAGCTTGCCGAATTCGCGCTGGTTTTTAGTGGATCCATCCGGCTGCACATCATAAGCCATGATCACCGGACCGTTGGTGACGTAGAGCGTCTTTTCATCAGGGCTCAGGTTGATGCCGTTGCTGCGTATTTTGTCGCCGATGCCGATAACTTCGCCACCCGGTTTGATGTAGAAGACGCCGCTGCCGGTATTGGTGGTGAAGTAGACACCGCCTTTTTTGTCGGCGATCAGGTCGTTCACGCGGCCGAGCCCCATCCCCATATACATGTTCGCGAGAACCTTGCGTTCGGGCGTGAGCGCCGCGACGCCGGTGGGCTCATTGCAATCCGCCGGCTTGCCTCCCATGTGGCCGCCGGGATCGGTACAGGTACGTTCGTCCACGAGGATGTGGCCTTTGGGATCGATGGTCACCGCGCCCGGTCCGTGGCCGGTGGAGAGAAACACGGAGAACTTGTCATTCTTGTCGAGGAAGTTGACGTGATTGGTCTGCTCCTGCGCGAAGAGCAGCCCGTCTTTGTAGCCCACAATGCCGTCGGCGTTCGAATCGCCTTGCCAGACCAGCTTCCATTTCGCTCCGGCGTCCATGATGCCCGGGATGACCGTGATCGTAACCTCTTTCGCGGGCGCGGGCTGCGGGAACGTCCTGGGCTGCGCGGCGAGGAGGCCGAGGAAGAACGCGGATGCGAGAAGGAATTGCGTCGTCGAAGACATGTTGTTGTTATACCGCGTTGCCGCCATGGCGTGGAGATGGCCTGCTAGCGGCCGAAAACCTGGAATCGAAACGAGTAGCCAAGCCCAATGAAATGGTTCACCGTTGCGGATGACAGGCCAATACCGTAATGCACATCGAGCTGATTTTGGGGCTTCATCTTATACGCAACGCCGAAATGCAGCAGGTGCTGCGGGCCTCCGCGCTCGGAAAACTCGCCGGCATATTCGACGAACGCATCCATGGGGTTCGTGATCTGCCGATCCAAGAGAAAAGTGGATTGTCCGGTGACGTTTCGACCATCAATCTCGGTCGGCCAGTACAGCGCGAGTTGTCCGGCGGCGGTCCAATTGGTGGAAAGCTTTCTCGACCATGGCAGTTGCAGCCCAGGATCGTATCCGTGGCTCGATATCGCCGCGGCGCCGGTGGGGACGCTGAGGAAGGCGATGATCGACACATCGAATCCATCCGCCGGTCCAAGCTGTTGTTTGATTCCGACGGCCAGATCGCCAAAGCCCGAAGCGATGCCGGTGGCAGTGATGGCATCGTGATAATAATCGGGGACCGAAAGGCGCAACTCGGTGTTGGTGGCCACGCCAAAACGCAAGGAAGTCTCGGGGCCATCCAGCGTGCTCTGTCCCTGGTCGTTGGTGATCAGGAATCCATTCTCGGCCTGGAAACTTCCCTTTGGGACGACGGTGCTCGATTCGGCAACGGCTGGCCGGTCGGTGGAGATCGGCTCGGCGCTAGCCGGCTGCGTTTGGCCGCGGAGCAGAACCATCCCGGCCGCAGTCATCGTCAACCAAGCCGCTAGTATGGCATTGCCAGCACGCATTCCGTGTCCGAAATTTACCACGTTGCGTGCCGTATAATGAATGCAGCCGCCTATTTGGGCGTTCCACCTCCGAAGTAAATCATGTTTGATAACTTATCCGACAAGCTGCAGCGCGTTTTCAAGAACCTGCGCGGCGAAGGGAAATTGACGGCCGAGAATATGGACGCCGCGTTACGCGAGATTCGCGTGGCGCTGCTCGAAGCCGACGTCCATTTCCGCGTGGTGAAGCAGTTCATCGAAGCGATCAAGGAAAAAGCGCAGGGCGAAGAAGTGCTTGCCGCGCTATCGCCGGCGCAGCAAGTGGTGAAGATCGTCCGCGATGAGCTGATCAAGACGCTGGGCAGCCATCAATCGAAGCTGCGGATGGCGAACGAGCCGCCAACGGTGATCATGATCGTGGGCTTGCAGGGCTCGGGAAAAACCACCACTACCGGCAAGCTGGCGCGCTGGCTGTCAAAGAACGGGCACAATCCGATCATGGTTTCGGTGGACGTATATCGTCCAGCTGCCCGGCAGCAGTTGAGCGTGATTGCGCGCGACATCAAGTTGCCGATTTACGATGGCACGCCGGAAGAAACCAAGCCGCTGGAACTGACGCGTTCGGCGCTGCGGGAAGCGCGGCAAACCGGTCGCGACGTGGTGTTGGTGGATACGGCCGGACGCTTGCACATCGACGAGCAACTGATGCTCGAGTTGCAGCAGTTGAAGGATGAATTCAATCCGACGGAAGTTTTGTTCGTGGCCGATGCTATGACGGGCCAGGACGCCGTAAAATCGGCCGACGAGTTTCACAAACGCCTGGGTATCACGGGCGTCATGCTCACCAAAATGGACGGCGATGCCCGCGGCGGCGCGGCGCTTTCCATCCGTTCCATTACCAATCAGCCGCTCAAGTTCGTGGGCGTGGGCGAAAAGTTCGACGCGCTGGAGCCGTTCCATCCGGATCGGGTGGCGCAGCGGATTTTGGGCATGGGCGACGTACTGTCGCTGATCGAAAAAGTAGAAGAGAACATCGATCAGAAACAGGCTGAGGAAATGCAGCGCAAACTCATGGACAACGAGTTTACGCTGGAAGATTTCCGGAATCAATTGCGGCAGATCCGCAAGCTGGGGCCACTGGAATCGTTGTTAGGCATGATGCCGCAGATCGGGCCCATGAAGCAGTTGAAAGACGTGAAAGTGGATGAGAACGAGATTACGCATATCGTAGCGATCATCGATTCGATGACAGCCAAGGAACGCGCGAATCACATGATCATCAATGGAACTCGCCGGCGGCGGATCGCCAAGGGCAGCGGCACTAGCGTCCAGGAAGTAAATAACTTGCTGAAGCAATACGCGCAGGCCCGTAAGATGATGAAAAGTATCACTGGCGGCGGGTTTTTGGGCAAACGGCTGGGCAAACTCAAGCTTCCCATGATGCAGTAGGAGAAAGCTGCTACAGTAGGAGGAAGCATGCTAATGATTCGCATGGCGCGTTTTGGCGCCAAGAAAAAGCCGTCGTACCGCGTTGTGGTGATCGACAAAGAGCGCGCTCGCAATAGCCGCTCGGTGGAAGTGGTGGGCCTGTACAATCCGGTAAGCCAGCCTCAAGTGGTGAAGTTGGATCACGAACGGATCGCCTATTGGATGAAGAATGGCGCGCAGCCGTCCGACCGGGTGAGCTGGTTGTTGAAGAAGAATCCCGCACCGGCGCCAGAGCCAGCCGCGGTCTAACGCAGCAGGCGCAGTGCGCAACTAAACGTCGCTATCGCCGTAGCGAAGACCACTACTATAATCGCCAATTGCACTCCGGTGAGTCCAAGGACAGGACGATTGTTTTCGTCCACCATTTGCTCGGGTTCTTCCGCCTGTGGGGCCGGCGGATTGCGATCGCGATGCAGCAGATTCAGCTGTGCGATAGCCCAAGCCAGGAACGCAAAATAGAAGATCGCGAAATAGATGCGCAGGTGCGCCATGTCAGGATCGCGAAAGATTACTTTGTAAATGATCGCCGCCAGGCCAGTTTCTGCGACGATAGCCGCATAAAGGAAATACTCAAAGGGCGTGCTCGATCGGTTTGGCTGCTGCGATTCCATTGAATATGGGTAACAGCGGAATAATCGGCTTTTTCCGGTCCGCGCGAGATAAGGGGAATGCCCGACGCTTCTATTTGGCGCTTACTGCCCAGCTAGGTAGATTGCCGGCGAAGGTCGTTTCCAGCGCCACTTCCAACGCCAGCACGGGGTTGCCTGACCGCTGGTAAGCCTCCAGCACTTTCAGATGTGCGGCATTGCTTTGCGAACGGTCGAGCAGCGTGTGCGGCTCCACGAACCATTCGGCCGGGCTCTGCTGATAGAGGCCGGAATTGCTGATGAAATCGACATAGTCGGCGAGGATCTTGTCGCCTTGTGGACCGGCTGGCACCAGATCGAGCAGCGCCGTATACACCAGGCACTTCTCGTGATAGAAGACCGCGTCCGATTCCCCCTGATCTTGCGACCACTCGGCGATCAGGTTCAAATAGTCGGAAAGCTGCTGCTGCCATTCGGGCGTTGCGCGATCGGCCTCAGTCAAAAGTTGGCTGCTGGATGCAAAGCGCAGCTTTTTTCCGGATTCGAGCAATTGCTTTGCGGTTGCGGATTGCCAATAGGGTTCTAGTTTGGGCGTGGTGGGTTTCTTGCCCTGTTGCTGCGCGGCGGAAGGAGGCCCGGCATCGGTGGTACATCCGTGGCTCTTCTGGCGATATTTTTCGAGCGCGGACTGAACGCCCGGTGTGCTGAGCGCCGACAGAGCGGGCAGGGAAGCGGCGAAAGACCGGTCGTCCGGCTGCATGCTTTCGAGCAAGCCATTGAAGCGCGCCCATAGGATTTGGCGCTGCGCGGCGGTGACGCCCGCGCTTTCTAGGGATGCGGCCAGCGGTGCCAGCTGTGACGGCGATGTCACCTGGCCCAGACTATCAACCAATAAGTTGAAGTGCTCTTCTTTGGCTCTTTCCTTGGCTAAGAACGTGCCATTCACAACGACGCTCAGGGCCTGGTAGAACTCCGACGGATCGTAAAACAACGCGTCATCGCAAGTGAGCGGCGTAAGCGCGGGCTTGACGATCTGCCCAAACAGTTCGCGCGCCTTGGCTGGATCGATGGGCAACATCGCTCGCACCGCGCGGCTTTCCAGCGACAGTACATCGAGTTTGAGTTTATGGGCCTGGCTGAGGGAGCCGGACGCGGTGTCGGTGGTGGTGCCCTGCACGCCCTCCATTCGCACCGGGAATTTCGCGGAGGCAGCCAACTGGAAGGCGTGTTCCACCAGCTCGCGGCGAGCGTTGCGATCGGCCAGCTTGCCCGATTCGACCATGCGCAGCAGGGCATCGGCGGTGAATTCGGGAGGTGCGGCAGAGGCGAGATCGGAAATGGATCGAAACGGTTCTGGCAGCTTGGCCGGTTCAGCGCCGAATAAGACCGGAATCAGAAGCAGAATAGTGAGACGCATGGTTCAAAAGTTCACGATAGCGGCGAACGACGCTGGGTCCAGGCTTGCGCCACCCACTAACGCTCCGTCGATTTCGTCTTGGGCCATCAGGCCACGGACATTGTCGGGTTTCACGCTGCCGCCGTACAAAATGCGGCACGCATCGGCGGCAGCGGGGCCAAATTCATCGCGCAGTTCCAGGCGGATGAAGGCATGCGCATCCCCCGCGATTTCGGGCGTAGCCACTCTTCCGGTTCCAATGGCCCAACAAGGTTCGTACGCGATGACGATGCCGCGGAATTGTTCCGGCGTGAGTTTTCCGACGCAGCCGGCCAGCTGAGCTTCGAGCACTTGATGTGTCTTGTCGGCTTCGCGCTCGTGCAGCCCTTCGCCGACGCAATAGATGGGCGTCAATCCGGCATCCAAGGCGGCGCATACTTTCTTGAACGCAGTCTCTTCGGTCTCACCGAAATATTCGCGGCGCTCACTATGCGCAATGATCACCCACTGGCAGCTCGTGGCGCCGAGCATGGCGGCGGAGACTTCGCCCGTAAATGCGCCCTCCTTGGCCCAGTGCATGTTTTGTCCACCCAGCTGGATGCGGGTGCCCTGCGACGATTCGGCGGCGGCTGGAAGATTCACGAACGGAGGGCAGATCACGATTTCAGCGTGCGTCGAGTTTGCAACCAGAGGCCGGAATTTCTCAAAGAATGCGGTGGTCTCCGACGGCGTCTTATACATCTTCCAATTGCCGGCCATGATGGGGCGTCGCATAGGGATTGGATCTAGGATAGCGAACCGAGGAAGCTGGTTCCTTCGTTAATTTTTGTGCCGAAGTTTTCGGCCACGGTTTGGCCGATGTCGGAAAGAGTGGACCGCAGACCCAGGTCGATCGCTCCCGGTTTGCGCGGGCGGTAAGCCAAAAGCGGGACATACTCGCGGCTATGATCTGTGGAGGGCGTGGTTGGATCGCACCCGTGGTCGGCCGTGATGATCAGCAGATCTTGTGAGGAGAGCTTGCGGTAAAGCGACGGAAGCCACGTATCGAACTCTTCGAGCGCCTTGGCGTAGCCTTCCACATCGTTGCGATGACCGTACAGCTGATCGAAATCGACCAGGTTCACGAAGAGAAGCCCGGCGCTGAAGTCGTCGAGCGCGGCCAGCGTCTTGGCCATGCCGTCGGCGTTGTTCTTAGTCTTCTCGTAGTCGCCGATGCCGCGTCCGAGGAACACGTCGAAGATTTTTCCGATGCTGAAGACTTCCACCTTGCGGTCCTGCAGTTGATCCAGCAGCATGCCGCGCGGCGGAGGGACAGCGTAGTCTTTGCGATTGGACGTGCGAGTAAACGAGCCAGACTCGCCGGTAAAGGGCCGGGCAATGACACGTCCCACTTCCAGCGGTCCCCGTAGCATCTCGCGCGCGGTCTCGCAGATTTTATACAGCTCCCAGAGCGGGATCACTTCTTCGTGCGCTGCCACTTGGAAAACGCTGTCGGCCGACGTGTAGACGATCGGCTTGCCGGTACGGACGTGTTCTTCGCCGAGTTGTTTGATGATCTCGGTTCCGGATGCGGCGCAATTTCCCAGCGTGCCCCGGCCGATGCGCTTCTCGAATTCCTGCAGCATAGCGGGCGGAAATCCATGCGGGAACAGGGGGAAGGGTTTGGCCAGATGGATTCCTACCATTTCCCAATGGCCGGTCGTAGTGTCTTTTCCCGGCGATGCGAGCGCGCATTTTCCAAAAGCTGCCGTGGGCCGATCCACCGGACCAACGTGCGGCAGAGGCTTCAGATTGCCCAACCCAAGTTGAGCCATATTTGGCAAATGAAGCTCACGCGCGCGAGCGATGTGGCCCAATGTGTCGCTGCCGGCGTCTCCATAAGCAGCGGCGTCCGGCATCTCGCCGGCGCCTACACTATCCAGCACAATCCAGATGACGCGAGGAAACGGAGGGGCTGTCATTGATGGCTTGATTTTAGCGGCGCCTGCGCGTGCTCTTTGCCGAGAGCGTCGTTCACACGGTCGGTCAGCATGTCTACGAACCGGTCCGGAAGGTAGCCCACCATGCGAGTGAATACTTCGCCATTCTTGCCCAGGATAACGGTGGTTGGAATGGAAGAGACCTGCAGCAAGCTCTGCAAGCCATCTTCGAAATACACTTTTTGGCTCCACTTGATTTGGTTAAGGAACGGCTTCACCAGAGTGTGATCTTCGTCCGTATCCACGGCGAGAAATACCACGTCGCCAGAGTCCTTGAACTTCGCTTTCACTTGTTCGTAGAGGGGATGCTGCGCGCGGCAGGGCGCGCACCAGGTAGCCCAGAAGTCGAGGACCACTACTTTGCCGAGCAGGGATGAAAGCGGAAGTTTGTCGCCTTCCAGGCCAGTAAGCGTAAATTGGATCGCATTCTTGAGCTCCGAGTTCGGATCGAGCTCGCGCAATTCGGCGCGGCGCGCCGCCAGTTGACTGGATGTGGAATCGTAAGCCTTCAGGACGAGATCACCAAGGCCGGTTTCGGATCCGTGGACTTTGCGGTACAGCTCGCCCATCTTCGCACGATCGTTTTCGCTATCCACGCTGGCGGAATGCAAACCGCCGATGGTGAATGCATCCGCCAGGTATTGCAGCGCGTCCTGATCTTTGCCGGCAGCCGTCAGCCAACGGGCTGCTTCTCGCGCGGCTTCCACGCTCGGGAAATTCTTGTAACTCGTTTCCGCCAGCTGAACAGCTTCGTTGTTGTGGCCGAGCAGACCGTTGGCGCGCGCCTCAAGCAGTAGCGCTCGCGCACGGCCGCGGTCGAAATCGTCCTTGCGCTTCACTTCGTCGGGTCCGCCACCGGGCTGGAACTTCTCGTCGGCATAAGCGAGCTGAATAAGATCCGCCAAATGGCGCGCGTGATCGAGCGCGCGCTGAGCGTTCGGCTTGTCTCCCTGATGCAACAACGCGGTAGCCACGTGCTCCAGCACTTGAACGTTGTCTGGATCGCGGCTCAGAACTTTTTCGCCGAATTCGATGAGCGCCTGATCATCATCCAGATCAATAGCGGTCTTCACCAGCGCGCGTTCCAACTCCGCTCGCCGAGGCGAATTGGGGAACTTCTTCAGATGACTCTCGATAGCGTGTAATAGCTCGTTGGGACTGTTGCCGGCCTCGCTGAGCGCTCTCTGCAGGCTCTGTTGTTCTTCCTGGGATAGGCTTTGCGCCAGCAAGCAAGCAGGGGCAGCCAAGATGAGAATTAGGACCGCACATCTGCGGACAGTGCCGGTCACTGAGGCTTCCCCTCGGACGTCTGCGCCGGTTTTCGGATGGCGTCGGCAATGGCTGCTGCGCGTTCCCGTGAGATATGCAGGTAGCTTTCATTCTTGGCGATGCGGTCTAACAGAGGCAAAAACTGCTGGGGATCCACTAGCCGGTTCCGTTCCCAGGTGACCTGCATTTGGAGCAATACGTCGTTCACGCCCAGCTTTTCGAAATGCGCAGTTCGATCCAGATTCGCGAAGTGCTGCTCGGTTTCGGTGATGCGCTCGAAACGATCCAGGAGCGTCTGCGCGTTCACATCCTCCGAATAATTGAATTGGATTTCGTGGCGCTCGGCCTCGTCCTCGAAGCGAAATGTTTTCAGGCCCAGGTTGGCGATTTTTAGTCCCGATTCAATTGGGCGCTGGAAACGGCCAAGCTTTTCGGCGAGATCGAACATTTCCTGTACGGATGCACGATCCAACTGAATCTTGATGGGGTTGTCGTCTTCTTTCGCTTCCTGATACGTAACCTGGCCGTCGCGCTCCACCGTGATGGCTACAAATTCGGGCGTGCTGCCTTTGAAGTATTTCGAATAGAAGAGCCGGGGCGCCGCGCACGCCAGCGTAGAAAATGCGAGTGCCAACGCCAAAATTCTCATCGCGAGGCCCTGAGGCGAAGTTCGGTGGACCTGCGGTTCGCGTGGCAGATGGCGACCGCGATGGCGTCGCAAGCATCTTCAGACTCGATGTGCGTTTCAAGCGCCAGCAGTGAGTGCACCATCAGTTTCACTTGCTGCTTTTCGGCGCGGCCGTAGCCGACGACACTGGTCTTGATCTCGAGCGGCGAGTATTCGCCCACCGAAAGCCCGGCTTCGGCCATGGTGAGCAGCACCACGCCTCGGGCGTGCGACAGCTTCAGCGCGGTCTTGACGTTTTGCGCGTAGAACACTTCTTCCACTGCCGCCGATTCGGGCGTGTGCGCTTGTATGACATCGCGCAGGCCTTTTGCAATCACGAGCAGTCGAATTTCCAGGGGTTGCTTGGGGCTGGTATCAATGGAACCCGCGACGATCAAACGGTGCGAGCGGCCATCGCTCGCTATCAGGCCGTAGCCGGTGCGTTGAGTGCCGCAGTCAATACCCAGAATGCGCATGCAATCTCGGCTGTACGCTCCTACGCCAAGGCTTCCAGCTCTTTTTCGTCGACGTCGAAATTGGAATAAACGTTTTGTACGTCGTCGTGCTCTTCCAACGCCTCACTCAGACGTAGCATGGCCGCTGCGTTCTTGCCTTCCAGCTTGGTCAGGTTCTTGGGGAGCATCCCGATTTCTTCGGAAGCGGGTGTGATGCCCGCTTTTTTAATGGACTCGAGCACCGTTTCGTGCGCTTCCGGAGCGGAGATCACTTCCCAATCTTCACCATCGTCGCGCATATCCTCGGCGCCGGCTTCGAGCACCAGATTCATGAGCTGGTCTTCACCGGCCTTATCCTTTTCAATCAAAATCTGGCCCTTGCGCTCAAACATCCAGGCGACGCTGCCCACCTCGCCCAAGTTGCCTCCATTTTTGGAGAACATGTGGCGAATCTCGCTCACCGTCCGGTTGCGGTTGTCGGTGGCCACCAGCACCAGCACGGCTGCGCCGCCGGGCCCATAGCCTTCGAACGTTATTTCATCGATCTGTCCGCCTTCCAGTTCACCGGTGCCGCGCATGATGGCGCGCTTGATGTTGTCGGCGGGCATGCTGGCGGCCTTGGCGTCAGTAACGGCCTTGCGCAAACGGGGGTTCATGTCGGGGTCGCCACCACCGCCGCGGGCGGCAATCATGATCTCTTTGATAATGCGGGTAAACGCTTTCCCGCGCTTGGCATCGGTGGCGGCCTTTTTGTGCTTGATGGTCGCCCATTTGGAATGTCCTGACATGGTTAATTCCTTTGGCTCGCGCGTTGCTTCGCCGGTAGCCGGGAGCCTAACACATTAGAATATCATGCGAGGGTGAAGACCAACGCCACACGCATTTTGGACGATCTTGGCATACCGTACACGCTGCGCGAATATGAAGTGGATCCGGAAGATCTCAGCGCCGAAACCGTGGCGTCGAAGATCGCGCTTCCAGCCGAGCAGGTTTTCAAAACGCTGGTAGCTCGCGGGGATCGCGGCGGTGTGTATCTTACCATCGTCCCCGGCAACATGGAACTGGACGCCAAGGCGCTGGCGCGAGTAACTGGTGACCGGCGCGTGGAACTGGTTCCATTGCGTGAGGTGCAACAACTCACCGGCTATATCCGAGGAGGCGTGACGGCACTGGGCGGCAAGCGAGACTATCCGGTCTATGCCGATGAAACCATCCAGCTGTTCGATGTGGTCTCCATCTCCGCGGGAGCGCGGGGCACGCAGCTATTGATCGCGCCGGACGATTACCTACGCGTCACTCACGCCACCGTGGTGGCCATCGCGAGAGAGAAACTGAGAAGTTCCTAACGCTTGGACAGTCCGCCAAATCACATCAAAAAACTCAGGCAAGATTTTTCTCAAATTCTCTTGACGCGTGGCGGACTTTAGCGGTATAAAACGGTTTCCCCCATTTGTTGAATGGTTATCGCTCACTTGGATCTGGGGTGGTCTGTGAGCGTTCGAAAGGGAATGCCAAACACGATGTCAGCTGTTGCTCTTGCTGAAACTTCCTTCCTCACCGAGACTCCTTCTTTCACCGAAGCGCCTGGCCGTAAAGCAACGCCGGTGGCGATGGTTTCTCCCGAAGACCGGTTACGCGAACTGGTTCATGAATTGCGTCAACCGCTGAGTTCCATCGAAGCCATCGCTTACTACCTGGAGATGACTTTGCCGGCGGGACAATTCGAAGCGCGACAGTACATGGCGCAAGTACAACGCTTGGTGGCGGACACCAACACGCTGCTCGAGCGCTCTGTTGGCACCAGGCGCAAAGCCGCAGCGCGCGCCGCCAGCGCCGGATAGTTCAGCCGTTTTCCAGATTGTTCAACGGGTCGGGCTTTCGGCCCAGTCGCTTTTCTATCTCCAGAACCTTTTTACGCAGTTCAGGCAATCGCGCCAGATTCGCGAGTTGCTCCAAGTGATCTTTCAAAGGCCGTGCGGGAGTTCCCCACACTACCTGTCCTTTGCGAACGATCTTGGACGTGAGAATGCCGCAGCCGGAGCCCAGCACGGCACCGGACTCGATGCGAGCTTTATCTCCAATGCCCACCTGTCCACCGATTACCGCATAATCTTCCACCACCACGCCGCCCGAAAGTCCCGTTTGCGCGGCAATCACCACGTGCCGGCCAATGCTGCAGTTGTGCCCGATGTGAACCAAGTTGTCGAGTTTGACGCCGTCGCCGATGCGAGTGACTCCCAGCGCCGCGCGATCGACGCAGGAGTTTGCGCCGATTTCGACATCGTCGCCAATTTCGACCCGGCCGATCTGGGGAAACTTCTGATAACCGCTGGGGCCGCGCACAAATCCGAAGCCGTCCGCGCCAAGCACGCAGCCTGAGTGCAGCACCGCGCGATTGCCGACGCTGACGTTGTCGTAGATGGTGACGCGCGAGTGCAGCAGGCAATCCGCGCCGATGCGCACACCCGCGCCGATGGTGCATCCGGCGCCGATGGAAGTGCGCTCGCCAATGCGGACGCCGGCGCCAATGGTCGCGTGCGGGCCGATAGCGGCGGTGGGGGCGATCTTGGCGCTGGGATCGATCACCGCCGTGGGATGCACGCCCGGCGTGACGGGGGCGGGCGGGTAGAGAAGACCGATTACGATCGCGAAGCTGGCACGAGGATCGGAGACGCGAATTAGCGTGCGGCCGGCGGGAAATTCGTCGCTGACGAGAAGACAGCCCGCGCGCGATTCGGCGGCGTGCAGTAGGGCTTTGCGATTACTCACGAATGCAATCTCGCGCGGCCCAGCGGACTCGAGCGTCGCAGCGCCCAGGATCTCGCCATCGCAAGCCCCTTCGCAAACTGAGTTTAAGTGACTAGCGATTTGATCGACCCGCATCCCCTGTATCATACAAAGTTATGCCGCAAACTTATGCCCGTTGATCCCTCGGCGTCAGTGGCATCCACCGCCCGCGTTCATCCGGACGCGCGCATCGGGCCGCAGGTAAAGATCGGTGAGTTCGCGATCGTCGAAGAAGATGTGACCATCGGGGCGCATTGCCGCATCGAGCCGTACGTTTATGTGAAGCGCTGGACAACATTGGGCGAGCGCAACGAGATTTCGGCCGGCACGGTGCTCGGCACCGATCCACTGGATAAGAATTTCACCGGCGAGCGCAGCTATCTACACATCGGCGATGGCAACATCATCCGCGAACATTACACCATCTCGCGCGGCACGGCGCCTGAGAGCGCCACCTCGATCGGCGACGGGAACTACGTCATGACGTCGGGACACATCGCGCACAATTGCAGCATCGGGAATAATACGGTGATCGCGAGCGGCGCGCTAGTGGCTGGATACGTGGACGTCGAAGACCAGGTGTTCATTTCGGGCGGCGTGGTGATTCATCAACATTCCAAGATCGGCCGGCTGGCGATGATCGGCGGTAATTCGCGTGTGAACCTGGACGTGCCGCCGTTCTTCCTGTACACCGATTTCAATGTGCGGCCCAACGGGATAAACGTGGTGGGGCTGCAGCGGGCCGGGTTTACAGACGAAGAGATGCGAGTCTTGAAAGCTGCGTACAAAATCCTGTATCGCTCCGGGCTAAAGCTGAATGACGCGCTGGCGTTGATCGCTTCCGGGCTTGACACGGAGCACACCCGGCACTTGGTGAAATTCATCGAGAGCAGTGAGCGTGGGATTTGCCGGTAGTGAAAGCCGATCGGGTGGCAGTTTTGTTGAAGAGCACGCGTGCACGATTGAAGGCCGCGGCGGACCCGAAGTTTGAAGCGGCTGCACGCTGGTTCTTCAAAGAGCCCGTCAAGCCGTATGGCGTCCGGACGCCGGAAGTCCGGGAGCTGGCGCGGATTGCTTATCGCGACGTGAAATTGTGGCCGGTCAGCGAGCGCGACCGATTCGTTACCGAACTATGGAAGGGCGGGATGCTGGAGGAAGGTGTACTGGTGAGCCATCTCTACCGGCGCTTCGCCAAGACGTGCGACGAGCGTGAATTTCGAATGTTCGAGCAGTGGCTGGATCGTTACGTTCGGAACTGGTCGCATTGCGATGGCGTTTCCACGTGGTTGATTGCGGCTTCGATCGCGAATCGCCCGGGTTTGTCGGATCGGCTGGCTGGATGGACGAAATCGAAGAATCGATGGAAGCGTCGATCGGCGGCGGTGTCCCTGATCCAGGAAGCCAAGCGCGGTAGCAACACCGAAACGATCTTCCACATTTGTGGCTTATTGCTGAACGATACCGACGACATGGTGCAAAAGGGCGTGGGATGGCTGCTGAAGGAAACATACCCGAAGAAGCCGCGTGAAGTTTTGGATTTTCTGGATAGCTGGAGGGCGCGCGCACCGCGGCTGGTGCTGCGTCTCGCCGCGGAGAAGATGACGGAAAAGGACCGCCGGTGGCTTTTAAAGCCTAGCCTCTAAGCGCCGCACGCCTTGCGGCTCCAGCTTAGCCAGCATTTCGCGGGCTGTCTTCCCGGTCAGAGGATGCCGAAAGTCCGGTGCGATCTCGGCTAAGGGCTCAAGAACAAAGCGGCGCTGCGCGATGCGCGGGTGCGGCACTTCCAACTCCGCAGTGGCAATTACGTTGCGTCCATAAAACAAAATATCGATGTCGATATTCCGGGGACCTTTGGGGGTGACGCGCCGCCGCCCCATCTTGCGTTCGATCTCTCGTACGCGCGCCAGCAATTGCATCGGGAATAAGCTGGTCTCTACTTCGAGCACCGCGTTCAAGAATGACGGCTGATCGAGCAATTCCCGCGGTGCGGTTTCATAGAGCGACGACCCGCGCCGCACCCGGATCTCATCGTCCTGCAGAAGCGTCACGGCCGTTCGCAAATTGGCTTCGCGATCGCCCACGTTTGAGCCCAACGCCAGGAATGCGGTTTTCAAAACAAATCGCTCTGTAGCCCGCCGCGCGGCGGTTTGCGCGGAACCTTGAAATACTCGAAGGCCTTGTCGGTGCCAACCCTTCCGCGCGGCGTCCGATCGATGAAACCGAGCTGCATGAGATACGGTTCGTAGACCTCTTCGATGGTGTCGGCCTCTTCGTCAATCGAAGCGGCAATAGTATTCACGCCCACCGGGCCTCCGGAATACTTTGCCAGCAGGGTAAGCATGATCTTCTGGTCGATTTCGTCCAGGCCGAAGCGATCCACTTCCAGCAGATCCAACGCGCTAGTGGCCGCACTCAGGTGGATATGTCCTTCGGCGCGCACCTGCGCGTAATCGCGAACTCGCCGCAATAAGCGATTGGCGATGCGCGGTGTGCCCCGGCTGCGGCGCGCTATTTCTTCGGCGGCATCCAGATCCAAAGTCACGCCGAGCAGCTTCGCGGAGCGTTCCACGATGGCTTTCAGTTCACCCACTCCGTAGTGATTCAGCCGCAGCACCAGGCCGAAGCGGCCTCGCAGCGGAGCGCTCACCAGGCCTTGCCGCGTGGTGGCGCCGATGGCAGTGAAGTGCGGAATGGCGATGGAGTGCGTGCGTGCGCCGGGGCCGGTACCGATCAAAATGTCCATGCGAAAGTCTTCCAGCGCCGCGTAGAGGATCTCTTCCACATCGGGAAGCAGGCGATGAATTTCATCGATGAAGAAGACCTGACGCGGACGGATATTGGTAAGCACGCCAGTCAGGTCGAGCTTTTTCTGAAGAATCGGTCCGGAGGTTTGTTCGAAATCCACGCCTAACTCGCCGGCGATGATAGTGGCGAGGGTAGTCTTGCCCAGGCCCGGCGGACCATATAACAGAACGTGATCCATTGCCTCGCCGCGCTTCTTGGCCGCTTCAATAGCGATTGCGAGGTTCTCCTTCAACTTCGCCTGTCCGGTGAAATCGGCCAATCGAGTGGGGCGAAGCGCGGCCTCAAATTGACGCTCGTCTTCGAGCGGCGATCCAGCTTCGCGCATGCTATCGCACCAACTCCAGCGCCTTGCGGAACATTGGTTCAAAGGCGGAATCGGGCTCGGCGGCTTTCGCTTTTCGGACCGCCGATTCGGCTGCCGCGCGGTTACAACCTAGATTCAGCAGCGCCGACATAACATCTTGTTCGATTACGCTTAAGGACGGCTCCGACCTCACCGACACTCCAGCCGGACCAGCGCCGCCACCCAAATTATCGAGCTTGTCTTTCAGCTCCAACACCATTCGCTCGGCGGTCTTCTTGCCGACGCCTGGGATCCGCACCAGTTGCTCTACTTGACCGCCGCGAATGGCCTCGATCAGGGAGCGTGTCGCGATGCCGGACAGCACCTTGATGGCCAGCGTGGGACCGATGCCACTCACCGAGATCAATTTTTCGAACAGCGCTTTTTCTTCCGCAGTGAGAAAGCCAAACAGCGAGAGCGCATCCTCGCGAACGTGCGTATGAATGCGTAGCGCGATTTCAGCGCCCGTATCGGGAAGCGACGAGAAAGTTGAAATCGGAATCACAACGTCGTAACCGACGCCGGCGGTATCCACGATCACTTGGTTGGGATGTTTCTCAAGCAGCTTGCCGCGCAGGAAGGCGATCATGTTTCTAGATCATTATGCGACATCGCCCGCCGACTTCCTATCTCCGCTGATTTTCATATCAGCGATAGCGCCGGCCGCTTTGGGAAGCGTGAACGAGAACCGGGAGCCCTTGCCTAACTCCGATTCCACCCGGATGGTCCCTCCGTGCCGATCCACTATTTTCTTGCAGGTGGCCAGGCCGATGCCGGTTCCGGGATATTCATCGCCGTGCAGGCGCTTGAAGATGCCGAAGATCTGCGCCTGATATTCCGGCGCGATCCCGATGCCGTTATCTTCCACTGAAAACGTCCAATCGTGCGCTCCCTCCGCTGCGGTAATCGATACATGCGGAGGTTGTTTCGAACGGTATTTCAGGGCATTACCGATGAGGTTTTCGAATACCTGCGTCAGGTACAGCGGATTGGCCGTCACCACGGGAAGCGGCCCCAGGGATACATCGGCGCTGGTTTCCGAAATGGAACTTTGCAGGTGGGTGATCGCCTCGCCCACCACTTTGTCCACCGGCACCGGTTCCAGCGTGGCCTCTCCTACCTCACCGGCTCGCGAATATTCCAACAGCGCTTCCACCAGCGCATGCATGCGTTGCGCGCCCGATACGGCTACATCGAAGAGTCGCCCCGCCTCCTGGTCCAACACCTTCCCGGAATAACGGCTGCGGATGAGTTGCAGATAGTTGGTAACGGTTCGCAGCGGTTCCTTCAGGTCGTGAGAGGCGGCGTAGGAGAACTGCTGCAAATCCTGATTGGTTCGCCGCAACGCCTGATTCAGCCGATGCAATTGCGCTTCCGACTCGCGGCGTCCGGTGACGTCGCGAAAGACCAAGACGACGCCGGCCACATGTCCGTTCGGATCGCGGATGGGCGCGGCGCTGTCGTCGATGGGACGCTCAACGCCATCGCGCGCAATGAGCATGGTATGGTTCGCCAGCCCGACAATCACTCCATCGCGCAAGACCTTGTCGACTGGACTTTCCACCGTCTGACGGGTCTCTTCGTTGACAAGAATCAATACTTCAGAGAGCTTGCGTCCCTCAGCCTGCGCTTGCGTCCAGCCCGTCAATCCCTCGGCGATCCCGTTGAGGAACGTCACGCGGCCGGCACCGTCTGTCGCGATCACTGCATCGCCAATGCTGGTAAGCGTGGTATGCAAAAGATCCCTGCTTGCGGTGGTGCGTCCATTAGCGGCTTCCAACGCGACGATCAGACGGTCGCGCTCGGTGGTGGTGCGGCCGATATCAACGGTCGCCAGCAGTAGAAATGCGAACAGCACCGCCGCTCCCAGAAGCGTCGTCAAGCGCGTCCGGGATCCCTGCTGTTGCCGTTCGCGGATGCCGCGCATCAGGCCCGTATAGACTTCGTTCTGGAGATCTGCTCCTATTGTGCGAATATCGTCCATGGCGTGCTGGCCTTGATTGGTCTCCACCATGCTGAGCGCTGCCTTGAATCCCTCGTTTTGACGCAAGACTACGGTTTGCTTTAATTCGCCGAGCTTCTCGTCGATCAAGCCGCTCAGCGTGGCCACTCGCGTCCGTAAATCGGGTTCATCGGCGACGGTGGTACGTAGCCCGTTAAGTTGAGACGGAAGAGCGCTGGCGGCTTGGTTATACACTTCCAGATATTCAGGATTGCCGGTCAGCACGAACCCCCGCTGGCCGGTCTCGGCATCGCGAATGGAAGTCAATACTTGTTCGATTTGTTGCAGAAGCGCGCGGCTGTGTTGAACCTGAGGTGCGCTGCGCTGAAAGGCCGACCAATCTTGATAGGAGAGAAAACTAACCACTCCCAGGATCAGTAAAGCGCCGGCAAGATACCACCTGTCGGGTCTTCGAAATCTCCGCAAACTCACTCCGAAAGGGCTTGGTCAGAAACGCCCGGTCTATGATTCAGGTCCTAAGGAGCAGCGTAGCAGATATAAAAGCCATGACCGGCGTACAGTAAACTCATGGCCCGCCGCCGCTTCTTCGTGGATGCCGTTCAATCGGGACGAGCACGGATCACTGGGCCGGACGCACATCATTTGACACGGGTTTTGAGGGTAGAGCCCGGCCAGCAGTATGAAATATCCGACAATCGTAACGTTTATCTAGCGGAAGTAGAGAGCGCGCGCAAGGATTTGGTGTCGTTTGTGGTTCGCGAGACGGTGGCATGGGTCGAGCCCCCTGTGCGAACAGAGATTCTAGCGTCATTGATCCGGTTTGAGCGCTTTGAATGGATGCTTGAGAAGGCCACGGAGCTGGGAGTGGCGCGAGTGGTCCCGGTACGAGCGGAGCGCAGCGAGAAAGGCTTGGAACAAGGCGCGGCCAAGCGGATCTCGCGATGGAACAGAATCGTTCGGGAGGCCAGCGAACAGTCCCGGCGCGCCCGATTACCTGAGATTTGTCCCCCCATTGCTTTAGCCGATGCGCTCGAGATCGGAACCGGGGGCAACGGTGAGGTCGCCTATCGTTACGCGTTGGAAGAAGCGGAGGCGCCGCCCATTCTTCCCGCTCTCCCCGCGCATCGCAAGCCAGGCGACGTGGTAGCGCTCCTCGCCGGACCGGAAGGCGGCTGGACGAAACACGAGCGAGAGCAGATCTTGGGTGCGGGCTGGAATCCTGTCTCACTCGGGACCGAAATCCTGCGTGCCGAGACAGCGGTGATGGCTGGGCTGGCGATCGTCAACGCGGCTTGGGCCTTAACTTCCTAGCTTTCTCCAACAGCTCCAAAGTGCGTTAGCACCCGCACAAACCATCGCGCACGAAACTCGTGCGGAGCTTTGTTCTGAAAGCCGAAAATCTTCAAGTTTCGGCAAATCGCAAGGGACCTTCTGGTTAGCATGTGGCCGCCGGACTAAATCGGCAGAAAGAAGAAAACCAGATGAAAAAGTTCTCCCTCGCTATCGCTCTCCTGGCCGCCGCGGTAGTATCCGCCGGCGCTCTGACACACCACACGAGTTCGCCCACCGCGAGCAAACGAACTGCCCCGGCGACCATTCAGGCCGATTTTCCGGCGCCTGTTTGTCCTCCGGACTGCGCCATCCCGGCTCCCAGCCAGATCCCTAACTAGTTTTTGGCTTTCGGTTCTCACCATGCACGCCGTGTTGCTATACTTGGCGACACGGCGTGGAATTGCTACTGTCCATCCAGCGCGTTCTCTGGGCGGCCTGCCTCCTGGCCGAATCGCTGGTCATATTCCGCTTGTTACGCGAACGTTTGGTGAACCGGTATCCGTTGTTTGCCTCCTTCCTGCTGATCGACATTGTCTGTAGCATCGTGCTGATGCAGATCAAGTTCGTAAGCTGGGGCTATTCCGACGCCTTCCGCATTTGTACATTGATCATGACCGTGTTTCGTTTGGCAGTGGCTGCCGAACTCTACGAACGAATTTGCGAGCACTTCCCCGGTATTGGAACGTTTCGCATCGGCATGGCAGGGGCATTGGTATTGCTGGCGGCCCTGCTCACCGTTGTCACGTTCCGCCCAAACCTGGTGGATCAATGGGTATTGCCGCGAACGATCGCGCTGGTTATCCAGCGATTTCAGAGCGAAATTCTTGCCGGGGCGCTGGTGCTTACCTGGCTCTTTCTGCGTTATGTGTTGAGCATCCGGCAGCCCTTTCAACCCAATGTCCTGAACCATTGGCGCATAGCCGCCGTCTATTTCGGAGTGAGCGGAGCGGCGGCCTTAGCGGTCCTTCTTACCGGACGCATAGTGGCAATAGTCACGATAAACAGCGTGATGCTGCTGGCGCAATCCCTCTGTTTTGTGGCGTGGTTTCGTTTACTGAGCGCGTCGGGAGAGGAGCTTCCCCCTTTTCGCAGGCTTTCGCCCGACCAGGTGAAGGCCGTGGAGCGGTATAACCGCGAATTGCTAGAGACCGTTAGGTCGTTGCCAAGCGAAATTGCCCAGCAAGAAGAAAATCGAGGCACTCCCTTACGTCGTTCGCGGCCACGGTAACGCCTGCGGCGTGTCTACAACCTAGCCAGCGCAAGTAAATCAGAGAAGATTCGGCGATCGCCGTTTGCTCCAGCAGGGCAGGGAAGCTCCAATGGCGCTTGGAAGCCATGGCGAGAGTGTTTAGCTTTCGGGCGTCGCGAATTTCCTGCGTGAGACACGCCAGGTACCGGAAATAGCAATGCCGGTGCTCGCGCCTCAGTTTCTTTGCCGCATTCGGAAATCCTTGGCCCACCAGGAATAGGTCGTCGTCTTGCGTCAGCAGCCGAAGCATCGGAGCATAACGCTCGCGAACCGACCTTCCTTCTTCTTTTTCGAGCATCGGCGGAAGCGGAATCTCAGCCCCCAGGCGCGCCGATCTGAGAGCCAGCATGCGGACGAGCCTATTCTTAATCTCCGAAGCCCGCTCCGGCTGAACAGTCGAAATTAGACTAAAACGGAGCATGATTCGAAAAATATAACTGGATTAGTTTTCATTGTCAAGCCAAATATCTTACACCACGTGCGCTCGTTTCGCGAAAAGTATCCTCGATAACATGCGTACCAGCGTCGAAACCTGTTTTCTCAGACTGGTACTATAGCGGCGCTCACTGGTTTGGAGCCTACCGGGATCAACATAAATAGCGGGCCCTTTTTCCAATGAGCCGCGCGATTCACGTTTTTGATTCTAATGACCGCCATATCGCCCGAGGCCTGGTTCAGCACCAGTGCGTACTGATCGTCAGGTGTAATGGCAATATACGAGGGTTGCGTGCCCACCGGTGTTACGGCTAACACTTTACTGGTTTCGATATCGAGAATACTGACGTCGGCGGACTTCGGATTTGCCACGAAAAGATAACCCGGCGAGGTTGAGGCGGCCATTGCACCCGGGCCGGGTCCGGCTAATACCGTTTGTCCAATTTGTGGGGTGTAGTACGGATATACAACCACTACGGCGTCCATTCCTTCGCCGGTGACAAATACCTGTCCGCCGTCGGCGTTGAAGCACAAATGGTCCGGGCGTACAGCGAGCGGCAAATTCACAATCAGACGGCGTCTCGGCACATCAAAAATCGAAAGCATGCGCTGGCTCACATTGGCGGCGATTAATTGGCGCGAATCCGATTGGGCTCGCGCGGCGTCGTGTAATGGCTGGAATCTCACCAGTCCGATCTGGCCGGTGGTGCGTAGGGGCGGAAAGGCGCTGCGCCGCGCGACGTCGATGAAAGTGATGGAGCAGCCCGCGCCGGAGCTGGTGGCGATGGTGTTTCCGTCCGGCGACATATCGAAGTCGGATGGATCGTCCGATAGTGCAAGTGTCCATGCCACCTGCATCGGATTCAACACGAGGCACACCAATTGTTTCGGTTTCTGGCACAGAA